>Ga0114996_10010475_pt1 | contig 10060 bp, 6 predicted proteins | sample ArcticOcean_MG_C_4_FD_87039 | JGI IMG/M metagenome (GOLD analysis project Ga0114996, IMG submission 87039) | Marine microbial communities from western Arctic Ocean - ArcticOcean_MG_CB4_134 | ecosystem: Environmental > Aquatic > Marine > Oceanic | place: Arctic Ocean: Canada Basin | collected...
ATTGCTGCGCGGGCGGCTGGCGGATCTCGCCTGCGAACGGCGTCGAGGATCGCCACATGTCCTTCAATCGCGCGACCTGAGCCGACTCGCGAAATCGTTTGCTTGCGCGACTCGTCCAGCAACGGTGCGATGCTCGATAGCATCACCGAAAACAACGGGTTGCCGCTGGCGGTTGCCAACGCCTCGTGGAATCGCGTGTCGGCAGCGATTTGTCTCTCGATACTTCGCTCTGATGCCAGTTGTTGGTTTGCCTGCTGCATCATGTCGATCTGTTCTTCCGTTGCATTCTCTGCCGCGAGGCCAGCAATATCGACTTCCAAGGGCCGCCTGATCTCGCCAAGGTGATCGATCGTCGCCGTCGAGCGCACCAGCAGAGACCGTAAACTGTCCGTGGCGATCTGTGGATCGACCGGTCGTACACGAGGACGGCGCCCACGAGAAACCTCGACCAGACCCAGCGCTCGCAGCGTCCGCATCGACTCGCGAGCTACCGTTCGCGAGACGCCAAACGATTCGCTAAGCTGCGCTTCGGCGGGCAGTTCGCCATCGGCACCGTAGCGGCCCGCGATGATCTGTTCGCGAAGCTGATCGACCATCTCTTGGACCAGATCGACGGACGGAATCGGCGAATAGGGCTCGCTAGAGTTCGCTGCGGCTTTTCGTTCTCGGCTGGGGGCAGGGGTTGAGCTCATCAGGGGAATCACCAGTTAAATATCGGGCCAGATTCGGCGGACGATCGGTATCCGCCGCCTGGAATGGCTTGCATTCCTATAACATATCATATATGTTGGCGGGCAGTCAACTCATACGAACTGCCGAGGACATACCCCATGAAAATCGCACTTGCCTGCTGGTTGCTGCTACTCTCGACCGTCTTTACCGCATATCACGATGTGTCCGCGGCGCCTGCTCCGGCGGTGGTTCCTGCGGTGGAGAAGGGCGACGAGTTTTCCGGCCCCAAGTCGAAGCCACCGGCGGTACCCAAGGAGTTCGCGTTTGTCTTTTCCTTGCCGTACGCCATCGGCGACGAGTTTCCGCTCGATCCCAAAGAGTTCGAACGGATGCTGGTGTTGCTCAAGGGCGCCGGTTTCAACACGGTCCACTGTGTCTATAAGGATTGGCGACACGAGCTTTTCAAGAAACACAAAATGAAGATGATGGTCGACGTGCTGGCGTGGAAGGAGCCCTCGAAAACCGATATCCGCCGTAACGAAGAGCAACGAGCTGTGGTCAAAGCAACCTGTCTTGCGGCGCGTGACTCGGAGGCCATCTGGGGATACAACCTCTGGAACGAACGACTTGACTGGGTCGGCGATTTTAAGCAGTTCGACCTCTTGCTGCGTATGCTGCGAACTTGGGACCCAACGCATCCGGTGTGGGTTGGGACGTACACCTACTATCACGCCGAGAGTTATCCGACCAATCCTGGAGTTCTCGGTTACTACGACTATCACTGGCAGCGCGGCCATCACTGGCATTTTAACATGCTGAACTACTACCGTGGGCTCGCCAAGAAACGCCAGAGTCGGATGGGGCGTTGGATGGGACTCGATGGTTATAACCGCAGCTTGTTCACGCTCAACACGTCGATCGCCTACGGTCTAAAGACCGCCATGTGGTTCATCGGCGGACCTTATGCCAACAGGGAACCGGACGTCACAAAGCGTTGGAATGATGGCTATTTTCTCAACAAAATTGGCCGGCATATGCAGCCGACCTACAAGCTGATCGGCGAGATGGGCAATCCCGTTGGTGTCTATTCAACCCTGACCGTCCGGAGCGCGGCGAATAAGAAAAAGGAGCTAAAGGTCCCGGGCAAGACCACGGAGTTTCCGAAAGATCATTGGCTGCAAATCAAGCAGGGCGAGGTGCTCTGTGGGTTCTTCAAGATGCCCGACAAGTCCGACGTGGTATGGATCGCCAATCACAACGCCTATGCCTGGCAGGGCGTGGTGATGGCACTCAAGCAGCAAGGCGACCAGCGGACGGTTATCTCGGAATTTGACCGGAGCACCAGCAAATGGAAGGTGATCGGCGCGCCGAAGGAATTCAACTTTCCTATCTCCCCTGCTGACGCCCGGGTGTTTCGATTCGAGAAAGTCAAAGCGGCCGATGCGCCAGCGACCGACGATGGTCGGGCCGCAGCGGACGATTACGAACCACGCGATCACTTTGACAAGTTCAAGAAACTATTGGCCGAGCGGGACGAGCTGGCTGACGGCAAACAGCCGGCGCTGGTCTATTCGACATCCACGGCCAGAACCAAACAGAACCGCGACAAGAAGCCGGGATTGCCCAAGGGGGCTACAGCGGTTCCAGAGGACTTCTGGGTCGAGATTGCGCAGGGTGAGATTTTGGCGGCCGTGTTCAAGCTGAAGGATGGCAGTCATGCCGTCTGTTTTGCCAATCACAACGCATTGGCTTGGCAAGGTGGTCTGATCATTCCGACCCAAGACAAGGAAAAGCCGATCGTGATGTCGGAATTCAACCAGAAAGCCAACCAGTGGGTCGAACTGGGTGCCTGGGGCGACGTCAATTTTCCGCTTGAGCCGGGGGCAAGCACTGTGTTCAAATTCAAACAGACGAAGCCCTCACCCAAGGCGAAGTAGCCGTCTAGCGCGTCGCCTTTCACACATGATGGTGCAGGCTCTCGCTCAGCAGCGGATCCCTTAGCGGCACCGGCGCGGCTTGCGAAAACGCTCGAAAGAACAACAGGCCGAATACGCCCAGCAACGCCGCCGCGGCCGCGAATTCCCAGACGCCAATCCACGGCGACCTGTCGGCCGAGGGAAAGATCATCATATAGAGGTCCAGCCAGCGACCGACGAGCACGATGCCGGCAACCTTGAGCATCACTTTCTCGCTCCGCTTGCAGGGACGCGGCAGCAACAAGAAAAACGGCACGATCCAGTTCAACGCCACATTGGCCAGCATCAGCGGCTGCCACGCACCCTCGCTACGACGGATGAAGTAGATCGTCTCTTCCGGTATCGCCGTGTACCAGATCAGCATGTACTGGCAAAACCAAATGTACATCCAGAAACAGGCGAAGCCAAAAAGTAGTTTTCCCAGGTCGTGTAGGTGTTCGTCAGTAAAGACCCCTCGCAGCGGACCACGACGGCGCAGACTGATCGCCAGAATCACCACCACGGCCACCGTCGCTGAGATCATTCCCGAAAAGTGATAGACGCCCCACATCGTGCTGAACCACATCGGCTCGAGCGCCAAGATCCAGTCGACGCTGGCGCCGCTAATGGTCACCGCAAACACCAACAGAAACAGCGCCGAGAGCCCTGTTCCCAGACGAGTCAATTGCGTACCGCCGACGCGGTCCTGTCGACGACTGACGCCGAGAATCGCTCTGCCCAACAGAAACCAGACGACCATATATCCAACGGCCCGGACCGCAAAAAACGTCGGCTGCAACCAAAGCTCTTTGAACCAGTACGTCCCCGCGTCGCCGTGGCCATGATGATGCCACGTGTACCGGTCGACATGCGGCAGCACCACGGCAAGCATCAACAGACCGGCCCAGAAGATCGTTCCGCCCATCGCCTCAGGAACTCTCCGAAACGCGACGCTCCACCCGGCACCCGTGACGTACAAAAGCGCCACCATCACCAGACCACCAAGACTAAGCGTGAGCAGGTAGAACCCGACCAGTAGCAGATTCAGCCAGATGCGCTCGGCGTCGACCATCGCGCCGATGGCCATGATGATGCCACTGCCGACGGCCAATTGCCACAGCCGACTGGTAATGTTTGAGCCAGGTACGTACGGATCAGACGTCATCGGGGCGCCTCTTCATTGGAGTCGTCGAGGGCGGGTGGTGTTTTGGTTTTGGACGTCTCTTGCAACGTGCGCAGAAAGCGAATCACCGACCAGCGATCATTGGGTGTCATCACACCTGCATACGACGCCATGTTGCCACGACCATAAGTGAGGATATGGAAAATCTGGCCGTCTTTCATTTTCACCGAGTTGCCTGTGGCGACCGGCATCGAAGGCACGCCGCGTTTGGTGACTGGCCCGTCGCCCGCTCCGGTTGGTCCGTGACAGACCTGACAATAGACGCGATAGATATTCTCGCCCCTGGCCATCGCCGCCTTGTCATCCGGCTCTATTGGACTGTTCAACTCCACGCCGGCACGAACCGCTTCGGCAGGTGTTGCACCGAAGTGCAGCGGCATCGCGTCCTGAGCCAGCGTCCCCTCGGGCGGCGTCTGCAAAGTGCGGCCGTTCTTGAAATTGGGATTCTCGGCATAGGCCTGATATGCAGGTGAATATTGCATATCGGGCAGAAAGTCGAAGTTCGGTCGGGTGTTGTCTCGCCGCGTCAACAAAGCAGCGACAAGCACCACCGCCAGCAGCACCGCGAGGACGATATTCAGTCGTGTGGCATTCACCGCGTTTTCTCCTAGTGCTTTGTCTGCCTTAAATCTTCGAGTGGAAATATACTTCGTAGCCCGAAGCGTAAGCGAGGGACGCATAGGTGGGAGGCGTACACCGCATCCATCCCTCGCTAACGCGTCGGGCTATGACTTTAGGCACCCGAACCAAATTTTCAATATTGACAATGCACTAGTCCAACACCTGCTCTTCGACTGTCACGACATCATGATCAGCCAAAAGCGTTTCGAGTTGCTGAATGTCGAACGGCGCTGCGTCCTGATCTAACACCAACACAAACCGATCATCGGTCGCGCGCGGCATGAGGTTCTTGGGCTTCGCGCCCGGAAACAATCGACATACGGCAAACAGCGCGAACACCGATCCGAACCCGGCCAGCAGCACCATCATCTCAAACCCCACGGGCAATTCAGCCGGAAGCGAGTTCCACGGTTTGCCGCCGATATCGATCGGCCAACTTACGGCGTTCGCCCAATGCTGAAAGCACAACATCCCCACCGCCCCGACCAGCCCGCAGACGAAACAGACCCAGGTCAGCTTCGACGGCTTCAGGCCCATCGCCCGATCGATGCCGTGGACCGGGTACGGCGTAAAGACGTCAATGATCCGCAGGCCGCGCCGGCGGACCTCGTCCGTGGCCTTCAGTACGTCTTGTTCGTGTTCAAACGACGCGATTAATACTCGGCGACTCATGTTAAGACCTCCTCTGCGACCCGTTCTTCAGTGGTGGCCGGCTCGTCAGCCGTGCTAGGTTTTTCGATTCGCAGTACGCCTTTGACCTCGGCCATCGCGATCACGGGGCAAACGCGGCAGAATAACAGGAAGCACGTGAAGAACAGCCCAAAACTGCCGGCCAGCGTCGCCAGTTCGATCGTTGTGGGGGTGTAGTCGGCCCAACTTGACGGCAGAAAGTCACGGTGCAGGCTGGTCACGATGATCACGAACCGCTCGAACCACATGCCGATGTTCACGATGATCGTGATCACGAACACCACCACCAGATTTCGCCGAGCCCACTTGAACCACAACAGTTGCGGTCCCAGCACGTTGCAACTAACCATCGTCCAATAGGCCCAATAGAACGGCCCCATTGCACGATTCTTAAAGACAAACTGCTCATAGACGTTGCCACTGAAGAACGCCGTGAAGAACTCGGTGCCATAGGCCATTGCCACAACGCATCCCATGGCGAGCATCAACTTGCACATCGATTCGACGTGCGTCACGGTGATGTAGTTTTCCATGCTCATGACTTTGCGCATGATGAGCATCAGCGTCAGCACCATCGCCAGTCCGCTGAAGATCGCCCCGGCGACGAAATACGGCGGAAAGATCGTCGTGTGCCAGCCCGGAATCACCGACGTGGCAAAGTCCATGCTCACGATCGTGTGAACCGAAAAGACCAGCGGCGTGGCGAGTCCGGCCAACAGCAGATAAACCGTCTCGTAGTGATGCCAAGTGCGCGATGAACCGTTCCAGCCGAGACTCAACAGACCATAAATCCGCTTGCGCCAGCCGTCGTTACGATCCCTCGCCGTGGCAAAGTCGGGAATCAATCCCACATACCAGAAGACCGCTGAGATCAGAAAGTAGGTCGAGATGGCAAAAAAGTCCCACACCAGCGGTGACTTGAAATTGATCCAGAGCGAACCGCGAGTATTGGGATAGGGTGCCATCCAGTAGGCCAACCAGGGACGCCCCATGTGAATCAGCGGAAATATCCCGGCACACATCACGGCGAACAGTGTCATCGCCTCGGCTGATCGGTTGACGCTGGTCCGCCATTTCTGACGAAATAGAAACAGCACCGCGGAGATCAAGGTGCCGGCGTGTCCGATGCCGACCCAAAATACGAAATTCGTGATGTCGAATCCCCACCCAACCGTCTTGTTCAATCCCCAGGTACCGATTCCCGTGGCGATCTGATAGGTCACGGCGACGAGCCCAACGATCAGCAGACTCGACGAAAGACCGAACGCGGCCCACCAGAGCCCATTCGGTCGGCGCTCCATCGGTTCGCAGATCTCGCGCGTCACGTCACCCAGGGTCTTGTCCCCGGTGATCAGCGTCGGTCGAAGCTCGTTGGCCCGTTCAGCCACGCTCGTTCTCCTTGGGTGGGGTGTTGCGAACTTGCCGCAGATAACCGACCGTGGGGCGGATGCCGAGTTCTTCGAGCACCGAGTAACGCCGCGGGTCGTTCATCGCGGCGTGAACTGCACTTTCCGGATCGTTGAGGTCGCCGAACATGATGGCATTTGCCGGACAGGTTTGTTGACAGGCGGTCTGAATGGTCCCGTCGGTGAGCTCTTGTTCGAGACGCCGCGCTTCGATCTTGCCGTCCTGGATGCGCTGAATACACATCGAGCATTTTTCCATCACGCCACGCATGCGCACGGTGACGTCCGGATTGAGTGCCAGGTTCTTTAGCGTGTCGTCGTGCGGATAGTCGAACCAGTTGAACCGCCGAACCTTATAGGGACAGTTGTTCGCACAGTACCGCGTGCCGACACAACGGTTGTAAGCCATTTGGTTGAGACCTTCTTCGCTGTGAACCGTGGCCAGCATCGGACAGACCGTCTCGCACGGCGCGTTGTCGCAGTGGTGGCACATCATCGGCTGATGACCGACCGTCATGTCATCGCCGTCGCCGTCGTAGTATCGATCAATGCGAATCCAGTGCATCTCGCGTTGCCGGCGAACTTCGTCGCGACCGACCACCGGCACGTTGTTCTCGCTCTGACAGGCGATCAAACAAGCCGAACAACCGGTGCAGCGATTGGTGTCGATGACCATGCCCCAGGCGTGCCCGTCTTTGGGATGGTCTTCGTTCCAGAGTTGCTTATCGCCAAAGTCGTGGACTTCGGGCTTGCCGGCGTGTGGGTCTTTGGAGAATTCCGCTAGCGTGGTGTCTTGGAACACGTCGCGACGCAACCCGCCATGGGGTGCGACTTCTTTGGGCACTTCGATGCGATGATGCTGCTGAGTCGTGGCGAGCACATGGTATTTGCCGGTCGACTTGAGCGTTGCGCCTCCGCGGACGTAACGCAGGCCGTGCTCGTCGAGCGTCAACAGTTCCGCGGCATTTACGCCGACTCGTCCGTTTTCGCCGACCGTTGTGCGGCCCTCGAACCACTGTGGGCCAACGCCGGCAAATCGATCTGTTCCAGGGCAACCGTAATGCAGCGCCACGGCGAGCACTTGGTCGTGTTGACCCGGCTGGACATGGACTGGTAGTTCCAGAGTGACCTCGTCAACCGTCAGTTGCACGACGTCGCCGGGAGACAGATCTTCGGCTTCGGCGGTATCTGGGGAAACGGAAACATAGTTATCCCACGTCACTTTGGTGACCGGGTCGGGAAGCTCTTGCAACCAGGGGTTCTGTGCGTGTCGCGGGTCCGGCACACCGACCTTGCTGTAAAGGGCTACCGAGTATCCGTCACCGCTTGCGGTCTTGTTGGCCGGCTTCACTGCACTCGCGTCGAATTCCTTCGGCTCGATCAGCAGCGGATCGACCTCAGCAAATCCCGTGATCAGCGTTTGGTCCCAAAACTTTTGGAAGTTGGCTTCGGTCTTCTGGCGTTTGAAGATTCCTTCCGTCCAGGTCTCTTTTACCAGGGCGAGAGAGTCCTGCGGTTTTCCGGACCATGCGGCGAGACTCTCTAAGACACTTCGCGTGTTTCCCAGCGGTCGTAGTGTCGGCTGGCAGATCCCAACCAGTCCGTTGACCGCCTCGACATCAGACCACGTTTCGAGCGCATGGCTGTCAGGGCAGACATATCCGGCCAAAGCAGCAAAGTCGTTTTTGTGTGTCGCGAGGCTGACCACCAGCGGTACTTTGGCAATCGCCGCAATGAGCGTATCTCGTTGCGGAAGACTATGCGTCAGGTCGACTCCGGCCACCAACAGCACGGCAACTTTGCCTGCTTTTAGTTCCTCGACCAGCGCGTATACGTCCGCATCGCTGCCCTGGCGTTGGCGACTGTGCCGCGAGAGATCGATCGTGTGGTCGTAGTTACCCAACAGGTGATTGATCTGATTGACGAGCAGTTGAGTCGTAGCGTCGTTGCTATCGCAGAGGACCAGCGAACGACTCTTCGCGTTGACAAGCCGCTGTACCAACTCGTCGAGTTGTGCCTCGTCGATCGGTGCGACGGCCAAGTCAACGGCCGGAATAAGTTTCCCTGTCAGCTTGCCGATCCGCGTCGCCAAATGACTTAGCAACAGAGCCTGATCTTCGTCGCATAGCCGCAATCGCCGGTCGGCATTGCTGCCGGTGACTGAAACACGACTCTCGATTTGCACGTGGTACAACATCGTCTTGTCAGGCACACGGCGACGACTCCAGGACGCTGTCATTTCGACAGGCGAAATCCACGCACCGAGAAAATCGGCGCCCAATGAAACGACCACATCGGCTTGTTCAAACTGATAGCGGGGCAGCACTCGCACACCGTGCGTCTGCTCGTGAGCATCGAGGATCGCCGAGCAACTGTTGGGATCAAACACCACATGCTTCGCGTCTTTGTATTCGCCCAACAGCCGATCGATCATCCGCTGTAGCGTCGGGCTAGTCACCGTCGGCGTGACCAAGCGGACCGCCCTGCCCGTCTCGTTTACCTCTTTCAGCTTGGCGACGATCTGAGCGTCGACCTTCTCCCACGTCGCGTCTTGTCCGTCGATCTGTGGGCCGGTTAACCGGTGGCTGTCGTACAGCTCCAGCGGAATTGCCTGGCCCACGGCGCACAATCCGCCACGAGAGAGCGGATGATCGGCAAGGCCTTCCATCTTCAGCGGCCGTCCGTCCCGCACCCCGACCGACAGCCCACAACCGGCCGAACAACCGGCGCAAGTCGTCGCGAAATAGCGCATTCGTCCCGGTCGGGCACCATCAGGCTGCTCGACATATGGCTGTGCGTGGTCTACCGGCACACGACTACATCCGGTCACCACAGCAGCGCCAACGGCGAAACCAGCGGCTTCAAGAAACCGTCGTCGGTTGACCAGCGCAGCATCCTCGTTCGGCGTCAACTCGACGACTTGTGAGGTCGCTGGCTGCGGCGTATCGACACGAGCTCGGTGATGTTGATCTGATGGTTTCATTGTGAAATAGGGGGCTCGCCTGTCGGTTTAGTAGTGACACGTCCCGCAGTCGAGCGATGGATTGACCTGCTTGCCATGGACGCCATTCGCTTTGGTGTCGCGGTGACAATCAACGCACCAGCCCATGCCCAACGTGCTTTCCTGTCGCATTCGTTCCATCGACTCAACCGCCCCATGGCAATGTTGACATTTGACACCGGCGCCGATGTGGGCCCGATGATCGAAATAGACATAGTCGGGAAGGTTGTGGATGCGCACCCAGGCAATGGAATGCGGTTGTTTGTTCGGATCCGGCTTCAAGTCCTCACCCAGCCCGAGTGAGTTGTACAGTTTGCGAAGTTCCGGTGAGACGATTCGTTTTGCTGGTCGTTTTTCGGTATCGGCCAGCGTGTCTTCCGCTTGCTGTTCGCCTCGCGGCGCGGTGAGCTGCTTGTGGCAACGCATGCAGACGTCCGCCGCCGGGATGCCCGAGTGTCGGCTCACCTCGGCATTGGAATGGCAGAACTTGCAATTGATCTGCAACTCGCCCGCGTGCAGCCGGTGCGAAAAC
>Ga0114996_10010479_pt1 | contig 10058 bp, 10 predicted proteins | sample ArcticOcean_MG_C_4_FD_87039 | JGI IMG/M metagenome (GOLD analysis project Ga0114996, IMG submission 87039) | Marine microbial communities from western Arctic Ocean - ArcticOcean_MG_CB4_134 | ecosystem: Environmental > Aquatic > Marine > Oceanic | place: Arctic Ocean: Canada Basin | collected...
AAATTGCTTCCCGAAAGGGCCGACCCGATTTTAATAGATCAGATGCTAAAGGCCATGCCGGCTCTGGGCGCTATTCGTCCACAAAACGCACCTCTCGCACCTCTCTGAATGGCGAAGGTATTGTCTTAAGGTTAAGATTTTTAATTGACGCATAAGTATAAAACTGTAATCTGGGATTGGAACGGGACTTTACTCGATGACGCGCAGTATTGCCTTGAAATCACCAACCAATTACTGCTAAAACGCGGTCTGGCCTCTATTGGTTTACCGCGCTATCTCGAGGTATTTGGTTTTCCCCTGCAGGATTATTGCCGCCGCCTTGGTTTTGACCTGAATGCCGAAGATTTTGAGGACCTCAGCGCCGAGTTTATGGAACTCTACGAGCAACGTCGTTTGCAATGCGCGCTGCGCTCTGGTGCGGTGGATGTCCTGATGTCATTTCAGAAGAAAGGCATAAAGCAAGCTATCTTGTCGGCCTATCGTCAGCAAACGCTTGATGAATTGGTCGATCATTTTGCTTTGCGGACTCGCTTTTCCTACGTGGTAGGCGTCGACAACGATCTAGCCCAAGGCAAAGTAGCCACGGCAGTGCAGTGGTTGGAAGAGTGCGGCTGGGATCCACAACAAGCGGTTATGATCGGCGATACCGATCACGATCTGGAAGTAGCCCGGGCACTGGGCACGGCTTGCATCTTGATTGCCGGCGGCCACCAAAGTCGCCAACGTTTGCAGCAGTGGGGGGGGCAAGTGGTGGCAAATTTAACCGAATTTCACGATCTAATCAGCGCCAACGCCAAGTGCGATTGAGGGGAGTATTATGAGCCAAAACTGGAGTGGAATTTTTCCCATTGTCCTCACCCCGTTTAAAGAAAGCGGTGAAATAGATGAGGACAGCCTGCGCCGTCAGGTCGAATTCTGTATTAAAGCCGGGGCCCGCGGTTTGGTGGGGCCGGCCAACGCCAGCGAGTTTGCCACCCTGTCGGATAATGAGCGGCGGCAATGGTTAAAAATCGTCATAGATGCTGCCGGTGAGCAGGTGCCGGTGATCGCATCGATTACTTCAGGGCACGAATTGCCGGCCGTGGAGCTGGGCCGTTTTGCCGAGGATGCCGGGGCTGGCGGGGTCATGGCCATGCCGCCACATATATTGCACGTGGACGCAGACGGTTGTTACCACTACTACCAGGCGTTAGCTGCGGCGTTGAGCATTCCGATTTGCATCCAGAACTTCTATGGCCCTCTAGGCACGCCTATGAGCGCGGAGTTGATAGCGCGCATGTGTCGCGAGTTAGACGGGGTAGACTATATCAAAGAGGAATCGCCGCCAGAGCCGCAGCAGATCAGCGCCACCCTGGAGGCAGCTGGCGATGTCTGCAAGGGAGTTTTGGGCGGCCAGGGAGCTATCTATATAATGGACGAATACCGGCGGGGTAGCGTGGGCAATATGCCGGGCAGCCATACCACAGACGTATTGGTAGAGCTGTGGAATCGTTTGGATGCAGGCCAGGAGCAGGGCGCGCGCGAGCTATTCAATGGTTTGCTGCCATTGATGAACTACGAACGGCTATATGGCATAGCCATCTATAAGGACGTATTGCACCGTCGCGGCATTATCTCCAGCCCTCATATGCGCGCACCCGGGCCCCAATTAGACGCCTACGATCGGGAGGAATTGGCAAAGATCCTCGAAGGCGTAGAGAAGTTATTTATCATTTGAATCTATACTGCTAAACGCATTCAAATCTGCCCTGCCTTATTGAGGGCGCGTGCACTGACGCCCAAGACGCCGAGAAAACCTTCAGAATCGCGGTGGTCGAAATCGCCGATGTCTTCCATCGACGCCGTATCCTCGCTGTAGAGAGAGTGGGGGACATCGGCGGCCGCTACAAAGGAAACCGTGCCCTTGTAGAGAGCGACGGTGATGGTACCTGTGGCCAACTCATTGATGTGCTCGACAAATTGCCAACTGGCCTGGGTCGCCGGATCAAACCAATACCCCTGATAGATCTGCTCGGCGATATCGGCCGAGACGCGCTCAAACATGCGCCGGTAGCGGCGGTCGAGGATCAATTGCAATAGATATTCGTAACACTGGCCCAGCAATTCCATGCCCGGCGCTTCGTAGACGCCGCGCGATTTAATGCCGACAAAGCGGTTTTCCACCGTGTGCAGGCCGATGCCTACGGCGTTGCGTCCGCCGCTGGCATTGCACTGTTGTAAGGCTGCGGTTGCATTGACCGGTTTTCCATTTATTTGCATGGGCTGGCCCTGCTCAAAACGGATGCTTATTTGCTCTACCTCATCGGGGGCATCTTGAGGAAAAACGCCCATGCCCGGATCGATGCGGTGGGCCGGGGTAGTAAGAGCTTCGAGTTCGCCGGCTTCGTGGGTCAGGCCCAATATATTGGCATCGGTGGAGTAGGGCTTCTCATGGCTGGCGCGTATGGGTAGGCCCTCTTTTTCGCAGTAGTCAATCATTTCTTTGCGGCCACCGAAGAGTTCTAGAAAAGCCGAGTCGCGCCAGGGGGCATAGACTTCGATGCCGGGATCGAGCATTTGGGTTGCCAATTGGAAACGGACTTGGTCGTTGCCGCGGCCGGTAGCGCCGTGGCCCAGTATATGAATGTCCCGTTGCTGCATTTGGGGCACCATACCGGCAACTACCACGTGGCGGGCCATGCCGGTGGTATTCCAATATCCGCCCTCATAACGCGCTTGTGCTTGGACTAGTTGGATGCCGGCCTGGCACATGGCTTCGACCAAATCGCCCAGGATCACTTCTTGTGCACCGCAAGCTAACATGCGCTGCCGGGCATCTTCCATATCGTCTTCATCCGGCTGTCCCAGGTCGCCGGTATAGGTGATGACTTTGATGCCGTTGGCCACTAACCAGTGAATTATCGTGCAGCTGTCCAAACCGCCCGAACCAGCCATCATTACTGCTTTACCCTGCAAATCCGCGACATTCATTAGGCACTCCCTCTACAAATGGAAAGTAATATTTATTAAAAATATAGAATAATTATTTCTCGTCAAGTTAAAAAATTAACCCTGATCAGGGTTAGGAAAATAGGGGGTTGTCGATAAACGTCAAGGTGAGAAAAAATTGAGGCCTCCATCCGGGAGAGGTTAGCATCTGGGACCAGAGGCAAGTGGATGGAGACCTCGTATAAAAGCGCTATTTAGAGATTAGACCAGGCTTTCCTCGTAGCTGTAGAGGACGCGTCGCAGATTGTCAAAATCGCTTTGGCTTGCAGCAGCCATCTGGGGCTGCTGGCGGCGCAGCAAACGCGACCACAAAGAAGGGGTTGGAGCCTCCAAAACTACTGTTTTTTCGTTTTTCTTGGATTTGAACCCGCCCAAAGCAAAATAGGCGATGGCGCCAAGAACATCGACGACTATGACAATTTGCAGGATGGTGGTCAAAAATTGATCGAACATGATTTTTCTCGCTGATCTGAGTGTTAATGTAGCCGCTTGTTTTAATAATCGGCAGGATGTGTTAATAAAAATGTGATATAGGTCACAAAAAGTCAAGTATATTGTAAAAAATGATACCAAGTAGTCTTATTTTCGACCGAATAGAAGCTTTGCTTGACAGTTTTTTGCATAAACAATATCATTGAAAAGCTAATAGAGAGGAATATTTTATATAATCATCTCCCCAACCTATTGTTTTATAATAACATAAGAAAATTATATGCTCATAGACGCGCACAATCATCCCAATTGGCATGGGCACGATGTCAAAAAAACATTAAAAAACATGGATGAGCAGGGCATTGACCAAATGTGGCTATTTTCCTGGGAAGTACCAGAAGACGAATATTCGCCAGGCTACCACGCGGTATTGCCGCCCACTGGCACCGGCATCCCACTAGAAAATATACTGGAATTTGGTCGCCAGGCCCCGGATCGCTTTATCCTGGGTTATATGCCTCATCCCAAACGCCCCGATGCTATAGATCGGCTAAAGGCCGCCGTGGAAATTCACGGCATCCAGGTTGCCAGCGAATTAAAGGTGCGGGTGCTCTTTGACGACCCAGACGCCATTCGGCTCTACCACTTCTGCGGTGAGCACAGACTGCCTATTACCATCCACTTAGACTATCCGATCGATCATGGCCGGGGTAATTATCCGCGGCCCAATTGGTGGTACGGAGGCAGTATGGACGCTTTTGAAAGAGCCATTGTCGCCTGTCCCGAGACTATTTTCATTGGTCATGCACCTGGTTTCTGGGCCCATATTTCTGCCGATGGGCGGCACGCCAGCGAGAGTTATCCCGACGGTCCAATCAGCGCCGGCGGGCGAGTGTCGGAGATGATGCGCCAGTATCGCAACCTCTACGCCGATTTATCGGCTGGTTCAGGTCTCACTGCAATTTCGCGAGATCGCGAATTTGGCAAGGCGTTTCTGGTGGAATTCCAGGACAAATTGCTCTTTGGGCGCGATGATTTTAATACGCATCTGATGGATTATCTATTGGAGTTGGACCTGCCGCAGGATGTCTTCGAGAACTTGACCTATAAAAATGCCCAGCGACTATTGAGTTCGTAGCTGGACTGATGTGCTTTAAAGGAGTAGTGATTCCATGAAGTTTATTATGTTTACCAAACACCTGGAAGGGTGGGATCTGCAACAGATTATCGGCGGCTTGCAGGCCGCAGGTATGGAGGGGGCCGATTTATGTACCCGTGCTGGCTATCCGGTTAATCCCGAAAATGTCTCGACCGCCTTGCCCGAAGCAGCCAAGCGCTTTGCTGCGGCCGGTCTTGCCATTCCGATGATCACGGCACCGGGCGACTTTAGCGACCCGACGTTAGACTACGCTGAAGAACTGTACGGCGCCTGCGCCGAGGCCGGTGTGGGCCTGGTCAAACTGGGCTATTGGCATCTGGGCGCGGACGAGGACTACTGGACCAAATTGGACGAGGTGCGCGGCCAGATGGAGGGCTTTGCCGAGTTGAGCCGGCGCTTCGGGGTGAAAAGCTGTGTTCACAATCACTCGGGGCGCTCTATGGGTTTGAATGCTTGCGCCGCCATGAACATTGTGCGCGGTTTTGATCCACAGCACGTGGGCGTATTTGCCGATACCGGTCATTTATCCATCGTCGGCGAACCTATTGCCATGGCGCTGGACATCGTCAAGGAATACCTAGCGATCATGGCCTTCAAGGATTTGCTGCGCACGCGCCAGGATGGAGAGAGTAGTTGGCGCACCAATGTAGTGCCCATGGGGCAAGGATACGCCGATTGGGATGAAACCCTGGCCACCCTGCGTCAGCTCAATTTTCAGGGCCCGATCAGTTTTCATTCCGAATACAGCGGCGAGTCGCCCGAGCGGGTGGTGGAATTGGCGCGCCAAGATGTGCAATTGATTCGCGGCAAATTAGACGGCGGCAGTTAAATGGTGTGGCACCAGATGTTTTCTATACAAGGAGAACTGCCATAGAAGGGTTTGATATAGGTTTTTGGCCGGCGCTATCTTTAATGGCGGTTTCTTTTGCCATTCTGGCCAAATGCGCCGATTGGTTGGTCGACGGTGCCATCGCGATCGCCCAGCGCCTAAGCGTACCGCCGATGTTAATCGGCATCGTTTTGGTTAGTATGGGCACGACTGCGCCCGAACTGGCCGTCTCGGTAAATGCGGCGCTGCAGGGTAGTCCGGAGATTGCCCTGGGCAATGCCGTGGGGTCGGTAATCTACGACGATACCATCGCTTTGCCGTTGACTGTGCTCTTGGCGCCGGCTGCCTTGCACATCGATGCCAGAGTGCTGCGCTCCTCCGCTCTCTTTCTCATCAGTATCGATGTGCTGGCTTATATTATGGCCATGGATGGGACCTTGACCCGCGGCGAAGGGGGCATCCTAGTGCTGGGATTTTTCTCCTATCTCTACTATCTGTTTTGGGACCGCAAGAAGAGAGGGCCGCAAGAGGGCACAGAAGAAGATGGGGAAGAAATGGGGTGGGGCAAGATTCTGCTCCTCTTTGCCGGAGGCTTGGCAGGCGTCCTCATTAGCAGCGAATTAATTGTCGGGTCTGTGCCGGTGATAGCACTCGAGATGGGGGTAAATAAAGCGATCATCGGTCTGACTATAGTCGCCCTGGGCACGTCGATACCAGAAATTGCCACCTGCATTATTGCCGCGCGCAAACGCCAGGGCAGTCTGGCGGTGGGCAATATCCTGGGGGCGGATATCCTAAATATTTGCTGGATTGCCGGTGCTTCGGCCATGGCTAATCCAATGACCGTAAGCCCCAACATCATCAATTTTATATTTCCTTCCATGTTGGTGGTGGTTTTGACTATGTTGGGGTTGATGCGCCTGGGACACCGTCTAGAAAAATGGAAGGGCTGGGTGTTGCTGGCGTTATGTCCCCTATATCTGTATTTGCTTTTCAGTACCGGCATCGCCAAAGATGTCATACCAGGAACACATTAGCCTACGAGGAGAAAATTCATGGATCTCGGATTGCAAGACAAAATTGCTCTAGTCACCGGCGCCAGCCGTGGCATTGGCAACCGCATTGCGTTGGCGCTGGCTGCAGAAGGTGCCAAATTGGCCATCTGTGCCCGCAATGAAGAAGGCGTGAAGAGCGCCGCCGATGAACTGGCCGCCAAAGGGGCAGAGGTCGAAGCCATCGTCGCCGATGCGACGCAGCCGGAGGATGCCGAGCGCATTGTAGCGGCTACCCGGGAACGTTTTGGCAGGGTGGACATTCTCATTAATAATGTGGGTGGATCGGTGTGGACCCCCTTTGCTGAAATTAGCGACGAAGAGTGGATGCACGTTTTTAATCTGAGCTTTTTCTCGTCTGTGCGCGTCACGCGCGCGGCCATGCCTCTTATGGAAGAGCAAGGGGGCGGCAGCATCATTAATATTTCGTCTATTTTTGGGCGCGAAACCGGTGGCCCCATTTCCTATAACGCCGCCAAAGCGGCGATGATCAGCATGACGTCCAATCTGGCTCAGGAAGCGGCCGCCAAAAATATCCGCGTCAATACGGTGGCACCGGGGTCGATCATTTTTCCTGGCGGCAGTTGGGAACGCAAGCAGAAAGAAGATCCCGAAACGATCAAAGCCTTTGTTGACAACAATATCGCCTTTGGCCGTTTCGGCACCCCCGAGGAGGTGGCCGACGTAGTAGCTTTCTTGGCCTCGGAGCGCAGCAGTTGGGTCACGGGCACTTGTCTCAATGTCGACGGTGGCCAGTCTAAATCGCAGATCTGAACGGCATTATTGCAGTGGAGTTGGAGGTATGCGGCGATTGAGCTTGTACCGCGCGGCAGCATGGGTCCTGCTATGTGGCGTTCTAGCGGCCGAGGCCCAGGCACCGCGTGGGCTCGATTTTCTCAACGACAAACTTCCCATCCCCGATTCGGACCGCTTTGACGAGCCCAGTTATACCCAGAGCGGCGTCGGGCTGGCCTTTGGGATCGACCAACGGCTGAGCTATTTTAGCGGTAATTACGCCGAAGCGGCCGATCGTTTTCAGGCATCTGTCAAGAAGTTTAAATTCAAAGCCGAGATCTGGGTCTTTCTGGCCCGGGCCCAATTTTATCAAGACAATCCCGAAGAGGCGCGCCAAACGCTGCAAGAGGCGGCCGTCATCATGCCGGATCTACAAGACCGCTTGTGGCAGCCACTGGTAGACGGGCTCAATTGGGAGATCCGCCAGCGCGCCAACCAATTGCAATTGCAAATTGATTTCTATGCGCCAGGCCAGTCGACCTTCTTCTCGCTTTTCCGCTACTATACTTTCCTGGGTGCTTTCGACGCCGCCTCCGGCGTGATTCACGCAGCCGAGAGCCGTTCGAACAAAATGAACGAATTGGCAGAGATGGCGTCGGCCGCATCTTTTTCCCGCCACCGCCAACAGGCGGAAAAATGGCAAGGATTAGCGGATCAATTGGGCGCTGAAATGTTGAGCCTCGGCCAACAAGTTACAGCACCCAAAGGGAATTCCGTCAAAATATCGCCGAGCGCCACCCCCAAGGAGGATCGCGATCTGCTCGAAGAAACCCGGCGTTTGCAATTGTTGGTCGATTATTACCAGGGTAAACCCCAAGATTTTCAAAAACTCTTCGACAATTACCAACTCTTAGCTTGGCCCGACCACGCCGCCAATATAATCAAAGCTTTAGAACGGGAGGTCAGTCGCACAAAATTGCGCGCTGAAGAGGCTCAGGAGGCCCAGGAGGAGATCAACTTACTGGAAAAAGCGGAGGAGTTTGAGCAATTGCGCAAAGATCTGCAAGAGACCTTAAAACTGAATCAGCCATCGACGGATAGCGCCGGAGAAGGGCCCTAATTGCATGGCTTGTCGGACTTGGGGTCTGGCATTTGTTATTCTGCTCTGTTGGCAAAGTCTTGAGGCCGATCAGGCGCTGGAGTGGCGCCGCGAGTACAACCAGACCGCCGCGCGCATCGATACCTTGGCGCGTCTCTATGGGGGGCCTCATCTAGAGGAACTGCAGCAGCAACAGCCGCTCAATGATTTGATCCCCGAAGATATGGAATTGGTCTTGCTGTTCTGGGCTGATGACGAGGCCGATGTTTATCTCAACGGCCACCGCATTGCCGCTACGCGACTGACCACCACTCAGGTAGAGATTCCCTCGCTCTATGTGCGCCAGCAAAATAACTTACAGGTACATTGCTGGGATACCGAAGGAGTGGAAAGCGGGTTTATGGCTGGCCTCTACCTGCGCGACGGGGGCGGCGGGTTGCGTCAGGTCTTAGTCACGGGTGGCAAGGGGTGGTGGGCGGGGGAAGAACGTGCGCAGGAAATTTATTATACCCACGATCAGCCCGATATCCCCGGGGCCCAGGTGATTTGGGGCCAGCAGCTCTTTGGCAAGATAGAGTTGGAGGGGCGTTTTGCCGCCGCGGATTTGCGCCAGGCACAGCGACAGCGCCCGGTAAATAGGGGCGACCTGGCGCTGCAAAACAAACCTATGGAAAGTCATCTGGTAGTGGCCAGTTTGGTTAAATTGCAGAACCGCAGGACAGAATTAGGCCAATTGCTGGAAAAGGGGCGTGCAGCTTACGATCCAGCAAAGCGCTACAAGGGATACGTCCAGTCCAAACTGGCCTTTACTTTGGGGCATGCCGCTCCCTTTGCCGAGGAGGAGAGCATTATCCTGGCCGAGCAATTGGACCAATGGACCCAGACCTTGCCAGCCCTACAGCAGGATCTTTTCTTTGGCGAACGGCGCGAATTGAAGGGCTTGGAGGCGGCGACCCAGGCCAAGGAATTGGCTGCCAGTGCGGCGGGGGAGGGGAGGCGTCGCCGCGATTACCAGGCACCAGCTGAGCGCGGTCCCGGGGGGCAAGGTGGCCAAGGCAGTGCCGGCGCAGCCGGAAATACTGCGCCGTATTCGGTGGTTGTAACCAAGGGCTTGCAGCGAGGTTTGGTCTTGGCTATTGTGGCCTTAGTATTTTATCTGACGGGGAGCTGCCGCACATGGTGGCGGCTATTTAACGGAAAGGTGTGGTAAGCGGTGACTTGGTTAGGCATTATTGCCGGCATTTTATTGGTATTGGCTAGCGGGGTAAGCGGCAGCGTTTATATGTTGTACCGGGCGCGACAAATCCGGCTGGAGGAAAAAACCTATGGCATTGCCACTCCCTATTTGCAATACATTGCCGGTACCATAGGGGCTATTACTGGATTGATTATTGGCGGCCTCATCGTCTACTTCCTGGCCCTAAACCAGAGGATCGGCCTGGTAGAATGGATCGGCCGTTTTTCTTATGTGCTGATTGCCGCCGCTAGCGGCGGGCATCTGCTGACGCTGGTGACGGTGGGTTTGCATCTGTGGCGCGAAGAGCGGGCCTGGGGCCAGCACAAGGGGCCGGGCAATGGGACGTTGGGAGGGCGGCGCATTCAGGCGTTGAGGCGTTTGCGGCGACAGCACGAGCATTATGCAGATCTCAAGGAGCGCGACGATATCGTGCTGGAAGAATTGGTCGATGTGATCGGCCGGCCGTTGCTTTTGTTGCGGCGCAATTTGGTGCGGCTGCCGTTTTACGGTTATCTGGGCACGGTTTG
>Ga0114996_10010485_pt1 | contig 10056 bp, 9 predicted proteins | sample ArcticOcean_MG_C_4_FD_87039 | JGI IMG/M metagenome (GOLD analysis project Ga0114996, IMG submission 87039) | Marine microbial communities from western Arctic Ocean - ArcticOcean_MG_CB4_134 | ecosystem: Environmental > Aquatic > Marine > Oceanic | place: Arctic Ocean: Canada Basin | collected...
AACAGGGCAACGAAGTCCGCTTCCGCCTGACGTCGAACCTCGACGGACGCCTCTTCGCCTACAACCGCGCCCCTGACGGCGAGGCCCGCCTCATCTTTCCCAACGCCGAGTCCGAGACGGATAACCGCATCACCTCCGGCCGCGAGTTCTTACTGCCCGAGGACGGCTCGTTCGCCATCGACGGCCCCGCCGGACACGAGGTGATCTACTGGGTCGTCTCGCCGGAAGATGAACGCGAACCGCCCGTCCTCATCTCTCAGCTACTCGGACCGTCGCGTCCTGTGCCACCCCGCCTTACACCGAGTTGCGACGACACCGTCCTGCGCGCCCGAGGCGTTTGCACCGACAACCGTGCCGGCGCACAGCAGTTCGCCCTGCCGAAGGCGTCTGAGATGCCCCGAGGATTGCAGGCCCGCTCGATCAACATCGAAGCCGACCAACGCGCCGCCGTCATCACCACCCCCCGAGCCCGCGACGGCTTCATCATCTTCGAGTACCGGATTGCGCACGGGTAACCGCACCTCCGACCCAAGGACGACACCAAACCGACTTCAGGCATTTTCGGTGTGAAGTGCGTTGAGACTGATACTTTTTGGAGCTGGTTATCGCTTAGACAACATAGGAACACGGCATGCCATGCCTATACTCAGTGGGCCGATATCGTGTGCGGGTGCTGAAAGGCCAGCGGCCACACGAGTCAACCCAGGAAGGAATTCACCTCTATGTCAGTCAAACACCAATGGACAAGCAAAGAAAGTCAGGAAGCCATCCGAAAGGTCGCAGGAAAGGCGGCGACCGACGCTGATTTCCGACAAAAAGCCCTCACCAACCCCGGCGCGGCCGTTCGGGAGGTAACCGGCAAGCCCCTCCCGGAAGGCTTCAAGCTACGCTTCGTCGATAACGACGGCGCGGACCTAACGGTCCCCATACCCGACCTAGTCGGCGATGTTGCGCTCACCGACGAACAGCTAGCCGGGATTGCAGGCGGAGCGGACAGCATGATTCAAGCGGAGCGGCAGCAGACCAGATACACGTTCTTCGAGGCATGGCCATCCAAATGGAAAGGCTTTTCACTCGACGGAAAAGGCTGAGCGGCAGGCCTTCAGAGTCTGTGTAAGAAGGCGCGAGTGGCAAGTGTAGGGCATAGCGTGCTGTGCACTCTCCGCCCTGGGGCCTTCTCATTTCAGCTCCGCGGGTGCCTATTATTGGTGGCGATGGCGTTCCACGCCCCGCCGCGCTGGATCGTTAACGGTTTGGCTAGGCCCGCTGGAAGTAGGTGTCTTTCGGCGCACGGTAGCGGATGTCTAACTCGGGCGTTTCGATCGGCTTCTTCCAAGCGCGGGACTCGAATAACAGCGAGAGCGCGCAGCTTGTCAGCAAAGTGCGTTCGACCGGATAGCAGGGCTTTCCCGTGACGAACAAATCTTCCATGCAATGGACGAGTCCGTCGAAGTGAACCAGCGGACGGGCGCCTTCTCGGCCTATGAATCCGAAATGGGTCGAGACCGGCTCGGGCTGTCCCTCGATCTTGCCGGCAAAGGTCCACTTGTAGCTATGGCCGGTCATCATATAGACGGCGACCTGGAGCCCATCTCGGTAGTTGAGTAGGAAGGCCACGGGCTGCTTGACATTGTCCTCCGGCCGCCCAGCTTTCGCGGATGGATTGCGCTCCAGTGCGACCTGTAACAGAGGAATACTCCAACGCCCTTTGGGCGAATCCCGCCATCGCCAGACCGCATCGTCCTCAAGCCACTCGACGGACCGGATGCCGGTTTCTCCTCCGGCACGCCGTTCGACCATGCATTGCATCGCTTCGATCGTGTGGAAGCCCGCTCCGTCCAAGCCGCCGCGCCCCACCATGACCGCCTTCTTCATGTCCGCGCCAAAGGGAATCTCCAGTTCAGGAACGCGTACGGTTACGGGAATCGAAGAGCCGGTCATCATGGGGAACTCGAGCTCCTTCGACCAGCCGTACATCTGCTTCGCCTTTAGCCACGAATAAGAGAAATGCTTGTCCGAAAAGACCGGGACGGTCTTGCCTGTGCGGCGGAAGACCTCCACGATGCGTTCGAGCATCTCATAGCGCGGATAGAGTTTCTGGCCCCGCTCGTTCGATGGGTAGTCACCGTGTTCGCCGATGAGGCAAACGGCATCGACGGCAAGGTCGTCGCCTCCCAGCGTCAACGCGTCTTTGATCGTTGGATAGATCGTGAAGCCATGCTTTTGCGACAACGCACGGCTTACGTCGTTTTCAGGAACTTGATCCGTGTACAGCGAGACGACTTCAGTGCGAGGCTCGACGGTGATGCCATTGGGCGTATAGCCGTTGAGCAGACGTCCCACGATGACAGCGGCGTGGGACTTGAGACGATCGTCGTCGCGGTAGAGCGTGACGATGGCGGCGACTTTCTTCTTTCTCGGGGACTGAGCCTGAGCCAAACCGGCCGCCGCGCCCGCGGCCATGAACCGACGCCGGCTCATCGCGAATTGTTCTCTATTCATGTGTTGTCCGTTGTTTCCACGTCGTGGAGTTTCGATAGATCCACGCTGAGCAGGCCATCTTCGGGGGGCCGATACATGTCGACGAATTTGGCGTCCCACAGAACCTCGTCGGCCTTGTAGGAGGAGCGGGTGTGGACTGTCTGTGAAGAGGTTTCGTCGAGCCCGATGAGGAGGATTAGGAACTCGGCATTGCTCGCGAGCAGTGCTTCGCTCGTGACGTCGTGGAGAGGGCTCTGTTTGTCGATCGGATGGACGACGACCCAGTGCAGGGGCAGAAACATCACCTGTTCGCGCTCAAGTGCCAGCGGATGGAAGCGGCGCACGCGCTTGTCGTTCACGGTTTCCCATCGCGACAGTACAACCGTCGCGTTCACGTTCGTGAGTTGGCTGTTGCGTTCGTTGGCCACGCGGAACTCAAATGCCGAGATGTCGCGGTAGGGAGCGATAAGTGCCTGTTCGCTGAATACGATCCGCGCACGCGGGCGAGAGAAGCGTGCGAAGACCAATCCCGTGGCCAGGGCAACGGTCAGGAGTCCGATGATAGCTTCCAACGTCACGAGCAGATTGGCGGCCAACCCATTGGGTGATAGATCGCCGTATCCGATTGTGGACAGTGTTTGCACGCTGAAAAAGAAAGCCTCTAGCAGGCGAGGGCCGATGCCGACCGCGATTGAGCCGCTCAAAGTGTCGGGGCCGCAAAGCAGAAATACGCAGGCGAAGAGTAGGTTCACCAATATGTAGGCGAGCACGACGAAGGCGAGGAAGCGGGTCCAGCTCATCGTGAGCAGGGCATGATAGACGTGAAGCGACCGCAGGAATGGCAAGCCTCGTCGAACGACGTTGAAGCTGCCGTCGCGGTTCAACAGCCGGAGCTGACTTTGCTCCGCGACACGTTGCCCGAAACCGAGATCGTTGCCGGGGCTGTTTCCAGCGCCGTTCGCGGAGGGGCTTGTTTCGCGAGGGGCGGCTGTCCGGTCGAGGGTGGGGTGACGAGTGGGGTCCACGAATACCGCTCATGATACAAGTGGGCTGGAGGCTGCGGTTAGCCCTCCAGCGGCGGCCCTAATCTGAATCCGCCGCGTCCAATACTCTAGTAGTAGACGTTAGATTCATTGAGGGAGAAGTGAGTGTATGGCTGTGGATGTGAAAGAGATCGCCGAAAAGGTGCAAAGTGAGGGCGCGCTGCTGGCGCGACTGCGCGAAGAGATCGGACGTGTAATCGTCGGTCAGGCTTATCTGGTCGACCGGCTGTTGCTGGCGCTGCTGGCGAACAACCATGTTCTGATCGAGGGCGTGCCGGGCCTGGCGAAGACACTGTCGGTGACAACGCTGGCGAAGGCCGTCAAAGTGGCGTTCCAGCGCATCCAGTTCACGCCCGATCTGCTGCCCGCCGACCTGATCGGCACGCTGATCTACAACCCGAAGACAGGCGACTTCACGACGAAGAAGGGGCCGATATTCGCGAACATCATCCTGGCGGACGAGATTAATCGCGCTCCCGCCAAGGTCCAAAGCGCGCTTCTCGAAGCGATGCAGGAGCGCCAAGTAACGATCGGCGACCAGAGTTTCCAACTCGAAGAGCCGTTCATGGTGCTTGCGACCCAGAACCCCATCGAGCAAGAAGGAACCTATCCGTTGCCCGAGGCGCAGGTTGACCGCTTCATGCTGAAGCTGAAGGTCTCGTACCCCACCAAGGCCGACGAGCATCAGATTCTCAAGCGCATGGCGCGGTCGTCGCCGCAGCTTGACATTGATCCCATCCTTACGCCCGAGGACATCATCCGGCTGCGCAGCTTGACGGATGAGATCTACATGGACGAGAAGATCGAGGAGTACATTCTCAACGTCGTCGAATGCACGCGTAAGCCCGCGCAGTATGGGCTCGAGATCGGCGACCTGATTCGCTACGGCGGATCGCCGCGCGCTACGATCTTTCTCGCCATGGCCTCCAAGGCGCAGGCGCTACTCGAGGGCCGCGGCTACGTCACGCCGCAGGATGTGAAGTCCGTTGGCATGGACGTCCTGCGACACCGCGTGATCGTCACGTACGAAGCGGAAGCCGAAGAGAAGACGTCGGAAGATTTGGTGCGGCAAATCTTCGATGCGGTGGAAGTGCCGTAGGCAGCCCATCCCGGTCGCATTCGCATCAACCAACCGCCGCCATGATTCCCAAGGAACTCGCCAAGAAGATCCGGTTCATCCAGATCCATACCAGCAGGGCCGTCAATGACGTCCTCGCCGGGGAATACCACAGTGTCTTCAAGGGTCGCGGCATGGAGTTCGACGAGGTCCGCGAGTATGCGCCCGGAGACGACATTCGTACGATCGACTGGAACGTGACGGCGCGTACCGGTAGCCCTTACGTGAAGCGCTTTGTCGAAGAGCGCGAGCTGACGGTGATGTTCTTGGTCGATCTGTCGGCTTCAGGCAGTTTTGGCACCCGCGAGAAGCTGAAGAACGAGGTTGCGGCGGAGTTGTGCGCGTTGCTGGCTTTCTCGGCGATCAAGAACAATGACAAGGTCGGCCTGATCGTTTTTACTGACCACATCGAGCTCTATATTCCGCCGAAGAAGGGCGTCTCGCACGTGTTGCGCGTGATTCGCGATTTGCTGAACTTTGAGCCGAGCCGTGCGCATACCGATGTTGCGCAGGCACTGGATTTCCTCGGCCGTGTCACTCACCGCCGCGCGGTTGTGTTCCTCGTGTCGGACTTCCAGGCGGAGGGCTACGAGAAACGACTTCGTATTACCGCGCGCCGCCATGACCTGATTGCGGTTTCGCTCACCGATCCCCGTGAGGCCAAGCTGCCCGCCGCCGGGTTGATCGAACTCGAAGACGCCGAGAGTGGCGAGCGCGTCGTTGTGGACAGTGGCAGCGCGGCCGTCCGCCGACGGTACGAGGCCCTGGCTCGCGAGCGCGCCGATAAGCTGACCTCGTCGCTGCGGTCAATGGGGATTGATCAAATCCCCGTCGTGACAGGCGAGGACTATGTTCGCGATCTAGTGAAGTTCTTCCGTGTGCGCGAGCGACGGACATGAGGTTTCACGCATTCCCGAAGGCCCTTCTCGCGATGGCGCTCGTGCTGCTCGCGTCTTGCGCACAAGAGCAGACCACGGCGTCCGCCCCCGGTTTCGTCAGCGAGAAACAGTACGAGGCGGAGAACGTCGATGTGAAGCTGCGCGTCAGTGCGACGGAGATCACAGCCTCGGACCGTGTTCTTGTTGAGATCGAAGCGGTAGCTCCGGAGGGCGAAGAAATCGACTTCCCGCAATTCGAAGATAAACTGGGCGAGTTTCAAGTCGTCGATTCGCGGCGGTCGTCTCCGCGTCTTGTGGACGAGGGCCGGGTGTTGGTGAAGCAGTCCTACGAGTTAGAACCGTTTCTCCCGGGTGATTACTCGTTACCGGTACTCACGATCGAACATGGTCCCGCCGCGACGCGGGCGACGCTCGAAACCGAGGAGATCCCGATCAAGGTCGCGTCCGTCCTGCCGGAAGAGGAAGCCGAACCGGACATCAAAGAGATCGCTCCGCCGGTCGAGTTGCCGGGGACTCCTCCGTGGGTCTACGGCGCGATTGCATTGGGGCTACTCGCGCTGGCGGCTGGAGCCTATTTCCTGTGGAAGCGCCGCCGCAAAGCGGAGGAAGAGGCCATCCCGCCAGTCCCACCCCACGAGCAAGCCTATGAAGAATTGGAGAAGCTTCTTCGTGAAGACCTGCTCGCGCAAGGCCAAGTGAAGCTCTTTTACCTGCGGCTCTCAAACATCCTCCGGCACTACATCGAAGGCCGCTTCGGCCTGCATGCGCCGGAACACACGACGGAAGAGTTTCTCATTGATCTGCGCGCGGGTGATGACTTCAGTGAGGAGCAGAAAGCGCTGCTACGCCGTTTCCTTGAACACTGCGACTTGGTCAAGTTCGCCAAGCACGACCCGACCGGAACCGAGATCGACCAATCCGTTGACGCCTGCCGCAACTTCATCGACGAGACGAAAGTACAACCGGAGTCCGTGGAGGCCTCCTAGCACCCACCGGCTTGCTCGGTTCGCTTCAAGGTTGACAGATCGTAGCCCTGTCCTTCGGCACGTTCCACGATCTGTTTGATCAGCCCTTTTTCCATGCGCGACTTGCGCGAGAGAATCCAAAAGTACTCTCGGCTCGGCTCGCCGACCACGGCCCATGAGTAGTCCTCGGCCAAATCGATTACCCAGTAGTTGCCCCACACCATCGGCAGGAACGATAGCCAGGCCGGGGCGAAACGCACCTTCAGCTTGGCTTCGCCGACCTGCCGTGCCGCGCCCTCGGCTTTGTTTGTGCCGTCCTGTTCCCGGCAGCGGTTCACCACGCTCAACTTGCCATCCGCCTGCATGGCATACGTTGCCGTCACGTCTCCCAGGCAACTCTTCTGGAATCGATTCGGCAAGCGAGCGATCTCATACCAGCGCCCTAGGTAGCGCTCCAGATCAAGTGCTGCCACCGTTCGGAGTTCCGGCGTCTGCGCTGGCAGCATACAGGTGGCAAGCAAAAGGGCGAATGAGAGTTGCGCATGTTTCATGGTGAAGAGTGGTCCTGGATGTTAGGTCGGGTCCGGTAGTAACCTCATATTCGCCCACCCTCTGTTTGCCCGTTAGCGAAATGCGATGTAGCACCCAATTAGGCTCCAATACGTCTCATGGTCGTGAGCCGTACTTTCGGGGACTCCGTTCATCCGACTCCGATCGCTAGAATGGAGAAAAGTTCCAGGTAGGAACACCGCTTCCAGACGGACAACAATGCTGCGCTTTGAATCCCCCTGGATGCTCTTGCTTTTGGCCCTCGTCGCCCTGGCGCTTTTCCTCGGACGCCGCCGGCGTTCCCGAGCGTCGCTACGCTTTTCTTCGACGGCGTTGATTCGCGAGGCGGGAGTATCCCTTAGACAGAGATTGATGGGCTTGCCCGTCGTACTGCGGGTATTGGCGATGCTGCTGCTCGCCCTCGCGTTGGCGCGGCCTCAGATGGGCACCGAGAAAATACGCGACGTCAGCCGCGGCATCGCGATCGAAATGGTGGTCGATCGATCGAGCAGCATGTCGGCCGAGTTGCGTTACCGAGGTAGGCAACAGACCCGCCTAGACATCGCGAAGGAGATCTTCGAGCAGTTCGTGAAAGGGGATGGCTCGAAGCTGTCCGGTCGCCCCGCGGATTTGATCGGGATGATCACGTTCGCGCGTTACGCCGACACGATCTGTCCGCTGACCTTGGCGCATGGAGCCCTCTCGGCCTTTCTTCCCACCGTCAAGCTCGTCGATCAGGAAAGCGAAGACGGCACTGCGATCGGAGATGCCGTCGCGCTTGCCGCGGCCCGTTTGCAGACCGCCGAGGAAACACTGGCCCGCCAGCTCGGCGAACAACATGATTACGAGATTAAGAGCAAGATCATTATTCTGCTGACCGACGGCGAGAACAACGCGGGTGACCGCACGGTCGAGGAAGCGGCTAAAGTCGCGGCGGAATGGGGCATCAAGATCTATGCCATTGGTGTTGGTGGTTCCGGCACGAGGACTGTCCGCACACCCCTGGGTAACTGGTCTGTCCCCGGTCGCGGCGTCGACGAGGACGCGCTCAAGACTCTAGCTGAGACGACCGGCGGTCTCTACCGCGTAGCCGACGACGCGGAAACCTTGCGCGCGGTCTACGAAGAAATCGATGAGTTGGAAAAGAGCGAGATCGAATCGACGCGGTTCGTCGACTATCGCGAGTTCTTTCCGCCGTTCCTACTTGCCGGGCTGGGTTTGCTTGTTTTTGAGATCGTGTTGAGTGGCACCGCGTTTCGGAGGCTTCCGTGAGCGAAACGCGCCTGCTGGCGATCGACATGTTGTACCTGCTTTGGGCGCTCCCGGTGCTCATCGCCGTGTACTTATACGCATCGAGACGCAGGCGTGCGGCGTTGGGGCATTTCGCCGATGCGAACCTGCTGGAGCACATCAATCCGGCGGTGAGCGTGGGCCGACGACGCTGGAAGGCCGCTCTCGGGCTTATCGGATTTGCGCTCGCCATACTGGCCTTGGCGCGTCCCGCTTGGAATCCTGTGGAAACGGAGATCCAACGCCAAGGGCGCGATGTCGTTTTCGTTCTCGATGTGTCGAAGAGCATGCTCGCTGAAGACCTCGTGCCGAATCGGCTTGAGCGCGCCAAGCTGGCGATCCTCGACGGCATCGAGCGCCTTCAGGGGGACCGGGTTGCGCTCATCGCCTTCGCGGGGACGGCGGTGGTGAAGTGTCCACTTACGCTCGACTATGGTTTCTTTCGTATGACGCTCGAAGACATATCGCCGAACAGCGTCACGCGGGGTGGCACACTCATCGGCGATGCTCTTCGCAAGACGATGGCCGACGTATTTGACGACCAGGAGAAAGAGTATAAGGACGTCGTATTGATTACGGATGGCGAGGATCACGAGAGTTTCCCGGTCGAAGCCGCCAAGGAACTTGGCGAGCGCGGCGCGCGTCTCATCGCTATTGGCCTCGGGGACGAAAACGAGGGCCGGCGCATTCCGATCACCGACAGCAGCGGGCAGCGGACGTACGTGAGATACAACGGCGAGGAAGTCTGGACGAAACTTGATGCCGCTACGCTCCGCCAGATGGTCAACGCAACGCCCGGCGGCCGCTACCTGAATGTCGCGACCGGGGCCATCGATTTCGGGGATGTGTACGTCAAACTAATAGCGGGCGCCGAGAAGACCGATCTCGGTTCAACGACGATTGAACGCTACGAAGAGAAGTTCCAGATCCCGCTGACGTTGGCGTTCCTGCTGCTTTGTATTGAAATGGTCATCCCAGAGCGACGCAAACAAGTCAGGCAAAACGATTAGATGATGTTGGCGATGGATTGCAAGTTTGAACAGCGGCGGGGCAGGGAAGCTCCGGGACGGGTTGCTGTACTCATACTGCTATTTGCGATGGGCACTGTGTCGTTGTCGGCGCAATCCGCGCGTCAGTTGGTGCAGCAAGGGAATGAATCCTATCAACAGGAACAGTACGACGACGCCTTGAAGGCCTACGAGCAGGCTGCGGAAGTCGAACCCGATGCCCCCGGTGTCTGGTTCAACAAGGGGGACGCGCTCTATCAGCAGGGTGAGTTCGACAAGGCGATCGACGCCTACGAGCAGGCGGCTCTGCGCAGTCAAGATCCGTCGCTGGAGGCGCGCAGCAAGTTCAATCAGGGCAATGCCTCGTTTCGGGGTGGGATCGCCAAGCAACAAGAGGACCCTAAGCAAGCACTCGCGTCGGTCGAAAGGGGTGTCCGGCTTTATCAAGACGCCCTGAAGCTCGATCCGAAGCTGAACGATGCCCGGCACAACGTCGAGGTCGCCCGTCGCGTGATGAAGGCTTTGATCGAGCAGATGCAGAATCAGCCTCAGCAGCCGGGGGACAAACAGCAAGACGACAAGTCGGAAGAGCAGGACCCGCAGGAGCAGCTCGAGGACCTGATCAACCAGCAGCAGCAGGCTTCCGAACAGAGTGCGGATCTCTCAGAGCAACAGCAGTCGCAGGGTAAGTCGCAACAAACGCAG
>Ga0114996_10010486_pt1 | contig 10056 bp, 16 predicted proteins | sample ArcticOcean_MG_C_4_FD_87039 | JGI IMG/M metagenome (GOLD analysis project Ga0114996, IMG submission 87039) | Marine microbial communities from western Arctic Ocean - ArcticOcean_MG_CB4_134 | ecosystem: Environmental > Aquatic > Marine > Oceanic | place: Arctic Ocean: Canada Basin | collected...
GGTATGGAGGGTAGGGAACGGGGGCCTCACCAGCCCCCCCACGACGAGAGAGGACACGACGATGGCCAAAAGGAAATCAAACAAGTTTTGTGTGCAGTGCCGAGGCTGCGATTGGGACGAAGAGACCGGCCCGGCAGAGGCGGAGTGGCTCGTGAAGGGCAAGACATACGAAGGGCGTCCGTATCGCGGCCTCCTGTGTGACTCCCACATCACCATCCTCACAGACGACGGATACGAGTTAGTTGACTGGTGGGAGTGGACGCCCATTTCGGAAAAGGCCAAAGACGACTTGCTGGACTTCACGATGGGGCAGGACTTGGCCAGCGGGAAAGCGCAAGACCGCGCCGAACATTGGCACAAGGTTTGGGCCGCCCGGAAGACGCTCTACTACTGGCACGAAGGACACGACGATGAAACCGTCAAGGCCGAAACCGGATTCACCGTCGCCGAATTGCGAGAGCGTTCGTTGGCAAGCTGTGAGCGGAAGTATCAGGCGCAGGATTACTGGACGGCCTGCAAGGCGATGTCTCGCACTTGGACGGTCGAACGTAGCTAGGAAGGAGACGGGGGGCCTAACCAGCCCCCCCCGGATAGGGGTACAGAGAACATGACCTACGAAGAATACGAGACAGAAACGGAACTGGCCATTATGACCCGACGAGCGCACCAGTCCGAGCACGCGCTTGAGCTGGCCCACAAGTACCACAGCGCATACCACCTCCGCGTCACCCGTGAACTGGAGGAAGCAGGCGAGAACCTTCGACTGGCTCGGGCCGACGTGGCGACGGTGGAAGCACTGCTGGAGCAGGAGAGTGACGCGCTCGACGAAAACCTTAAACGTGCGCGTACCGCCGAAAAGCGTTTGGATAAGGCTCGTATCATAGCCGAAGAGGAGAGGGTAGCAGCCGATACCGCGCTGGCAGCATGCCGCAGCGAGTTGACCACTGCCCGAGCCTCCATTGCGCGCCTGCTGGGACCATGCTGATGAGCAAGATAGGAATGGATGACGTTGAATACCAGCGATTGCTGGAGGCACTGGGCGAAAGCCTGATGAGGTACCACGGACTACTGCGCGAGCAGGGGAGAAACTAATTATGAATATTGGCGACAACGAAGACTACAACGACTACAACCTGCCTGTCCTCTTGGAGATATCCAAGCAGAACTACGACCGCGCACGCAGGGCCGAGGTCAAGCTGGAGAAGCAGCGTATCGAAGCGGAAGCCAAGATAGAGGCGCTGGAGGCGCGTCTGGCGGCGAGCCTAGCCGTGTCCGAGAGCGTGGGCCACTTTGAGCAGGGCGACATCAACGAGGCGGTGAGGGAGGCTGTCAACCTGCTGGAGGCTGACGCTATTGGCCCCGACGTGCTGGGTTCGGTGATAGCCGTGGTATTGTCTGAGTACCCGTCGTTCTATGGCCCCTGTGAGGCGGTGCGTACCTACCTGAAGGACTGCGCCAAGGACGTGGAGGACGGCTCGATGACTGAAGACGAGTTCAACCGGGTCAAGGCCGAGTTGGACGAGAAGATAGCGGTCAAGCTGACAGCCATACGAGGCGGCTGAACGAGAGCATAGTAGAGGGGGACTAAATGGTAACTAACGAGATACAGAAGCACGAAGAGTGGTGCCGGGATGTAGTTGGCGCTGCCGGGGATGTGCGTGCCGAATTAACTACGGCGTCCGATGTTAGAACGGCGTGGACTGAGTACTTCCACACACCAGCCCCACCCAACATACCTATAAACGCTCTTCGTCTGGCGTTATCGTACCGGGTGACAGTGTTGGCCGCCAAGCATTATGGACTACTGGAATTCGGAGATGCACTGCTGGCCCACGACCACGGGTTCAGCTTGAAGGACCGCTACGCCACCGCCCTAAGTTACGCCTCGGCGTCTGACCCAGATGGCTACGCCGCCGATGGCTCTATAAATACAGACAGTCACCTACTCCTCATCCACTTCCCCGCATTTGAAATGGTCAGGCGGCAGGTGACACCAGCATGCAAAGCAGAATAGCGTCAGCCATTGAATCAGTTTGTAACGTCGGTAGCGGGTTCGCTATCGCATGGGCCTTAACTATGTACGTCCTCCCATTGTGGGGGTACACTTACACTCCCAAACAGTCCATCGAGATAACCCTGCTTTACACCTCTATAAGTCTTGTTCGCGGTTATTGTTGGAGAAGGTTTTTCACAGGTAAGGTCCGTGCCTAAGCGCCGTAAAAATAGTAAGCGGCGGTCATCAATGAGTGGCCGCCCCCTCACCTACCTCTTCACCCAAGGATGGAGGAAGAAACTTCTCGGCGACCTACGAAGTGGGAGAAAAACAAACCCCACCGATTCTATTCGCACACTCGCCCGGATAGCGCAATCAGAAGAAGACGCACTGGAGGCATCTGAAGATTTTTGGCAGGGGCAGGAAGATATAGATGCCCTTTGCGATAGGTGCAGGGGCAGAGATACACTAAAGGTTATCTCTTAGCTCACCTCTACGCCTCCGTAGGACTGCGCCAAGTACTCGACTTCAGAGGGACAGGTATCCGGTAGCGAAACCGTATACTTACTCCCCGACTGAACAGCCGATGTCTCGTCCTGCTTGTGTATCTCTACACAGTCGTAATAAAATAATAGCTGATTGGTCATTGATGGAAATGACCAGCATCTTTTTCGCGCCGCGTCGTCTCTCATATAGTAACCTCCGCTTCAATTTTCCCGTGAATACGCACGTAGTCGAACATACTCCTGAGTGTCTACAAAAATCGGTTCCGAGTCCCCAAGTTCTAGCTCTGCTAACTGCCCGTGCAAAAACTCTTCACCAGTTTCACCGTCGCCTAACTCCGTCCCGTCTTCTTCCAGTATACGAAGGCACACACACTTATCGTAAACAACTACCGCAGACCCATTAACATGGCCAATGCCTATAACTGCGTCGTCAAGCCCAGACAAGACCACCAACTGGCCATCCTCCTCTTCCGCATCACGACTCATCAAACCCGACACTGGTTTCCTGCGCCTCTAACGACCCCTTAATTGTACCATATTTTTCATTTAACCACGCGGGAACCATAGATAGTGGAACTTCATGCGATACCCACACCTCTCGGCGCATGGTGAGTCCGTAAACAACGCCCGCAAGCGCATCCGATACATCTTTGGACCCTTGCGGGGGATGGTCTATCTTATGAGCCTTAGTATTGACCTCTAAACCCAGCAGCTCCCCCACTACTTTTTCATGGACAGGAGCCCGCAACCTGTTGTCGTATAGGGTAGTTTTCAACACGTCATACGGAAACATGGTCTTATCTACCGATTGATAACCAGTCATAAACCCCGACTGGCTAAGAATCTGCATGGTATCCCGGCTCTGAAAACTATCCATTGTAACCCATTTAATAGGCATCCCGGCGTCTCGCAGCTTGTACAAAACCTGCCGAACCTTTTCAAATTCTATTTCGCCATTACGGGGCGGCCTTATCTCCAATATACCGTCAATGCACACTAACGGCAGTATCTCGGTAGTCTCCCCCCTCTTTTTCGACACAAACTTCTCTACGTGCCCAATCACCAATCCACAACTATCTCCGGTTACGGCGAGGTCTATGTGAGCGAACCGCAGGGCCTCTGGGTGAAGCGCACGACCCGGATAAATGGTTAGCATCGTATCGACGAAATCTACCGACGCGCTTCCAAACACCGACCCCTCCGTACCCATGCTAAAACAAGCCCGAACAGCCTCTACGTTTACCAAGTATGGGTGGCTGGCAAGGGTGCTCTGCCCTGCTATATCACGTAAAGCGTTTAATAAATCATTCTCAAATTGAGGGCGAAACTCTACCGGCACCGTAACTTCTAGTGCAGCGTCTATAGTCTCCCCCTCTTTTAATATGAGCGGACGCCTAGCGGTGTCGCCAACAAAAACTGAAAACGTCTCACCAGAAAAATTCTCTGGGCGAATATCCCAGATGCATTTATCGTAGGAGTAGATGCGTGGATTCGTTTTTGCCTCGGCCTGCTTCACATCTGTAAACTGTCCGGGGTACCGTTTTGACGATACGACGCACAGGACTCCGGGTAAGCCAGTGGGCGCTAAAAATCTACTTTCCCTACGACGCGCAATCGCATTGTAGAGCGCCGTTGCTTGGTTATACTCCTCCCCAAATCCCCGCTTAGACGCCCGCACAACATCCATGAAATTAACTTCATCTAAAACCCCGCTGATAACATTCTGGCCTATGGCCCCAGTCTCCAACCCTATTATAGGCTTAACGGTTATACGGTGAGGGAACCGCAGCTCACTAAGGATGTCTCGGTCATACTGGAAGTACCTGCAAAAATAAGGGGACTTATCTAGCATGGCGCGAAACCGGTAAAAATCGACAGATTTAGCAAGGGTGGCATTTATGGATTGAAAAATGAAAAGTATTTCCGAGGCTGGGTCCAGACCAAACTCAGCATGAGGATTCTCGTAAAGGCTTAAAAGGTATAACTGGTATGCCTGAGTATAAAGTGCAATGGTTGTTTTCCCAGACCCGATACCCCCGGTCAATACAGCTTCATCGTACCCGCCAGTATTTAAGTCGCTGATAGACTTCACGACTACCGGGTACAAAACATCCCCGGCCCCCATATAGTGGGGGGACATCAAGAACTCCCCCACCCCCACCGGCACGTGGGTTACCGCCAACCCAGATTTGGCAAGGTTAACGTAATCCAATACGTCTTTTCTCGTAAGCTCCCCTGTCTCTAACAGCCCCGCAACCGCGCTATCAAAATCGTCAAACTGCTGGTTAGCCTTTACCGCCATCACCAGCTCCCTCTACCCCCTCATCTTCCGGCACCCCCTCTAAAATCGACGCCAACCGGTCCCCAACTAGGCGTAATTTCTCTAGCCGTCGAGCGTTGTCCTCCACCGTCTCATACGAATCTGGGCCAACCGATTGCGGCACTTCCTGCACGTACCTATCTGGCAAGCCAAGAGCTTTGCGCTCCTCTACAAGCGCCACTTTAAGTATGTCTATGCACTCCCGAATCGACAGCTCACTGGGTAAAACGCTATCGAGTTTGCACATCACCTTCTCTAGGAGAAGCCTCGCAATGCTTGCTTGGCGCATGCGCGTCTCGTACTCAGAATACGTATGCTCTCTTTCCGCTACCGCCAATACATTTTTAGACCGGGAAACCACCCTCTCCTCTAGTTCCTGTTTCCACCCCTCTTCGGCAGCTTTGTTTCGTACCGTCCCATACGGAATGCCGAACTTATCGGCAAGCATTTTCAAGGTATAAAACTCTGTTCGATGCGGCTCTAGGTTCTTCAAAAACCACGCATCCTTGACTCCTTGCCAATCAAGTTTTTTCATCGCCGCCCCCCACAGTACGGTACCGCATGCTTGTTCTCCAGTAAAAACGAATTCAGCGTCTTACCTTTTGCGTTAATCACATACGCCAGCGGCCTGCCATACTTACCTATGCCTCGTATAGAGACGTGATGGGGTCCGGTAGTTCTCCACCATTCCTTCACGATACCAGCAACCCGTGCCCCGGCTACCTTCTCGTCCCCACGAACTTCCGGGGTATCTACTCCAATAAGACGCAGCCGGTGACGCGCTGTAATACGGCCCTCCCACAAGTCTAGGACCACATCCTGTGTGTCCCCGTCCACAACACGTAAAAGTTGTAAAACAGGGTACACTCTAGCTTTACTGTTGTTGGAACCCCGACATAGCTCCATCGTCCCCCCGGCACTTGTCCCCCCAGCCACACTAAGAGCCACCAACCCCGCAGCCGCCCAGCTACTCACCTGTACTTTTCGTATCATTATACCTCGCCCCCCCTATGTAAGACCACCTTCAGCCTCCGATAACTACGCAAATCTGTCAAGGCCGGAAGATGTGGTCCGGCACCAACTCCCGCAAACGGGCGCGCACAGCACTTGGGTCTAGCGCCTCGCCTCCCACTGACAGGTGGTCACAAACCCAGACAAAGGAGAACGGCACCATCCCCGCACTAGAAAAAACCCACCGCACATCCGACACGTATGCAGTGGTGTCCTGATATGCGAGGTCCATGCGCCCCCGTGCAATGCTGTTAATAGCGAGGCGCATCAAAGCAACCAGCAATCTCGCATGCCCTTCACCTGTTGTGCGGGTGAGAACATGCCATTGAACGGGGAGAAGCACCTCCCCTAGTTCAAAATAACCTACGCCTAAAGGACCATCCGCTTCCACCGCCCCACACCATTCCCACCGCCCCCCTAGTTAAAACGTCTTCTAAACCACTCTACTCTGGAACGGTGACCTCTAGCTCTACCTCCGGCCATACCTCCTCAAATACCTTCAAAACCGATTCATACCCCAACGCCTTAAACGCTGACGTTAATTCAATGGCTCCAGAACCGGCCCCCGCACTCTGACCATTATTCAAGTAATCTAAACATATGTACTCAAGAGCTACCGAGTCATATTCAGTTTCAGCCGCATCACGAGCAACCGATAACGCCGTTACAACCGTCTCTCTCTGGTCTTCATGTAACTTAAAGGTCTTGGTTGTAACACTGTTAATATCCTCTACATCACCAGCCTCTCCAGTACCTACTAGCAACGCCTGTTTTACATGCTCATGGAGTTGCAGGGTGGTTAACCCCTTTGCCACTTCTAGCCACTCCACAACCGTATCTTTAGTGACCACTGGCAATAACTCTTTTAGCTTAGTCCAACCAACTGGGGCGATTTGCTCCCATGTTACCTCCAAGCCAACAACGCCCTTATAAATCTGACTGAGATACGCGGCCTTTCGGTACGAGATGTCCAACTGACGCTCAACCCAGCTACGAAAATTAGAATCCTCCCCAAACCAATGATTCTCCTGTACCGCTGAGAGCAGCCCGCCAAAAGTAAACAAGTCCAACTCCGTTGAATCCTGTAGTCCCCGAATCCTTGTTATAGTCTCAACCTCATCAGCCGACTCAACTTGATGAACCACATCCCCTATAATATCTGCACTGCCCTCGGTAATACTCACGCTAGGCACAAACGCAGTCGTACCAGTCTCCACATCCCCACCCAGAGCCTCTTGCAGGGCTACCTTTTTTTGCGCCACAGCCATTTGCTGAAACCCCGTAATACTGAGCTTCTGCTCCTTAGCGAATTGAACAAGTTGCTTCCCTGTCATCTCGTTAACCTGAGACGCATCCACACTTACAGGCCCTTGCTTTAACATTTCCAACGTTGTCATCGTCTATACCTCCGTTATAACTCGCCCCGGTGAAACAGCCCTGCCCACGCAAGGCAAAACGCATCGGCCTCGTTATTGTTATCGGTCACAAATCCTACCTTCGCACAAGCCGCTATCATGTCTTTTTTTGTCGCTACACCAGACCCGGTGATTAGCTTCTTCAGCCTACTAGGGGCGACAACCTGAAAACCCATATCCCTATGTACGAATATGTATCTAATAAGGGTACCTATTTCTACCAACGTCGCCAAAGTGTATCTGTTCCCATACCCGTACCCCTCCACCACTACCTCATAAGGTTCTGGCGTATACAAATAAGCGTCCACTGCCTCCCTAACCCTATCCGCTATGTACCCACCCCTCCACAGATTCCCCTTTGCCACCTCTTTTTTCGGGGCAACTATTTCCGCATGATACAAAACCTCAACGGAATCTCGGCTCTCACTTTCTTGCCGCAAGACCACTACCCCAGTTTTAGTTGATATGTCTAGGCCCATACTACGTACAGGAAAATCCGGCGGGGTCCGGCCACCCATGTATAAAGAAAAATCACCCATATGAAACTAGAGCAACGAAGACGGAAAGCAGGCTCTGGCCGCCGGGCACCCATGCGCCCGTGAACACAAAACTGTGCTACAAACACGGTCTGGTAGAGGACCCTTATCATCCCGGTACTGTTGCAACGCCAAGGCTTTTTGTAAGCTGGACTCCAGCAAACAGTCTTCTCTTTTAATGATGTATTCTTTGAACGGGCTGTACCCGGAGTCCCTGAGCCCCATAGACGACAAGGCGGTGTCCTTAACTCCGTACCCCTTCATCATGTATAGAATACGGGCATGCGACGTATCTATCCCCAGAGATTTAGTGGGCTCGTCTTGGTCTAGAAGCCATAAGTACAGGGCCGTCCTCAATCTGTGCTCCCCCAACGGCCCAACTAATTTCTTAAACCTATCCTTGTCCATAGATTTAATCTCGACCATCTGTATACGGTCTTCCTCTGGGTATTTAACCAGTAAATCTATGCTACCTGTTATACCGTATTCATCCGATACAGCCGTATGTTCAATGTAGGAAAACCCGTTTTCCCCGCACACGCAGCACGCAGGACTCAGGCCAAACTCAGTTTTCTCACCGCAATGCCGACACTGCCATACCCCCACCGCTATTTCTGTTAGCCACCCCGTAACAAGGTGTTGGATATCCCACCCGAGTTCAAACGTTGCCGCCAACGCTGCCCCAATAAATTGACTAGGGCGCTTCATCCCCTCACTGCTGTCTGACAAAGCATATTCACGCGGGCAAAACTCATACGATTGATTCGTCACATCTGAGGCGTGGATGGTAGAGTAGCTACGACCGGCCTGCGTGTGGGCCAACCGCTTGTGGAGGTAATACCGCAAACAGGTTTGTGCGCTATTCCGAGGTTTACTTGTCTTTCGATGTATTGTTACCGGCATCGCCAACCCAATCCTGAAACGTCCGCTCTTCCACCAGCACCCACTCACCACCCCGTTTCGGACGCCCGGTGGCATCGGTAAACGTTATCGACATAGCTGGCTCATTGCCAACCAAACGTGCCTCCTTAGTAATCTTATACAAGTCCTCAAGGCGCACACGAAAAGAGCCCGCTACAGTAGATTTCGCCTCAACAGTATACCGCTGCTCTATAAGCCGTATGTCACCCTTAACGTTTGCTGCCCCGGACGCTGGTGTTAACGACCCGCCGAGACGAGACGCCACCCTTTTTTCGGATGCCCTCCCAGCCGACCCTATAGCCCCCTGACGCTCTAAAAATCTGTTGCCCACTGAACCACCGTCACCCCGCCACTGGGCATAACGCCCCCACCACATACTTCTTTAGAGACGCCTGTAATTCGGTTGAATCATAATACGCCTTCCCTAATTCGCTAAGAGTCTTGTAGTTAACCGACTCCGTATCTGGCAATGCCAGCACCCACGCCGTGCCCTCTTTTTCAACCGCCCCAAGTTCACGAAGGTACCCGAGAACAACCTTCCAGTCATCAGTCTCCCCAACACGTAAGTGGGGGTGGGGGTAGACCGCAATCTCGTACTCACAATGCGTAGCGTATATGTTTATTTTGTGCTTTTTAATAACTGCCGTCGTCTGTTTACGCACAGGTATGGCCGTGTGTATCTCCTTGTCGATAATGTCCTTGCATGAAAGGCGGACAATAAGAGCTGCTTGAAATCGTATGGCATGACCGCCACTCATAGTTTCTGGGTTACCGTACATAACCCCTATCTTGGAGCGCACCTGATTTATGTACACCAAGGTAGGGATTACCCCCCGCTTTTTCGCAGCAATCAGGGCGTGGGTTGTCTTCCTAACCATCCTCCCAATAACATTCGCAGCGCCGCCGGGTATTTGCTTCTCAGCACTAGACGCCAGCTCATTTTCAGTCGAAAGGGCAGCAATGCTATCCACCACCACAAGACCAATGTCATCGGCTAACAGCACGCCCTCCAACATATCTATGCCCTGCTCTGCGTAAGAGGGGGACAAAACAATAAGTGACTTTACGTCTACCCCGAACAACACGGCCCATGCCGGGTCAAACGCGCCCTCAATATCTAAAAACACGCAGGTCCTGTCTGGCCATATCTTTTGATGGTTCGCCAACGCCCGTAAAGCAAGGTTGGTTTTACCAGAAGACTCCGGCCCGTAGATAATAGTCGTTCTACCACACGGTACCCCGCCGCCTGAAGCCAAGTCGAAAGCAAAGCACCCAGTCGGTACTCTAGTACACTTCCTACTTGCCTCTAAATCGGTTGGGTACCCGCCAACATCAGTCCCATAGGTCTTATGAA
>Ga0114996_10010487_pt1 | contig 10055 bp, 7 predicted proteins | sample ArcticOcean_MG_C_4_FD_87039 | JGI IMG/M metagenome (GOLD analysis project Ga0114996, IMG submission 87039) | Marine microbial communities from western Arctic Ocean - ArcticOcean_MG_CB4_134 | ecosystem: Environmental > Aquatic > Marine > Oceanic | place: Arctic Ocean: Canada Basin | collected...
GAGCCAGCAGTATCACCGACGACGATCTGCTTTTCCTGCAACAGATCGGCCTGCGATGGGCGCGTTTGGAGTTCGGCAATGATCCGGTAACTCTGGCTAGTCTGCGTGCGACCCAAAAGCGTTACGCCCGATTTGGAATGCGGATTTTCTCAGGTGTTCACTCCGCTTATCGATCTCTCAAAATTCAGCTCGGCCAGCCCGGACGGGACGAGGACATCGAGACATACCGAAACTTCATTCGCAATCTGGGGAAACTGGAAATCCCAGTCGCGTCCTACGATTTCCACCCGGCCAACACCTACACGACCAACACGGTCCAGCATCGCGGTTACTCGACCCGGGAATTTAGCACCGAAGATTTCCGCAATAAAGTCGAGAAGCAGAAGTTTGAGCGTGAATATCCCGTCGAGGAGATTTGGGCGAACTATACCTATTTCATGAAAGCGGTCCTGCCAGTGGCCGAGGAAGCAAGTGTGAAGTTGGCTCTGCATCCCGATGATCCGCCGCTCGCAATGATGAATGGTGTAGGCAAGATGTTCACCCACTATGACGGCTACCAGCGGGCAGAACAGATCGCTGGCAGTAGCAAAGCCTGGGGTCTGACGTTCTGTGTCGGCACCTGGTCCGAGGGCGGTCAGAATATGGGCAAAGACGTTTTCGAGATGATTAGAGACTTCGGCGGCCGGGGTAAGATCTTCGAGGTTCACTTTCGCAACGTCACCTCACCCTTGCCTCATTTCGTCGAGACGTTTCCTGATGATGGTTATATGGACCTTTACCAGGTTATGAAGGCGCTTCGCCAGGTAGGTTTCTCCGGCGGCATCGAGCCCGACCATGTGCCACAACTCGCCGGTGACTCCGGTATGCGTCGCGCAGGCACGGCGTATTGCATCGCCTATATGCGGGCGCTGCTTCGCCGCGCCAACGAAGAGGTGGGCTAGGCAGTACTTCCTTCTTCAGATATGACAGGAGGAATTGTGGATGGACTGCCGTCTCGAGCGGCCCGGAAGTGCGGCGATGTAATTTCCACGTTCTGCCCATGGAATTCATCCAGTATATTTGCGTGAAGAATGGAATAGATTTTCGGGAGAAGCTCGGGCTTCTGGGTCCAGCCGTTTATTTCGTAGCTTACGTAATTGTCTTCGAGCGAAGTTTGCAGGACGAAGGGCTCGGGCTCTTCATTGATGTGCTCAGTTTTATCAGCTGCCGCTGTCAGTAGTTTGTTGACGGTCTGCCAAGGCACATCGTAGCCAATGGTGATGCTGGTGTGAACGAGCAGCCCGCTCTTTCCCATGTTCTTACTGTAGTTAACAATGTTGTTGTTCAGCACCATGGAGTTGGGGACTGAGACGATGACATTCTTGAGCGTTTGTATGCGTGTGACAAATGTGCTGCGCTCTACGACCCGACCGCGGGTATCAGCAATTTCGACTTGGTCTCCGACCTTGAACGCGCGTGTATAGGTCAGGACAGTGCCGGCAATTACGTTGGACACTGCGGTGGTGGAACCAAGTGAGACGAGTAATCCGATGAAAATGGTGATTCCCTGAAATGCGGGAGAACTCGAGCCTGGCAGGTAGGGGAAAATGATAACCGCAGTGAGCACGAATATCATCAGTTTGATAATTCCAAAGCTCGGCCCCGCCCATTCCGGATAAAAATTTGGTATGCGGATGCGTTTACTTTTAATGCCATCAAAGATCATTCCGATAAAATGAATGAGAAACCGCATGAGCACCAGAATGACAAATTCGGAAACTCTTCCAGATGCTTCATCCGCCTCCGAATTATGAATCGGGTAATTAACAGAAGTATCAGTGAGATCACCACCACCGATCCCGCGATGATAAATCTGAGCATCGGGGAGGTTTCATCCAAATGATCAAAATACTGAACGAATTGAATGATGTTCTCAGTTTCCTGTTCGACTGCGGTTGCGACCTGTTCTGCGCTTGATCTGCTCTCTGCCATGATTCAAATAAAGTAGAGTTGTTGTCCTAAATCAATCCTGCATCAATAATGCTTTGTGCGACGTCGTTACGGGTACATTAAACTCCCGATCGAAGCTTAGAAATCGGCAATAAAAAGCCCCAAGCAGACTCTCCTTAGTTACTTGGGGCTTAAACCTTGAGCTGACTAGTTCATGGTTAGAGTGTAGCCTGCCTCATGAATTGTAATGAGGCAATCGGAAGTTATTCACAAATTACCGCCACTTCAGGTAGGAAAAGTGTTAAGCCCCTTGTCTTCTGAAGATGACTTACTCGCTGAAATGAGTCATGTCGATCGGGATTGATACCAGCTTTTTGGTGGCATCCGAGTTGGCGGAGCACCCGGGTCACACAAAGGCCAGAAACCTGCTCAGCCAGGAAGTTTCTAACAAAAGGGCTTTTGCGCTTTGTCTCCAGCATGCGGAGACATAGACGAGGTCTGGGAATTAAATTGGCTAATTGTAGATTATCAGTAGTCTGTAATTTTTTTGAAGCAAAAGTGTTAAATGAAAATACAAAACAGACCGCCAAATGCTATCGAAGCTTTACATCGTCTGTATCGGGGCTTCGGTGCTTTGGATTTACGGTTCGACTCGCCTAGGGGTCGTTGTGTTTTACAATAAAAATAAAGGATGAATTATGTGTGAGTTAACCGTTGGTGTTAGTTGGATAGCTGTTGTTGTAAGTTTTGTACTGTCATTTATATTGGGCTGGCTTTGGTACAGCCCTAAGCTGTTTGGCAAAAAGTGGGCCGAAGGTGTGGGCGTTCCATTTGAGGACGGTGGTTCCATGCCGGTCTGCGCCATGATAGCTCAAGCGCTTGGTACTTTTGGCTTGGCTTGGTTGTTCGGGATTACTGCCGGCAGAGAAGCTTTGCTGACAATTATTCTAATTTTGCTAACCATTGTCATGCTCATAGTGGCCAATGGTAAGTTTGCGAAAAAAAGTAGTGCTGCTATCAGGATCGAAGCGACTTATATTCTCGCCATGGGTGTAGTGATGGTGGTTTGTCAGGCAATTTTCTAGTCTGTTCTCAAAAAAAACAGGAGCTCGTTAGAACTCCTGTTTTTTTAGGTGCTAATAGTTAATGATTTGATCAATCGCGGGTTACGTTAGCCTTTAATGGAATAGGTTCTGCTACTAATTCGTAGGGACCGATTTGCACGGTGCTGCGGCCTACCTGTCCTTTATAGATAGCTCGGGTTTCTCATCGAGAAAAGTCCGAAAGGCTCCGAGTTTAGCGAGATCTACATTTTGTACTATATTTGGCTGTATCATTTTAACAATGGGTAGGTTGTTGTGGTTTGGAGTTATTCCTCGGTGCTGCCTAAGTTGATGTCGAAGATACAATCAAAGGTGATTTGTAACTCTGATGGGTCGTCACCATTGGGGTCAGGTACTATGTTTACCGCTCCTGATAATCGAACTGGACCGGAAGCATTCGTGAATCTTCCCGTACCAATAAGAACGCCATTTTCACCTGTTGCTGGAATAGCGCCTGTAATATGGGTGAAATCAGGTGAACCATGGGTGACCGGCTGAACCGAAGTCAGTCCACGAGTCACTAGAGTGCCGCCTGGGAAGTTGAATATTGTTCTTCCGACGAGGGCTAGGCCTCCGTTGGATTCGCCAATATTCGACAGGCAATCTGCAGCTGTTCCAATCTTTTGACCGGTTTTCAGATCGATGATATCGAGGTCGAAGCATAATGCGTCGTCATCATCTCCGGCGATTCCGTATTCCATGTCACGAACTTCTCCGATACTGGTTCCTCGCAGAGCAACAATGATGTTTGTGCTTTTGTCTGACTTGGCCTCAACCTGAACCGGTAAGGTGGCAGTCGAAATGACACAAGCGGCTACTAGAGCTATATTACGAATTGTGATTTTCATGTTGATTTCTGGTTACCTCCGGTTGATGCGGTTAACAATTTCTTCAGTGGTCACGACCTCGTTGGCCATGAAACCGAAGTTCACCAACGCGCTTGCATATCCATCGCCCAGATCTGGAGACTGTGCAGCTGCTGTGGCGTCTTTGACCACGATCACTTCAAAGCCTTGCTCAAGTAACTCGCGCATATGAGCCTCTGTGCACAGGTTGGCGGACATGCCGGCAAGAATGACGGTGTCGATTTTGCGTTTGCGCATTTGCAGTGCCAGGTCGTTGCTTTCTGGACCATAGACTTTGTGTGGATTGGTAACGATGGTGTGGCCGTCGTTAATGAAAGGCTTGTAGACTTCCAGCCAATCTGCTCCGGAACCTTCGAAACCTTCGAGGCTCAACGCACCAGAGCGATTGAACATGTTGATCTTGTGCATCACGTTTTCAATCGTTCCACCAAACTGCCATCCTTTGTCTGTAGGATAATAGTAGTGAGGGGAAACGAAGACCGGGATGTTATTAGCCTTGGCTGCCTTAAACAGGTCCGCGATATGTTCGACGGTCTTATTTTCGGTAACGCTTTTTCCGACGAGTCCCCAGGTTGCTCCTTCAGGGCTGAGGAAGTCGTTTTGAGGATCGGTTATTACAACTGCCGTACGCTCAAGGTCGAGCTTGGGCATCGCTTCTTCTGCTTGCGCATGAAAGGAAGCCATTGCAACTACCGGGATTAGTACGGACGAGAATCGTTTTAGGAACGATGAATCTTTTATTTTTTTGGTATTCATTTTTTTTTGAGTTAGATTTTTATCTGAGTCTTTTTCCGTTCGACGGTCTTGTCGGTTACGAATCCGAACCCAGGGTGAATTTCTCTGAAGTATGCAGATTAACAGAATGCATGTTCGAAGTGGTCCGGAAGAGGTGCCCATTCGTCCAGAAATTGAAATGTGGAGCCCGATTAACTGATCTTTATTGATTGCTTGTTCTGAGGTGTAGGGTTAACTCTTTAGAAATGTTGCTAGATAAGTTACTATCCAATCTGGCGGTTGAAGTACAACCGTTCGCGGTGTGCCAGGTGAGCAATGGTTGGCGCCTTCGATTACCAGGACCCAGTGGAACCATGCTTCACTTTGTTCTTGAGGGTGGAGGTGTCATTCGCTGTCTAAAAGGAGGCCAACACCCGCTCAAGCCCTATAGCTTATCGGTAGTTCCCAAAGGCCTGGCCCATACTCTAGAGCCTCACGGCAGGATTTTTGACGAGCTTCGAATTGATTCTCCTCCCCCCGGCGATAAAGTCTGTCACATAGCTGCAGGTCCGGAAGGCGAAAGCGGAATCGTTCTCTCCTGTGGACTGATCAAAGTGAAATACGGCGAATCTTTAGGTCTATTCGATCACCTGCACGATATCTTGACCGCAGACTTTTCGGAAGCTCCTCAGGTGAAGGAGATTTTTTCGAGTATTGTGAGCGAGCAGAGTCAATCTTTGTCCGGCAGCGATACCATAACAGCCTCTCTTATGACGGCATGCGTCGTTCACCTTCTTCGACAATTAACCGAACAAAACGAAGAACAATTACCGTGGCTTGTTGCTCTTGGGGATGGTCGATTGGGCCGTGCAATCGACAAAATCCTCGAAGACCCAGCTGCAATGCACTCTGTCGAATCCCTGGCTAATGTAGCATCAATGAGTCGTTCAGCATTTGCTGAAAAATTTACAGCAGCCTTTAAACATTCTCCAATGCAATTCGTCCATCAATTGCGCATGTTTCGTTCGGCGAAGCTTCTTCATGAAGATCGTTATTCTATCGACGAGATCGCTCATAAAATTGGCTATTCGAGTAGAAGTCACTTTTCCGAAGCCTTCAAAAAGCAATATGGAAAATCGCCGGCAGCCTATCGAGCGGCATAAGACACGATTGTTTATTTGTATTTCGGTTCGATACCCATAAAAAGCGTTTTAAACGGATTCCCTATTCCTCGGTTCCGAAACATGTCCTGGATAGTAAAGACTTATTGATTGATTGGGCAAAGGTTTCGATAACTATTGCTCACGGAAATTAATCCTCATGAAAACACCGCTCACTATCCTCCTTGGTTTGTTCGCCCTTTCGCTAACGGCAGCAGAACGTCCCAACATTCTGTTCATCATGACCGATCAGCATTTCGCCGATGCGATGAGCGGGGTGATGGGTGATGAGCATGTAAAAACCCCGCATCTGGATGCACTGGCTGAAAGTGGGGTTCGATTCGACCGTGCCTATGCGCCAAATCCACTATGTATACCCGCACGAAACTCAATTTTCAGCGGTTTTTATCCGTTTGAAACGGGTCTGCAATCTAACGCCAAAGATCCGTTGCCCACACAAATGGTTTTGATGGGAAAACATTTTAAGGATGCCGGTTATGATACAGGTTACTTTGGTAAATGGCATATCAATATCAATACCGAGGACAAAGAACGTCACGGGTTTGATCAAATGGGCGTGCTTAAAAATAATGGGGCGGATCACTTGATCCCAGAACCAGTCATCGGTTTTCTAAATCAGAAACGAGAGAAACCTTTCTTGTTGGTGGCTTCGTTCACGGGTCCCCACGACATATGTGAAATGGTGCGTGGCCAGGAGATTCCGGGCGGACCGATTGGGGAATTCCCTGAACCCGATGTTTGTCCTCCTGCGCCCATAAATTTAGCCCCTCCAATCGATGAAACCGATAGCATGGCCTTGATGCGTAGTAGCTATGAAGTTACTACCATGACTCCGATCGCGAATTTTACGCCCGATAAATGGCGCCAGATGCGATGGGGTTACTACCAATTGATAGAACGCTCAGATCGAGAGATCGGAAAGGTGCTAACCGCTTTGAAGGAAGCGGGTCTTTCAGAGAACACCCTGGTCATTTTTACGGCGGACCACGGAGACTGCACCGGCGCTCATCAGTTTGCTCAGAAAACTGTTTTTTACGATGAAGCGGCTCGTATCCCGTTCATTGTTTCGATGCCTGGAACCGTTTCACCAGCAACTACCAAGAATCTGGTGAACGTGGGAATAGACACCTTTCCAACCCTATTGGAATTCGCTGGTTTGGAAATACCGGAAACTTTTAAAGGTCGTTCGATAAAACCGGTTTGTGATGATCCAAATTTATCGGACTGGCGAGACTACATCGTTGTATCGAATCACATGGTACAAGGAGCTATTCCGCCCGGAAGAACCGAGATACCCATGTTCAAGGGCCGGATGGTACGCACCGAGGATTTTAAATACGCGGTCTACGATATCGGGGAGCACCGTGAATCATTGGTCGATATGAAAAACGATCCTCACGAAATGCGCAACCTTGCCAGGAATCCTGCCTATAAAATTGTCCTGAACCGGCATCGTCAAATATTGCGGACCTACATAACCGGCTCGGGTGATTTAGAGGCGTTGGAGATCTTTGGAATGTGATTCGTAGTTAAATTAATTTCAAAACACTATCCCTCTATTGTAGTCTAAGAACAAAGCTGGCCTTAGGTTGTCCGTATAACTAACACATTTATCTTATGATCTTTACACGGAAAATCGGTAAACTCGTTCGCGGTAACACCACGCCTTTTCAAATATACGCTGCAGGGCTGCTGGGAGCAATGATTGGCTTTACACCAGGCTTCGACCATGCCCCTGGGTTGATTTTGTTTTGGTTGTTTCTGCTTCTTATTTTAAATGCGAATCTGTTCCTTGCCGGTTTGGTGGGGTTATTGAGCAAACTCGTTTTTCTGGTCACCGTGCCGGTGGCTTTTGGCATCGGGCGGTTATTGCTGGAAGGCCCGACGAAAGGGTTATTTGAAACGTTGCACAATGCACCTGTGATCGCGTATTTCGGATTGGATTACTATGTGGTTCCCGGTGGGCAACTTATAGGGCTTCTTGTTGGATTAGCATTTGGGTTTGGTGTTTCGAAAGCCCTAACAATATACCGGACCCGGATGTCCCAGAAAGAAGCTGTGTCTGAGCGGAAGGGCTGGATAAAGGTCTTGGAGTGGATCTTTGTCGGAAAGAAAAGTGGGAAAAGCTATGATGATCTTTTGGCTCTGCGAATGGGTAATCCCATTCGAACCGTCGGCGCAATTGTAGTCGTTCTTGCTGTGGTCGTGATTATGATCGCAGCTCGGTTTTTGACTGATGGATTGATCGCTTCAATGGCCCGTACCGGATTGGCTGCAGCCAATGGGGCGACTGTTGATCTGGAGAGTGCTCATTTGGATCTCAATGAAGGGCGACTCGAATTGGTCAATGTAGCCTTTGCCGATCCCAATAATTTAGGAACGGATATATTTCGATCCCAGAAGATTGTCGCTGACATCAGTGGGGCGGATATTCTTCGGAAACGATTTTCCATCGATAAGCTGGTGGTTGATTCTGCCAGTTCAGGAGTTCCCCGTGAAAATGCCGGTGAGTTGGTGGGTCCGCGTTCCAAACCTGCGAAATTGCCTGATCTGGAGATGCCTGATTTTAAGGATCTCGATAGCTTGATGGAAAATGCAGAAGTCTGGAAAGAAAGGTTAACTCAAATGAAGCGGTGGATGGAACGTATTTCGTCCGTAACCAAGCCGGACGTCCTGAAAACACCGCAGCAGTGGAACGAAGAATTATCTAGCCGGATCCGGACCATGGGCCGAGCGAATGTAAAGGCGAATGACCTGACGAATGACAGTCCTCTGGTTTGGCTGAAGAACCTTGAGGCTTTGGGTGTTAAAACTGAACAACTCGATGGAATGTTGATTGACGTTGAGGCGACCGATCTTTCAACGCATCCCCATCTCGTGGAGAGCAGTCCGGCATTGTCTATTCGCTCAAAAGATGGAAATCTGGTCGCTCAACTTTCGCTTGGTCTCGCCGCCGGAAAAGACGAGAATCTATTAAATTTCGCTTACAAAGGAATAGCAACCAGCTCGCTGGCAGAAACGATTCAAGCTGAAGGTAAGCCGTTGTTAGAAGGAGGACTAATTGATCTCACTATTACCGGCGACCTCAACGCGGTAGATTCCGATCTGGTAGCGAGGGCAAAGTTTAAGGATGTGAAACTTCTGATCGCCGGATCCCAAACCAATCTCGACGGGATGGAGATGCCGATTGAGATCCGCGGTCCAATCGATTCGCCACGAATAAAAGTCGATGCCGATTTTCTAAAGGATGCTCTGAAAAACGCCGGAAAACAAAAGATGTTGGAAGAAGCTTCCAAAGAACTTGGAGTCGATCTGGGCGATGACACGTCTTCCGAAGGTTTGAAAAAAGCCGCCGGTGATTTGCTCGGTGGGTTTTTGAAGAAGAATTCTGAGAATAACTAAGCCGTCCTGCAGGAGGGATACAATCGCGACTAAAGTTGTTCCGACCTGGTGGGCTTTTGAAAAAGAAATCGGAGAGATAAAAGGTAGGGACGGATCGCCGAGCCGTCCGGGTGATTGCTTCAATTATTCTGTTCTTCATGATTTTGTCTTTTTTCTTTATGACAGAATAATGGGTACAGAATCATTTGTGTTTAAAAACTTCCTCCTTCATTGCATTGCGGCGAGACATGTCGGAGGAGCGGCGAGTCTGTCCCCCGGAGCCCTGGAGGACGAACCTCCAAACATCCATGGTCTTATCCGCCTTCGGAGACTACGGCGAGACATGCGCACCATGGCCTCAAATCATTAATATGTAGGAGTGGAGCTTGCTCCCGAATCGCCTAGTCCAAGAAGTTTCACATCGGGAGCAAGCTCCCTTCCTACAATTTGGTAATGGAAATCTCCAACCCTCGAAAGTTGTGTATAAGACTCAGGTTGGGAAGCCTGTTCTACTCTTTAAATTCCGAGTGCACGGTCCATGCGTTCGACTACTTGTCTGAGACGAGCTTGGTCGCCACCCGAAACTTCGGCGGTGGCCCAGCCGGTGAAGTTGATCCGTTCGATTTCTGCTCTTACTTTTGCCCAATCGATATTGCCGTCAAAGAGGTCGCAATTTTTCTTTCTTTCGGTGTGGTGGCCTTTGACATCGAGTTTGACGATTCGCTTGCCCAGTTTTCTAAGCCAAACATCGGCGCCGCCTTTGCTGTGGTGGTTGCCAATATCGTAAAACGCTCCAACCCATGGGCTGGCGAATTGGTCGATGTATTTATTCCAAAGTTCCGGCGTCAGACAAAAATCATTTCCGACGTTTTCAAAAAGGA
>Ga0114996_10010488_pt1 | contig 10054 bp, 7 predicted proteins | sample ArcticOcean_MG_C_4_FD_87039 | JGI IMG/M metagenome (GOLD analysis project Ga0114996, IMG submission 87039) | Marine microbial communities from western Arctic Ocean - ArcticOcean_MG_CB4_134 | ecosystem: Environmental > Aquatic > Marine > Oceanic | place: Arctic Ocean: Canada Basin | collected...
GGAGATAAAATACGAAATGATTTAAGATTGCCAGTAGCAGAAATGGATGCACAAAATAGTAAATTTTTTAAAGAAGTGTATGTAAGCCCAACAAGAACTGCTCCGTTAATTAGAGAGGATCAGGTTGAAGTATAATGTATTAGATCATGCAAATGATTACGCTAAAGAAATTGTTGTTATAAATTGGTTGCTAGGTACAAAATGCAATTTTTCTTGTAGTTATTGTCCTCCGTGGTTGCATGAAGGAGATGTTGACTGGCTAAATAATTATCATAAATGGCCTGCTAGATATTTAAAAAATGTGCAAAAGTTTGTGTCAGCAGTTATTAATCATTATGCTCCTAAAAAAGTATATTTTGAGTTTACAGGAGGCGAAGTTACATTATGGAAAGATTTAATACCATTAGCAAAATTTATAAAAGAAAATAATGCTACTATTGGTATTATTAGTAACGGAACACGGCCTCTTCGTTGGTGGAGAGAAAATAAAAAATATTTTGATCACGTATGTTTTAGTTATCATTCCGAGTTCAGTAAATCTGAAAAATTTTTAAATGTAATAAAAGAAGTAAATGGGGAACTTAGAACCCACGTAAATATAATGATGAATCCTAGTCATTGGGACGAATGTATAGATCTAGCAGAAAAAATAGTAGATAATTGTAATAATATCAGTCTTGCTCTACAACCATTAATGGAAGGATTAGGTGAAGAGGAAACTGTTTTTCCTTATTCTGAGAAGGAAAATTTTATACTCGACAAACAACATCATTTATACGGCCAACATATAAAATGGGATACAAGTTTTCCTGTGCCTAGAGGTGCAATGGAAATGATAGATACAGAGAATGATAAAAAAGAAATAAGTTCTGCTCATCGTTTAATTTCAAATAAAATAAATGATTGGTCGGATTGGGATTGCTATGCAGGATTAGAAAATCTAATAATAGACTGGGATGGGGAAGTTTTACGAGGATGGTGCAGAGAAGGGGGATCATTAGGTAATGTTTATACAGAAGTTGTTTTACCAGATGATCCTATAAAATGTTCTAAAAGTTTTTGTCATTGCGGCATAGATATAATGTGTAAAAAAATAAAAAAGGTATAAATGTACTTAAAAAGAAATAGAGTAGCAGATGCCAAAAATCCCGAAACATCAAGAGAAGGGTTTTTAGTATTACTAGAGGATTGCGAACTTGAAGTAATAAAAACTGTAATTCTTAATCCTAATTGTCCTAAAGATTTAGTAGAAGTTGGTAAAACCGTTCATGCTCAAATGATGGCCGAGTTAATAGCAGAAGCAGATAAAAATATTGAACTTACAAATTACGATGAAGTTCTTAATATATATTCTAATATTTTGTCTTATTCTTTATCTGATAACGAATCGATAAAAGAAGAAATTAATAAGAAAAAACAAGAAATAGAAATTAAATTGCGTGATATTTATTCAGAAGTACCCGAAAATATTAAAGTAGATCTAGCTAATGATATAAGAAACGTAAAAAATGATAATACAAAAAAAGAACATTTAAAAATAGGAATAATAATAATGGGCGATTTTAGAGGTCATATAACTAAAATCACTTTAGATACTATTAAACATTGGTTCAATATAAGCGATACTTTTCCTGATTGTACTGTTGAAACTAATTATTTTATACATCATTGGAATAAACAAGAAAATAAAGCCGCTAGAATTCTTAATGCTACACCTCCAGATGAGGTTGAATCGTATTATAAAAAACAATTAGGTAACAATCTAAAGGATATTATATTTCAAGATCCTAATGATAAAAAATTAATAGAAAAATTTTTATATTATACTTATTTGTGTATTCCGGCTGTATATAGAAAAAAACGAGGCGATACATTACGAAATAGTTTATATTTTGATTCTCAACAATTAGAAGAATATAAAAAGTTTAATAGATGGAAGCAATCAAGATCTCAAATTACGCCATCTCAAAAAATACAACAAGGAAGACCGTTATCTCCATTTGATTTTTCAACTGGAGGAAGTAAGGAACTTTTATTTAAAATAGGACAAAAAATGTTAGGCCAATACGAAAGCCAGCAAGAAGCATTTAAATCGTTAAAACAGTATGAAATTGATAATAAATTTAAACACGATATTATAGTTAGGTTAAGAAGCGACAACGCATTATTTGGTTTTGGTAAATACCACCAAGAATATAAAGATATCGATCATACAGGTCAAAGAGAATTGTTATTTAGAGAAGTGCTCGAACCTATGGATAAGCATATACAAGGAGATGTTAGTAGTAATATTAGGTATAAATTGTTTACTCAGCGATTATGGTACAAGCAAGGAGATTTTGAGATACAAGAACATACATGGTTGGGTAATAATGATGTTATGACAATTTTAATGGAAAATTGGTATGAATGGTTAGAAATATGGTTAACTAGTCAAGAACGATTAGAAAAACTTGAATATAGGGTTAATTATGATACACATCATGTTTGGGCTGCACAAATTTTTAATATTGCTCACAGATTTAATCAACATATTATAGGAGAAATATCCCCGCATTTATTGTTAGATTACAGTAACTTGGTTAGACCTCCTTTTCCTATAGAAGAAAAAGTTAATCTACAAAATCTTCGTAAATATTACAAAATTTTTGACATGGAATTAGCAAACTTTCAATCAAAATCATTTGAGGAAGGGACCACTGGTTGGGAGAACACAGTAGAGTTGCCCGATGAACTTAGAAATAAATGGAACTTATGAGTATAGATAATATATTATTACAAAACGAACATAGTAAATTGTTATCGGATGCTAAAGAACGACTCGATGAAAATTTTTTAAATGACTGTGGTCAAACCCAACGAACTATTATTGCTAGTAAAACTGATGATACTAAAGTGCTAGAATGGTTATCTGCAGATTATGAAGCTGATGTTAGAAATGCAGTTTTAAACAATCCAATATGCACTCCGTTTATAAAAAATAAAGTAATAAATTATTTTTATAAAAGATATAAAATACCAACATATATAGATCAATTTAGCACAAATAGACAGAAGTTATATTTAATAACTCCTTGTGCTAGAGAATTAAATTTAATTTTTATACTACATAGTATAGAACAAAAAATAAAAAATTTTAATGTTACATGGTATATATGCTTCGATGCTGATGTTAACGAAATTTCAGATCAAACAAAACATATGTTAAATAGCAGGCCATATATAAAATATTTTTTTGTTACAAATTCCAATTCCAATAGTGGAAATGCTCAAAGAAATTATATATTAGATAATTTAAAAATACAAGAAAATGTTTTAGTATATTTTTTAGATGACGATAACATTATTCATCATAATTTTGATAGTTTACAATTCATGTTAGAAAAAAATATTAATTTTTATATATGGCAACAAGATAGATATTGTTGGGATAATTCATTTGTCGACTTAAAAAATGGTTATACTTCTTGGATCGATACTGCTCAATGGACAACAACTTTAGAATCTATAGGTAAACATCGATGGGAACCTATAAATGATTATGGGGCAGATACTAAATTTTTTGGAAAAATATGGAACGGTAATTTAGAAAAAACTAAATTGATAGAAATAAAATTGTGTTACTATAATTATTTAACAGGAGTCGACTATGGATTACAATTTAGAAGACTCAAAAGATTAGAGTTCGAGTTAGAGTTATCTAATAAAAAAGAATCTGTAAGAAATTTTAATTTTCCTAGCGATGCATCTTTAGTTTATGAGGATTAGAAAATGGATAATATTGCTTTAATTAATTATTCGTCCGAAGTAAAATTAGAACGAAGCATGATGGGAGGATTGGGATTTCAATATGATCTTAACGAAGAAACTAAAGAATATCCTTTCTTATTACCCCCTAGTAATCTAATATTATTAGGTACTATTCTTAAATGTAAAAATTTTAAAGTTGAATTGTTTGATTTTAATTTTGATAATCAAAAAAGCGATTTTGAAAATAGAATGGAAGAGTTTAATATAATTATAACAACATTGCATTATCCGTCATTTTGGTATGATTATAAATTTATAAATCAGTTCGATTCATTAGAACAAATTATAGTTTTAACAAATATAGCAGAATATATTTTAGATCCAAATATAAATAGGAGAACCAAGAGATACTACTTTAATGATAATGTAAAAATAATAATAGGAGATTGGCACGAAATTATAGAAGATGTAGTTTCACAGAATATAAGTAAAAAAATTTTAAAACAGAAAACACCTAGTGATATGTCCCTTTTTCCTGTTATGGATTTATCAATATTAAAAGAAGAATTATATCATTATTATAACGCCGATGTTGATATACATATTCAAAATTCAGTAAAAACATTTTCTTTTCAAACAAGTATGGGGTGTCCTTATCCTTGTAGTTATTATTGTGCATATCCGCTAACCGAAGGTAAAACTCAGCGAGTTTTACCAAAAGATACTGTTTTTAATACAATAGATAAAATCGAAGAATCTGGTTTTAAACATATTCTTTTTCGAGATGCTGTTTTTACATTAAATAAAAAAAGAGCAAAATCTATATGTAAATATTTGATGGTTAAAAATTTAGCTTGGACATGCGAAACTAGACCCGAATGCCTAGACGATGAGTTAATATTCTTAATGAGGATATCAGGATGTAAAAATATAATATTTGGTCTAGAATCAGGAAATAAAATTATAAGAAAAACTATAGGCAAAACTGGTAGTTTGGAACTATTAAAACAAGTAGTTAATAAATGTAAAGAAAATAACATAAACTCTCATTTTACTGTAATTATTGGATGGCCTAACGAAACAAGAGAAATGATAGATGACACCGTTATTGAAATATTAAATATTGAACCTAATACTCTATCTATATTTAAAGCAACTCCTTATCCTGGCACACAATTTTTTGAAGATGTTAATATAAAAAATTTAAAGCCAAATTTATTAAATCAACGAGTAGGATTAAATGATATAACCGATACTAGTTTATCTATTCCCAAAAAATTAACACTAGAGGATAGTGAATTAAATTTGATAATATCAAATATATATGAAAAATTTGGAAATAATAAATGGAAAAAATTCTAGTTACAGGTGCCAATGGTTACATTGGTTCTAAATTAATTCAAATACTATCAAAAAATTATTTTATATATGCAGTTGATTTATTTTTATGGAAAAATGTTATATTACCCCATGACAATATAAAAGTAATAAAACAAGATATACGGACAATGTTTAATTTTCCTGATGTCGATTATGTTATAGATTTAGGAGCAATAAGCAATGATCCTGCTGGAGAATTAAATTTAGAGTTTACATTGAGTGTTAATTTTTTGGGAAGAGCTAGATTAGCATCGCATTATAAGAATAAAGTTAAAAAATATATTATTGCCAGCAGTTCTTCAGTATATGGATATAATGATAATTGTACAGAAAAAACAAAAACAAATCCTATTACCATATATGCAAAATCTATATGCTGGTTAGAAAATCATATAATAACAGAAAAAATACCAAATGTAATTTGTTTAAGACTAGGAACTGTTTTTGGTGATAGTCCGAGAACAAGATTGGATACAGTTATAAACATATGGTTAAATAACATTATACATGATCATCGTATAAATATTTCTGGAAATGCTTCCAGAGCATTTCTATATATAGATAATTTAATTAATTTTATAAAAAATATATTACAATCAAATATACCATTTGATATTTTAAATGTTGTTGATGAAAATTATAAAATTAAAGATCTATGGAAAAGTATAGCAACTATCCTTAAAATAGATAAAAATCAAGTAATTAATGACGATAATAGTATCGACTTAAGAAGTTATAATGTAGTGCCTAATAAGCATTATATTCCTTTGTATTCTTTTCCTACTGCAATAAAAAGAACATTTAAAAAATTTAAAAATATAGATACTTCAATGGGAATAACTATAAAATATTATGAATAATTTTGAAGATATTTGGGCACTTGCAACTTCGTCTTCAATTGAAGATAATATAAAGTGTATACTATTATCTAAAACTCCTCGTGAGGTTATACGATATTTTAGAAATTCTAAAAATGCAAAGATTTTAAAAACGTTAATTACAAGAAATGACATATTTAATATAGATGAACTTACACTATTAAATCGTAAAATAAAAAAAGCCAATATCGAAGAAAATGTTAAAAATATCGAACGATTGACAAATTTTTGTCCAATTCCATGGACTCATATAGAAATAGCAACTAATGGTACTTATAGGGCATGTTGTCAAATGGTCAAAAAGCCATTCGGTGTAGTTAAAACAAAAAATACCATTCATGGAATAGATTCGTTACCGTTATCAAAAGTTTTAAATAGTGATATTCATAAAGATCTTAGATTACAATTTTTACAAAATGAAAAACATGTATCATGTAATTTATGTTGGAAAGAAGAAGAAAATAAAGTAAACAGTAAACGTCAGTGGGAATTATATCAAGCAAAAAATAAAAATTTAATAAAAGATATTATAGATAATACAAATTTAGACACAGGTGAATTATATAATCCGTCTAAACATTTACAGTATTTAGATTTGCGTTTAGGAAATAAATGTAATTTAAAGTGTACTAGTTGTGGTCCTACAGAAAGTAATTTATGGTATAATGATGCATATGAAACTGGATATCGAAAAATTAATTATTTTGGTACAGATCAAATTTATAATCTCACTAAAGAAAATAATAAGGTTGTTATAGATACTGACGATTTTAATTGGCCTTCTTCTTCTACATTTCTATCTCAATTTAAAAAATTAAATCTCGATAGATTATATTTTACAGGAGGTGAGCCGTCAATAAATCATGAACATTATAAAATATTATCATACCTAATTAAAGAAAATAAAGCAAAAAATATAACTTTAGAATATAATACAAATGGAACTGCCATAAGCAATAAATTTTTGTCACATATAAAGATGTTTAAAAAAATATATTTAACACTTAGTATAGATGAAATGTTTAATAGATTTCATTATTTACGATATCCTGGAAAATGGGCTTCAATTGAACAAAGCGTTAAATTACTTAAACAATACACCAAAGAAGTTAAAAACATCACAATAAAAGTTGCGCCAACAATTTCTATATTTAATGTTAATAATATTATAATGTTACAAGAATGGAGTAATATTAATTTTGGCGATTCGGTTACCATGCATTTTTTAGAAGGACCGGAATGGATGAATATAGGTCTTTTAACTAAAAACAGTAGAGAACAACTAATTAAAATGTATAATCTCTATATTAACCAATCTTCTAATAATGATGTAAAACAAGCATTTACAGGGTTATGTAATACTATCGAATCGGCAAAATATATAGATAAAGAAATTTTTTATAAAAAAGTTAAACTTATAGACTCAGTAAGAAAGGTATCTTACAAAGATTATTTTGATAATGAAATAGACAATCTAATACAAGGATAAACATGATTTTAATATTAGGCAAAACAGGTTACTTAGCTCAAGAATTAATTAGTTTATTAATTGAAGAAAATGTAAACTATATCGCTTTGAGTAGGTCAGAAACAGATTATTATGATACAAATATTTTAAAAAATTTTATAAGAAAGAATAACATTAAAGTTTTGATTAATTGTGCTGGCTTTATCGGAAAACCTTCTGTAGATGTTGCAGAAATTAAAAAACAAGAAACATTGAACGGTAACTTAATTTTACCCATTTTACTTACAGAAGTTTGTAAAGATACAGATATTAAATTTGTCCACATAAGTACTGGATGTATATACCAAGGAGATAACGATAAAAAAGGATGGGCAGAAGAAGACAAACCTAATTTTACATTAAATAGTGGTTCCAGTTTTTATAGCGGAATTAAGTGGGAAGCAGAAAAAATTGTTAAAACTTACGAAAAACATTATATTTGTCGACTTAGAATGCCTTTTAATAGCATTAATGATTCCAGAAATTTAATAACTAAATTACGTAATTATGAATTTATATGGAATGACTGGAACAGTTTTACTGAAAAAAGAGAATTTGTCAATACATTATATAACTTATTTTCTCAAAATCACGAGTACGGAACATATAATATTTGTAATCCTAATCCTATTTGGACAAAAGATATTATATCATTAATACAAAAATATATAGACACTAATAAATATTTTAAATACTTTGATAACTTAGATGAATTTTTTACAAAAAATACAGCCCCTCGTTCTAATTGTATAATGAATACTACTAAATTAAAAAACATTGGATTAGAATTATCTGATAGTTTTGAATCTATGGAGGTAGCTTGTAGAAATTATGAAAAAAATTAGTTTTATTCAAACAAATGTTCAACAAGGACCAACTGAAAACAATTCATTTTGTATTCCATATACAGTAGGTTCGTTATGGTCTTATGCTAAAAAAGATTTTATTATAGATAGTAATTACGAATTAGACCAAATAATTTGGTACAGAGAAGATATTGATGTATTAGTATCTAAATTAAAAAATAATGATATAGTAGCATTTAGTCATTATATATGGAATAAAAATTACAATATATCCTTGGCAAAAAAATTAAAGAAAAAAAATAAAAACATAATTATTATTTTTGGTGGACCAGAAGTTCCTATTGTTAAAAAATCTTTATTTAGAGAATATCCATTTATTAATATTGTTGTTAAAAAAGAAGGTGAAGTAATTTTTTCTGAAATTTTAAAAACATTAATATGCAATAAAAATATAAAAAACGTAAAAGGTCTATTGATAAATGATAATAAAAAAATTATAGATACAGGAGACGGAGATAGAATAAATGATTTAAAAGACCTTCCTAGTCCTTACCTTGATGGAGTATTTAACAGCATCATAAAAAATAATCCTGATGTAGAATGGAGCGGCACTTTAGAAACAAATAGAGGTTGCCCTTATAAATGTACATTTTGTGACTGGGGGAGTTTAACATTAAGTAAAATTAAAAAATTTAATCTAGAAAAAATTTTTAAAGAAATAGAATTTATGGGAAAACATAAATTTGGCCATGTACATATTACAGATGCTAATTTTGGTATATTTAAAGAACGAGATAATTTAATAGTAGATAAAATTATCGAAACAAAAAACAAATATAATTTTCCGACTAACTTGTCTATTACTATGGCTAAGCATCAACAAGGACATGTTATTGATATGACAAAAAAATTAATTAATGCTAATATAGTAGGACAAGCATTAGGTCTAAGTGTTCAATCATTGGACGAGCAAGTTTTAAAGAATATAAAAAGAAGTAATTTAGAGATTAATAATATAGAAAATATATTTAATTTATGTAATCAAAAAAATATACCAATATGGACTGAATTAATTTTAGGATTACCGGGCGAAACACTTTCGTCTTTTAAAAAAGGTTATTATAAATTATTAACCGCAGGAAATCACTCAGGAATAACTGTTCATATTACACAAATTTTACCTAACACAGAACTTAATTTAGATCAAATGCATGAATTTGAAATAAAAACAATAGAAGCACTATTACCATCAAATAATAAAGATGACAAATTTGCAGAAACAATAAGAATTGTAAATCAAACAAAAGATATGCCATTGTTTGATATAGTTGAATGTTATTCATTTTTATTTTTTATTAACATGTTTCATTCGAATAATATAACAACATATATTTCTAGATTTCTTAATGTTTCGTATAATATTTCGTTTGACGAATTTTATGATAATTTATATTCATATGTTAAAAATAATGATTGGTATAATCAAGCTGAAAATGAATATAAAAATTTAATACAACATTGGTTAACTATAGATAAATTTTTTCTAAAATGGAAATATCATAATATATTTTCGTGTAACATGAATAATATATATCTAGCAGGTATATACTATTGTCTAATAGAAAATAAAATGAATGATATGCATTCATTAGTTTCATCATTTTTAAATAAAAAATTTAATTTAAATAAAAAATTACATAAAGAATTACTTGATTTTCAATTTTCGTCAGCTA
>Ga0114996_10010493_pt1 | contig 10052 bp, 5 predicted proteins | sample ArcticOcean_MG_C_4_FD_87039 | JGI IMG/M metagenome (GOLD analysis project Ga0114996, IMG submission 87039) | Marine microbial communities from western Arctic Ocean - ArcticOcean_MG_CB4_134 | ecosystem: Environmental > Aquatic > Marine > Oceanic | place: Arctic Ocean: Canada Basin | collected...
GCTCATCTTGTATTGGACAACTCTCCCCTTGACACCTGAAAGTTGACCCTGCTAGCCTTGAGAGGTTACGCTAGATTGGGGACTTCCTCGTGGAAGTCCCATGTCCATCGATATTGAGTTGAGGAGGAAGGGGATTCGTGAGAAATAATCAACTGACATGGCTGGTCGTCGCATGTTTAATTCTCGGCATGGCTGGTTCACTTTCGGCACAGAGAGCCGATAGAGCCACCATCACTGGAGTCGTCGCGGATCCGACAGGAGCGTTTGTCCCGGGAGCCGCCGTTTCAGTTACCGACGAAGGCACGAGTCTTGTAACCGCTCTAGAATCGAACTCGGCTGGGGCGTTTAGCTCCCCGCCGCTTATCTTGGGCACCTACACCGTAAGAGTTGAAAGAGCTGGCTTCAAGATATTCCAGCGAAGCGGCATCATTCTCAGCGGCGGTGCGATCTACCGGCAAGACGCCACCCTCGAACTCGGTGACGTAACCGAAACCATCGAGGTCATCGCGGCTTCCGAGATGATCAGCACGCAACAAGGCGACGTGACGCATACCGTCGACCAAAAGTATTACGAGGATCTGCCCGTTGTCATGGGAGCGGACATTCGTTTGGCGGAGTCGCTGCTATTGCTGCAGCCCGGCTACACGCCGATGGCGCCGAACGGCGACCCCATGTTCAAGGGCAGCCAATTCAACTCGCGCATCAACGGCGGCCAGTCCATGGCGACAGAGAACTTCTTCGACGGCGCCGCCTTCGGCTTCGCGGAAGGCCACCAGCAGACGCATGAGAGCGCGGTGCCGATCGAAGGCATCCGCGAGATGAAGGTCATCAATACGACCTATTCCGCCCAGTACGGCCACACCAGCGGCGGCTTCATCGAGTACACCAGCAAGTCGGGGACGAACGAGGTCCACGGCGCGCTGTACGAATACTTCTCGAACGAGAAGCTGAACGCCAGCGGATTCTTCGGTACTTTCCGGCCAAAGGATCGCAAGAACAACTACGGCGGTTCGATCGGCGCCCCGGTTTACATTCCGAAAGTCTACGACGGTCGCAATCGGACGTTCTTCTTCCTCAACTGGGATCTCTATGACTTCCGCTCCGGCACATTGCCGAGCTTCGCCAATACTACGCCGACTGACTCCTTCAAGGGGGGCGACTTCGGAGCCTTGCTGACGGGTAATCAGGTGGGCGTCGACGGCCTGGGTCGGCCCGTGATGGAAGGGGCAATCTACGATCCCACCACCACTCGTACCGCCAATGGCGTACCGACGCGAGATGCCTTCGCGAACAACATCGTCCCTCTCTCACACCCGCTGAGAAGCTCGGCGGCGCGGCAGATCGCGGACGTGATGGTTCAGCCGGATCGTGCCGGGACAAACTTCAACGTGAATGGCGGCTCTGGAGACCAAACTTGGCAATTCGACATCCAGACCGTCCTTTTCAGAGTAGATCACGCTTTTTCCGATAACTTCCGGTCGACCACGAGCTACTTCGAGAATGACCGTCCTTCGACTCGCCGCTGCGGCGGCGTGGGAGGATGTACCGTCAACTCCACCACGGACTTCTCCCAGAACAGCGATTACGTCGGTCAGGGTTTCAACCAGACGATCGCTACGCATCACCTCCATCAGCAGTTTGACTACATCATCTCGAACAACATCATCAACCACACGACCCTGGCCTACGACCGCTGGTACATGGGTGGAAACTCTTTGGCTGCCAACACGCAGTGGCCCGAAAGGCTCTGGGGAGCCGACCGCGGCGGTCTGATTGAAGAGGGCACGGGTCCGCCGGCCATCAACTTCTCCGGCAATACACCCTACTCCGGGCTAGGCAACCCCTGGGGTGGGCGAAATGGTGGCCCTGGCTTCAACACCAACAACCGCTGGCAGTTTTCCAATGATCTGACTTGGATCAAGGGCAGAAACACCATCAAGATTGGCATGGAGTTTCGCCACCACCAATACCCCTTCCGCAAGTGGGGCGCGTCTCCCGGCGGCACGTTTCATTTCAATCGCCTGCAAACCGGCGGATACGACTCCCAGGGCAACAACGTCGGTACAACCGGCGACCCATTCGCGTCGTTCCTTCTCGGGCAAGTTCACAACGGCACGTTTCACATTCCCGCCGAGCCGACCTTCTACGAGCGATACGCCGCGCCTTGGGTGAACGTGGATAGCAAGGTGACCAACAACCTGACGCTCACCTTCGGTCTGCGGTTTGACTACCAGACCGCACGGATCGAGACCAACGATCAGTACTCGAGCTTTGATATCAACACGCCGAACCCCGGTGCGGGCGGCAGATTGGGCGCTCAGCTCTTTGCCGGATCGGGGCCCGGGCGCACGGGTTCGAGGAAGTTCCAAAAACCACCCAAGAATGCTTGGGGGCCTCGCTTCGGCTTCGCCTACCGGCACGATGACAAGACCGTGGTTCGCGGAGGGTACGGCGTCTACTATTCTGGTGTCTCTAATAGTCAGTTCACCGGTCTGCCGATTCTTGGATTCGAGAATTTCCCCGCCGCCAATAACAACAACGGCGGCCTCAGCGCCACCTATTTCTTCGACGACGGCATCCCGCGTGATTTGATCATCCGTCCCCCGTTTGTCGATCCCACGGTCTCGCTCAACCAGAGCCCAATTGCGGTTGCCGAGGACGACTTGACCCTGCCGAGGTTCCAGAACTGGTCGGTAACCATTCAGCGCCAGCTCAGCGACAATATGGTGCTCGATGTCTCCTATATCGGAAACCGCGGAACGAGGCTGACCAACCATCCCTCCTCGCTCGGACTGCTCAGTAACATGAGTGATCCATCCGTGCTTGCCCTGGGCGCGGGAGTTCTGAACTCCGATATCAACTCCCAGGCCGCACGAGATGCGGGTATTGGACTCCCCTATGAGGGCTTTGCCGGTAACGTAGCTCAGGCGTTGCGGCCGTTCCCGCAAGTCCAAAGCATCCGCTGGAGGAGCGTGCCCACGGGGGGCAGCATTTATCACTCTCTCCAGACCAAGCTCGACAAGCGCTTCGCTAACGGGCTGCAGTTTCGCGCATCCTATACATTCTCCAAACTCATTGGCACCGGGGCGGAGAACGCCCAAGGTAGCAACGGGGGCAACGCCCGCAGGCAGAACCCCCTCGCACCCCACCAAAGGTCCCTCAGCAGCGACGACGTTCCGCACATCGCCTTCTTGGCCTGGACTTACCAACTGCCAATCATGAGGGATAAAAAGACCGGCATCGCGAAGCTGATCGGAGGCTGGAGCTTTTCCGGCATCTTCCGCTACGACCAAGGGCGGCCGATCAATACCGTCATGGCGAATGATCTCGGAGGGATTCTGTTCACGTCTCAGAAGCGACCCGACCGAGTGGCTGGCTCCGACGGGAACACGAACCTGGGGGGCGGCTTTGACCCGAACGTCGATCGATTCTTCAACCGAGCTGGCTGGACCGATCCGGGCACCCTTAATTTTGGGAACGCTCCCGTCAACGACGGCACCGTGCGGGGTTTCGCGAATATCTCGGAAGATCTCAGCATCTTCAAGGATCTTTGGCTGAACGAAAAGTTCAAGATGCGCTTTGAGTCCAACTTCGGTAACATCTTCAACCGGACCGTATTCTGCGCGCCGAACTCCAACTTCAGCTCCGGGGCATTCGGTCAGGTGTTCCAGCAGTGCAACATCCCGCGCTCGATCCAGTTCGGATTGCGCGTCGACTTCTAGTCGCTGCTGTATAGTTCAACCCTTTCACCACGGGGGCCCGGAAGCAAAACGCTTCCAGGCCCCCGTTCTTTATTACCGCCGGCTGATCGATTCCACTCGATCAAAATGATCCCGTCAATCCCCCGGCCTCGTGCGGCAAGGCCCGGAGCATAAGCGCCGGGTTGTCAGAGCCCAGAGCGCCAGCGACGGGTCAGCAAGCGAGCAAGGGTCCACAAGCCTAGAATCAGCAAGCCGGTCACTGCCGCGCCGACCGATTCAGTTAGCCCGCATTTCTCACCGGCTGACGGGGGAAGCACGCGATAGGCGCGGTGTTGCTTGGTTGCGCTTGCTTGGAACGATTGGGCGTCGCCGCTTTGCGGCGATGGACCGGCAAGATTGCCGGTCCCTACGGTGGGCAGCTCGTACTGATTGGCCACTGACGCACTTCGTCTCGGTGCGTGGCGAGATATGCGGGCTAGGCCGCAGTTCGCCGCGGCAGGCGCTGAGAATAGGGGACTGGCTCGCTGAGCGCGGGCGAAAACACGTTCGTGGCGGCAGGTCACTTCAAGAAGGGCGGCATCGAGTTTCGCGGGGTTCGTCTATTAGGCGGGCCTATGGATCCCAAGAGAAATTGCAGGTTTTTGCAGATAATTGCAGGGTTTCAGCGGTTTTTTGGTCGCCGAGATCTTTTGGGTTTGTCCGTTTTGGCTTCAATGTGAGACGGTATTTGGTTCGGCCGGGGATGGGCGGAACGCGCTGCCGTCGTACCCGCTCCCTCTTGGCCTCGGCTAGCAAGGTTCAATCATCAGGAGCAAGAGGCGCCTCTATAAACATCAGAGCCCAGAGCGCAAGTGACGGGCCAAGCGAGCCGAGCAACAAAGCAGCAATCAAAAATAGTGAGAGCCGTTGACCCGCGGGCCGCGGGCCGGCAGGGAGCGCCGACTACCCGGTCCCGCTCCACCCGCTCGTATATCCAAATACCGTCCGCCGCCAAGAACCGAGAGCGGCGGGCCAAAACCAAGGTCCGCCGCGACCAAAAAAACGCTGAATCCCTGCAAAAACCTGCAAAAACCTGCAAAAACCTGCAAAAACGAGCTGAATCCCAAGGACCGCCAGGGATCAGGGTAATACGAAATCAACCCGCATTTCTAATCGCATGGCGAGGCAAAGTGCGTGAGAGGCCGGTCAGTACGAGGCGTGCGCCGTAGGGATCGGCACTCTTGCCGGTCCATTGCCGCAACGCGGCAACGCCCAATCGTTCCGAGCAAGCGCAACGCAGTAATGACAGGCCTCTCATGCACTTTGCCTCGCCACCCGATGAGAAATGCGGGCTCGGCGGTGAGAAATGCGGGCTCGGCGGTGAGAAATGCGGGCTAAACTAGGATTGGCGCCGAAGTTGAGTTCCGCGATCTCCAGAGGCTACCGCTTGACTCAACTTTTGAGGAACGGGCTGCGTCCCGTTTTCGCCATTACGGTCCTCGTCGCCGGTCTCTCCTTCTCCGCCGGAGCCTGGGCGCAGTCGGCCTTGCCGCATGCGGCTGTCTTGGCGCCTCGGAAAGCTGGGTTGGCCCCCGTGCCTCTCCCCGCGCTGGATTCGCTCGAGACCTCCGTGGCGGAGCAGGTCCGAGCTGTGCAGCAGTCGCTCGCCGCGCTGGCCGCGAAACCCAATGTCACAGATTCTGAATTGGCCGATGGCTACGGTTTGCTGGGACAGATTTACCATGCGTATGAGTTCCGCGATGCCGCCCTGATCTGTTATGGCAACGCCGCTCGTTTAGCGCCCCTCGACTACCGCTGGCGGCATTTACTGGGTGAGCTGAACCAGCGTATCGGCCGCCTGGAAGACTCGGCGGAACACTACCAAGCCGCCCGCCGCATGAACCCGCGCTACCCACCGAGTGCTATCCGGCTGGGTAGCGTTTATCTCCAGTTAAATCGGCCCGAGGATGCTCAGAGGCAGTTCGAGGCTGCGTTGCGGCAGGATGCCGAGTCCGCGGCTGCACGCAGCGGGCTCGGTGAGGCGGCCGCCGCGCAGCAGCGCCCAGCCGACGCGATTCCCCATTTTCAAGCCGCACTGAAACGGGTTCCTCAAGCCAATCGGATTCACTACTTGTTGGCAATGGCGTATCGGGCGGCGGGTGATCTGGAGCAGGCTAAGATTCATTTGGAACGGCGAGGAGCGGTCGGCGTGCGGCCCAAGGACCCTCTCGTTGACGGCCTGAGCGGCCTGATTCAAGGGGAGAGGGTTCATCTGATTCGCGGCCGGCTGGCTTTCGCGGCCGGGCAGTTTGAGCAGGCCGCGCAAGCATTCGCCAAGGCAGTCGATGCCGACTCGGATAGTGTTCGAGCTCGGGTGAACTTCGGCGTCGCCCTGGATAAAATTGGCCAAAGGGAAAAGGCCGTCGGGCAGTTCGAGGCGGCTCTGCGGCTGGACTCAACGAATCTGGCTGCTCATTTCAATTTGGGAATGATCCTGGCACAGCAGGGCAATCACCGGGCAGCGACCAAACATTACGGATCAATCGTCGAGGTGAAGCCGAAAGACCTCGAAGCAAACCGCGAACTTGCCAGGTCACTGCTCAAAGCCGGACAACGAGAAGAAGCCGCTCAACGGTTTCTTGTGGTGCTGGCGCTAGCACCCGGCGACGAGACATCTTTGATTCAGCTAGCGGATCTGATGGCTCGCGGCGGCCGCTATGAACAGTCGATTGCATTACTTTCACGGGCGCACGAAAAGTTTCCTGAAAAGCTCCGAACCATGCATTCGCTGGCCCGGCTACTGGCGGCTTGCCCCGACCCAGGACTTCGCGACGGGGCGCGAGCGTTGCAATTGGCAATGAAGGCCTACAAAACGAAGGGTGTGGTCGCCCATGGCGAAACGGTGGCGCTGGCGCTGGCGCAGCTTGGACGCTGCGAGGAGGCCGCGCAATGGCAAAATCGTCTCGTGAGAGCAGCGACGCGGGCCAAGGAGTCGGACTTGGCCGCGCAACTGAAACAGCAGCTCAATCGATACGAGAATGGAGCGCCGTGTGCATTTCCGGCAAGTGCCCAACACTAACCCGCATCTCTCACCGGTCGCCGGGCCAAGCACATGAGAGGCCCGCCATGACTTCGTTGCGCTTGCTCGGAACGATTGGGCGTCGCCGCGTTGCGGCGATGGACCGGCAAGATTGCCGGTCCCTACGGCGCGCGCCTCGTACTGACGCGCTTCTCATGCACATTGCCTCGCCAACCGCGGCAACTGAGCGAGTGTTAGTTTCGGAGTGAACAGGTCTTTTGAGGGCCAACGTCGATGTCGAAAAGGCGTCAAGCGTTGATTGCTTAGCGGCCGGAAATGGAGCCACGGGTCGGAATCGAACCGACGACCTGCGGTTTACGAAACCGCTGCTCTACCAACTGAGCTACCGTGGCGAAACGGGTGGGAATCTTGATTCTAACACAGCGATTTTCGGGTGCTCCGCGAACCGTGTGCGGCGGTTTTACCGCACGAGAGCCATGCCAGAACGCCGTTCCGCTTGCTATTTCGCCCACGACTTTTCGCGGGCGGCTAAGAACTCGTCGCCCGGGTTCCAGGTAGGCAACTCAGGCTGGTTCGCCACCTCCCGGCCGATCGCGAAACCAAAGCGGGCAATCTGTTCCAGCCCGGAGAAATCCCACGACGGATCAAATTCGTCCGACGGCTGATGATAGTCGTTGGCCGTGTACCGCTCGCGCGCCTGAGCGCCCCAATCCTCGGGGCGGCCTTGGTATTGCGTACCCGATTTGATGGAGAATGCCGGCACCCCGGCCTTGGCCAGACTAAAGTGATCGGAGCGATAGTAGTATCCCTGCTCGGGATGCGCCTCGGGGCGGATCTCCAGTTGAAATTTCTCGGCCAAGCGTTCAACCGTCTGGCGCAGGGTCGTGCGTTCGTAACCGGGGAGTGAAATGTCGGTGCTGAGCCCGAGAGGCATCAGCCCGTCGTAGTTGAGATTGACCGCCGTCTTGCCAGCCGGAACAACCGGATGTTCGGAGTAGTATTTCGACCCGCGGAGCCCCCCCTCTTCGGCTCCGACCGCGGCGAACAGGATCGAGCGCGCCGGTGGCTGCTCCAATTGCGAAAACGCCCGAGCCAGTTCGAGAAGAATCCCGCAGCCGGTGGCGTTATCGATAGCCCCGTTGTAGATGCTGTCTCCGTCTACCGCAATTCCTTCCCCGAGGTGGTCCCAGTGCGCCGAGTAAAGAACCGCCTCGTCCTTCTTTCCCGGATCGCTCCCCTCCACAATGCCGATCACATTGCTCGTGTCGAACGGCTCGACCTGGCTGCTGATGCGGCCGCGCAGACCGAGCTTGAGGGGGATCGGCTGAAAGTCCGGTGAGTCGGCTTCCTTGACAAGTTCGTCGAGCGATTTGCCGGTTTGGGCCAGTATCCGCTCGCCGGTCGGTGATGTGACCCAGCCCGCGAGGCCGAGAGCGGGCTCACCTTCCGCAAGTTTGACGTAGGGGTTTCGGCCACCCCAGGAGTTGCGGACAACCGTCCAGGGATAGCCGGCTGTCGGCAATGTGTGAATGATGATCGCGCCGGCCGCGCCCTGGCGCAGCGCCTCTTCGTATTTGAAGACCCAGCGTCCGTAGTAGGTCAAGGCCTTGCCACCGAAAAAGGCCGGGTCTTGGGATTGCGGCTCGTTGGTGAATAGCACCACGACCTTCCCTTTGACGTCGACTCCTTTGTAATCGTCCCAGTCAAACTCCGGGGCGACGATGCCATGCCCGACGTAGATCGCTTCGGCGTCGATCGTCTGACTCGCCTGCTGCCGATGGTTGACAGCAACGTAGTCCTCGAGCCAATTCATCCGGAGTTTCTTGCCCCCGCCTTCCCAGGAGAGATCCGTTTCGGGCAGGGATTGAACGCCAACCAGGGGGACCTTCTGGAAGTAGCTGCCGTCATCACCAGCAGGTTTCAAGCCAGCGAGCGCAAACTGAGTGGCGATGTATTCGGTCGTGAGCGTCTCGCCGGGCGTGGCCGGCCCCCTGCCGCCAAGGGCGTCGCCGGAGAGGAACTTCACGTGCGCGGAAATTCTGTCACCGCTGAGGGACGCTTCGCTGGGTGAGGAGGCGGGGTCCCCCTGACAGGAAAGCGTGCAAAGTGCCAGGACAATGGTTGCGAGGTGGAATATATGTCTCATGGGATGGAATTTGATGGTATCGGGAACTCGATTGCTGGTGCGACGGGGTTGACCCTGCCCTGACGGGCAGGGCTCTGAGTGTCGATTTGAGATGGCCCGTTCTTGGCGGACGATCTCACGAGGCGATCTCACGGACGACCTCACGAGGCGACCTCACGAGGCGACCTTGTTAACGACATCATTTCTTCGCGCTCAATAACGCCGTCAGTTTGTCGTCTTGGGGGTAGGGGTGGCCCAGGTGTTGCCGGAATCCTTCGGCGAACTCGACGTCCGCCTGCTTGCCTTGCTCGGCGCTCCAGCGGCGCATTTCCTCGATATATTCGTCCATGCCGTGCTGGGCTTGCAGCCACTCGCGCTGGCTGCGATGGCAGGCCAGCATATCGGCCTTGAGGCCAATGACTTCCGAGATGTCGATGTGGATCGGAGAGGGAACCGCTTGCCCGAAAATATCGGTGCCCGCCGCGGGGCTCGCATAGTAAAGATGCGGAATCGAATCGGTCGCCGCGTGGGCCGGCCGCCTGCCCGTATCGAAGTTGGGGGCCGACGCGGCAAAGCAGGCGTTTCGGACGACCAGGCTGGTCATCTCATGGTCGAGGTGATAGTCCTGGGGCGCGTGCGTGATGACGATCTCCGGCGCGACTCGCCGCACGGTCTCGACCGCTGCCTGAATGTGTTCGGCGTCATATCGCACCAGAAGATCCCGGCCGTCGAGGCAGTGATAGTGCGCGCGGATTCTCGCCGCGGCCTCAGCCGCTTCCTGGCGCCGCATGCCCGCAATCTCGGAGGCGCCGTGCTCCATGCTGCCGCAGTCGCCCGGAGTCATCGTGGCGATGTGGACTTCGAATCCACGCTCTTGGAGACGAATCAGCGTCCCGGCACAGAAAAACTCGGCATCGTCGGGATGCGCCAAAATCGACAGAACACGAGGGGCCTGCCTTGAACTTCCTTCCGTCATGGATTCTTCAAGCAAAGTGCTTGCGGTTAGGCCCCGTCTGATTCCGCCGATTCTTCATCCAGAAAGCGGTTCGGACTCAGGAAAAATGAAATCCCAAGCATTCCGTTGGGCGAGTGCGCCGTGTGGCGGCTGCCCGCCGGACGCCAAACGTAGTTGCCGGCGGTCGCCTCGCCTTCGTCATCGACCAGGCTGCCTTCGAGAACATAGGTTTGCTCGATGTCGGTGTGTTCA
>Ga0114996_10010495_pt1 | contig 10050 bp, 8 predicted proteins | sample ArcticOcean_MG_C_4_FD_87039 | JGI IMG/M metagenome (GOLD analysis project Ga0114996, IMG submission 87039) | Marine microbial communities from western Arctic Ocean - ArcticOcean_MG_CB4_134 | ecosystem: Environmental > Aquatic > Marine > Oceanic | place: Arctic Ocean: Canada Basin | collected...
ATCATACAATTCAAGAGTAGTGTTAACAAAGGATTAGAGGGAATTGGCTGAATCATTTCAAAAGAATAACAAAACAAAAACCCTGCTGATAAATGCTAACAAAAGCAGAGTTTAGGGGGGATTATAAAGGAGTAAAATGCTAGAAGATCCAAGATTGAACCGAAAAAAAGTACGTGTACCAAGACGTGACAACTATGAGAAACGTCCCGTGCTCAGTGCAACCATTCACCCAGACCTCAAGCGTACCCTTGTGGCCATGTCAGAACGTACCGGCATGACTATTAGTCAGGTCACAGATGAGGTGCTGTACACCGGCTTGGTTGAGATGCAGGAGCTGGATGAGCTTGATGAGTGAGGGGGGGGGGCACTGAGGCCCCGCCATTCAATACATAAAGTAGTTAATCACAAATATTTACTGAAACTCACCTGACGTGCTGGGATAATTTTGGATATGATTTGAGAGGATGTTTTTATATATATAATAATCATTTATTACTATGGAGTAAATTATTTCAAAAAATATTGACATTATATTTCTGATATGTAAAATGTATGTTTTCGTTAACTGGTGATGGTTTCATTTTCAAATTTGAAAAAGATTCCATTAAATATTTAATTTATTTTTTGAAGAAGGAGATTATATGAAAAATGCTGTGAAAAAAATTTTATCCGTCTTATTAATGAAATTGATGCTGTCAATAGTATCGGTTGGAGGAATCCATGCTGCTGAGAAATCTGTGACTTTCTGGATGCAAGCTTATGGTGACCGTGCAGAGCAGACAAAAGCCATGGATATTATTGCCAAAAATTTTGAGAAGGAAACTAGCATTGTATTGAATTATGAGATCATTGATTGGGGCAATGCAATGAACAAGTACAGTTTTGCAATGAAAGGTGGAGAAGCACCTGATGTTGCTGAATGGTTTTTCTTGACATCATTTGCAGAAATGGGAGGGGATGAATATGGTCCTCTGCAAATCAATGATGTCGCTGCAGAAGTGGGTGCTGAAAATCTTTATTATGATGCAGCTCAGCAGGAATGTAAGATTGGTAATGATTACTATGCTCTCCCATGGAGGATGGATGTAAGAATTATGGCATACCGGAAAGACATGTTTGAAGTAGCAGGAATCACTAATATTCCGACAACTTGGAAAGGACTTATTGATACAGCACAGAAGCTAACCAAAAAAAGCACAAATGGTAAAATTAAAGTCAGTGGTGCTGCATACTATATCACCCGAGGAGACTTCTTCCAGTCTGCAATGGCTACCATGGCTCAGAACAACACGTCAGTCATTGATATTGGTGGAACAAAATCAATGATTAATGAACAGTCAGCTGTGGAATCACTGCAATTTATGCAGGATCTTGTATTGAAATACGAAGTTATGAGCCCATCCCATGCGTCTGCAACGGTTGATACCATGCAGGAATTCCTTTCAGGAAGGATTGCTATCCTCCTCGGTGCAGGTCCTGATGTAATCAAGATGCAACAGGCAAGTGCCCCACAATTGGACGGTAAAGTTATTGGAGCAAGACTTCCATCAAAGGCTGGAGGAAATCAGACTTCCAGTATTATGTTTGCCGCTCCAGTCAGTATTATGAAAACAACTAAGGATGTTGCATCTGCAAAAACATTTCTAAAGTTCTTCATGAGTGACGAAAATCAGCTTTTAATCAGTAAGGGAACAGGACTAATAAATGCAAACAAACGTGTTATGAAAGATAACTACTTTAAAGCACAATGGTATCAGGCATTAGCAGATCAGGCTAATTTTGCAAAAAATGGAGATATTCCAGTCCCATTCTGGGCCAAGATTTCTGCTTTTCCCCAAGGACCAGTTGCAAATGCAGTAAACAAAATCCTTGCCGGTGCAGATGTACAGTCTGAAGCGAACATGGCTGATCAACAGATTGAGCAGATCATTGCAGATCATGCAAAATAAATAAATTATTATCGGATTCTGGAATTGTACCCCTCTCTTTCAGAATCCGATCATAGGATGATGAAGTGCAAAAAAAAAAACTATCAGGATACTATTTACTTCATACTTCAACCCCCTATCTCATGCTTATCCCTGGTATTGTTGGGATCATGTTTGTCAATATTATCCCGAGTCTGCAGGCCATTGTTATGGGCTTCTATTCAGACAGTTTCACAAAAAGAAGCGAGTTTGTAGGCTTTGAGAAATTCGAACGAATCTTAAAATTACAGGAGTTTTGGCAGGTACTAGGGAACACTTTTTTCTGGTCCTTGGCGACTCTATTTTTTGCAACTGTCTTAGGTATATTCGCAGCAATACTGACCAACCGTCCCTACATGGGAAAAGGATTCTTTCGTATCGTTTTTATGATTCCTTGGATAACCCCGCCGGTAGTTGCATCAATGGTCTGGAAAACCATGTTTAATGAAACACTGAGCCCTATCAATGATGCACTGATTATGACCAACATTATAGATTCATCTATCCCTTTTTTAATCAATCCAAGTTGGAGAATCGGTCCATTATCTGTTCCAATGTTTTCCCTTTTGGTAGTCAATGTCTGGAATGTTTTTCCTTTCATGATGATCATGATCCTTGCAGCCATGCAGAGTATCGATGATTCCTACTATGAGGCGGCATCTATAGATGGAGCAGGAAAAATTACACAGTTTTTTAAAATTACTCTTCCACTGATCATGCCAGTACTTTCAATATCATTGCTGCTCCAGGGAATCTGGCAGTTTAACAGCTTTAACTTTAACTATCTTGTTGCCTACGGTGGTCCGCTAAATACCACAAAAACCATGGCAGTCATGATCTATCAGAAAGCATTTGCAGAGTTTGATTATGGTCAAGCAGGTGCTATAAGTGCGGTTATGCTAGGCTGTATTTTAATCCCTGCTGCATTTTATATTCGACATCATGTAAACAGATTAGAGACTGTTCGTAAATAGACCGACTTTAAGGTATTTCATTATAGCAGTTCCCAGGTTTAGCAATGACAGATAAGTTGCTTTAGTTTTCATATGCTATCAAAGATTTTCTTGAATCGCTTGTACCTGAAATAACTGGTTTCGATCACATATTTCGTAGATCTTTAAAGAGGGTCACATTTTTCATCTGTTGGTTGGATTTTAATTTATTTAATTGAAAAGTTCTTTGAAGGAAAAAATGATTTTTGCAAACACACCCTTTAAAAGAAAAATATGGAAAACAGTGCATTTCACAAACCATTATTTTTGGTTGTTGGTGATACTTGTTTTTTCTATTTTCCCATATTTCTGGATGTTAATGACATCAATGAAACCAAGAGAACTGTTGTTGGTTTCTCCTCCAGTATGGATTCCCAATGACTTTGATTTCAGTCACTATTTGGCTGTCTTTTATAAAATGCCCTTCTTACTCTATTTAAAGAACAGTCTCTTCGTAGCAATGGTAACAACTCTGTCTTGTATACTGATTGCTTCTTTAAGTGGATACGCGATTAGTCGGATCAAATTTCAAGGTAGGAAATTCATATATGGGCTCTTTATTATAACACAATTGGTACCGGGAGTTCTACCGCTTGTGCCGTTCTACTTTACATTGTTTAGTTTGGGGTTAACAAATTCCTACACGGGAATCGTCTTATCTTATACTACTTGGGGGATTGCTTTTTGTACGATGATGCTTCAAGGCTATTTCCGTACAGCTTATAGCTTCGAAATTGAAGAGAGTGCAACTATCGATGGTTGCAGTAGATGGGGCGTTTTTTTTAGAATTGCTCTCCCACTGGCAAGGCCAGGGATCGTAGCTACAGCTATTTTCTCGTTCCTATTAGCTTGGAATGACTATATGTGGGCGAGCATTATTAATACAAAGCAAGAATTCAGGCTTTTATCAAATGGTGTGCAGGATTTCCAATCACAGTTTGGAAACTTATACCTTGGAAGGACAATGGCAACAGGTATTCTAGCAACCATACCTGCCTTGATTCTCTTTTCGTTTGCGCAGAAACACTTAGTTTCAGGGCTTTCACAAGGTGCGGTTAAAGGATAACTATGAATTTTAAGGAAAAACTATGAATTTCTCTGTTTGCATTGATGCACTTTATTATGAAAAAAATATTCCTCTTGAAATCCAATTGGAAGAAGTCTCTCAAGTTGGTTTCAAAACAATTGAGTTCTGGAGTTGGTGGGATAAAGATATCGAATCCATTATAAATAACTGCAAAAAATTTAACCTAGAAATAGCTGCTTTCTGTACACCTTTTGTTTCCTTGGTAGATTCTGCCAAACATGATGATTATTTGAAGGGGCTTAAAAAAACCTGTGAAATAGCTAAAAGGATGGGAACTAGAAAGATTATTTCTCAGGTAGGTAATTCCCTTCTAGGAACCAGCCGAGATACGCAAGTAGAGAATCTAATCAATGGTTTGAAAAAAGCTGATAATATTCTTAAAGCGAACCAGATGATCTTGGTGATTGAACCGCTGAATGTTCGAGTAGACCATGAAGGGTATTTCCTAGATTCGTCCGATGAGGCAGTAAAGATTTGTAAGACATTGGCATCAGAAAACATCAAGATTCTCTTTGATATTTACCATCAGCAAATTTCAGAAGGTGATATTACAAGAAGAATTAAAGAGCATAAAAAATTTATAGGTCATTTTCATGCGGCAGACAATCCTGGAAGAGGCAGGCCAGGAATGGGAGAATTAAATTATGAATACCTTTTTAAGCTAATTGAGACTGAATTTGATTCTTTAGTGATAGGTTTGGAATATTTCACACACGATGATAGTGCATCAAGTCTTTCTGCTTTCATGGAACAATTTGGAGAAACCTTTTAATAACGCGCTGTGGCTGTTCTGTGCATCTAGTAAAAAACTCAAAAAAAAAGAAGTATAGTTTAATTTATAGAAATTAAAGGTTCATATGAGAATTGCAGTTTACACTGGACCAAAACTACTTGAAATTAGTGAAATAAAAGCCCCTATTAAATTGGGGAATGAGGAAGTCAGGATAAAAAGCCTCTATTCTGGAATTTCTCATGGAACAGAGATGGGAGTGTATCGTGGTCAAGCGCCATTCTTTTCAAAAAAGTATAACCCAGACAACCGATTGTTTCTAAAAGCTGATTCTTCTGAAAAATGGGGATATCCTATTAGAAGTTGCGATCCTGGGGTCTGGTACCTTGGGTATTCAATGGTAGGAACGGTTACGGAGATCGGGGAAAATGTTCAATCTCTTTCTGAAGGCGATTTTGTCTACCTCAATGCTAGTCATCAATCTGAACACATTGCGCATGAATCTGTAGCAGTCAAACTACCTTCTGGATTGGATCCTAAATATGGAGTTGTCCTAACTAATCTTTTAACCGCCTTTAACGGCATCCTAGATGCAAAAATAAAGCTGGGAGATATCGCTGTCATTATGGGACAAGGAGTAATTGGTCAACTTGTGAGTCAGCTTGCCAAGCTTTCTGGTGCAAAAGTGTATGTTGTGGATATGATTAGTAAGCGGTTAAAAGTTTCCCTCTTGAATGGATCTGATGGGGCACTTAATCCCAACGAAGGGGTTGATGTTGCTCTAGAAATTCGAAAAAAAAGTGAAAATCGTGGGGCTGACGTTGTGATAGATGCTTCGGGAGCTCCAAAATCGTTGAACGAATCCATTCGAACTATTGCTCCTGAAAAAACGGTTGTTGTACTCTCTTGGTTGCAAGGAGATACGATTTTGAATCTTGCAGATGAATTCCATCACAACAGAGTACGACTCCACTGCTCCCAAGCAAACCATACATCTCCTGAACATGCTCAGATGTGGCCATTTGAAAGGAAACTAGAAGTTTGTGTTCAGCTTCTTCTCAAACTAAAGATCGATAATTTGATTTCAAATGTCTATGAATTTGAAGACATCGCTCAAGCATACCACACAATTGACGAGCATCCAGAAAAAGTCATACAGACTGTTTTAAAATACTAAACATTCCTAGACCAAAAGAATGTTCTGTTATTATTCAATCGTTTGAATTTTTTTCAATGTTTCTTATCGGGATATGTATGAGATTATTAGGGATTTATCTGTTCAAAAGAAACTGGTTCGATTTTAAGAAAAATATTGATGAGGACTTCGGGAGTAATGATGTAGTTCTGATGATCAACAAGGGACATCACGAGCCAGTAGGGTTTTAAGTCTCCTTCCTCTGCAAAATTCTTTTATTAAGTTGAACTATCTCTTTTTTAAAAATGCACTGGAACCTTCCCACAGCTCGTAAGCTGGTTGAGCAACTCACTCTTGAAGAAAAAAGCCTGCTCTGTGTTGGACGAGATTTTTGGACTACTTATCCGATAGAGAGATTGAACATTCCATCTGTATGGATGGCAGACGGGCCACATGGACTCCGGAAATCTCTATCTTCAGAGGCAGGAGGGCTAGGTAATAGTGAGCCTGCCACTTGTTTCCCTACGGCTTCTGCTTTAGCATCTTCGTGGGATCCAGAATTAATCTTACAGTTAGGTGTTGCTATTGGAATTGAGGCGCAAACACAAGGAGTTCAGTTTATTCTTGGGCCCGGAGTAAATATAAAACGGGATCCGCGTGGCGGACGAAATTTTGAGTACTACTCCGAGGATCCGATCCTCTCAGGTAAAATGGCTGTGGCGTTTATTAAAGGTGTGCAAAGCCAAGGCGTCGGTACCAGCCTTAAGCACTTTGCAGTTAACAATCAGGAATTTGCCCGAATGTACTTCGATTCCGTTTTGGATGAACGTACCTTCCGTGAAATATACTTGCCTGCTTTTGAAATTGCGGTCAAGGAAGGCAAACCCTGGACCGTTATGTGCTCCTACAACCCGATCAATGGCGTTTACGCTGCAGAGAACCCATACCTACTGCAGGAGATTTTGAAGGAAGAATGGGAATACGACGGGTTTGTAGTTTCAGACTGGGGAGCAGTAAATGACCGGCCTTCTGGAGTTCATGCGGGACTGCATCTTGAAATGCCCGGATCGGGAGATGTTAATGTGCGTAAAATTGTTGACGCTGTTCAGTCCGGAGCACTTGAAGTCTCCCGCCTTGATGAGGTGGTGGCCCAGCTGCTTGCAGTTATTCTGGAGGCTCACCAGCAGAGCAAACGCGAAGTGTTTTTCTCTGAAGATAGACATCACCAACTAGCACGTCAGGCTGCTTCGGAGTCTGTCGTATTGCTTAAGAACGATCAGGCCCTCCTACCCCTAACTCAAGGTAAATCATTAGCCGTGATAGGGGCATTTGCCAAACAGCCACGCTTTCAGGGAGCAGGAAGTTCGCAGGTTGTTCCCACAAAAATAGACTCTGCATGGGATGCCCTAACTGATCAGAACTGGGAGATGCAGTTTGCTTCAGGATATAAGGAAGATGGATCGACCAACAATGTATTGCTGAAGGAGTCGGCAGAACTTGCTGCAAAGGCTGACATAGCCCTAATCTTTACCGGACTTCCAAACCGCTTGGAGTCTGAAAGCTTTGACCGAGAACACATTGAACTTCCTGAAGGACACAAGCGTCTGATCGAAGCGGTTGCGCCGGTTCAGTCAAAGACCGTGGTTATCCTGACCAATGGGTCGGCGATCACAATGCCCTGGGTAAACCAGGTCTCTGCTATTGTCGAAGGCTGGTTGGCTGGACAAGCCGGAGGGAGTGCTATTGCGGACGTTCTGACCGGGAAGGTCAACCCATCTGGTAAACTCTCTGAGACCTTTCCTCTTCGTCTAGAAGATTGCCCTGCATTTCTGAACTGGCCTGGTGAACAGGGTCAGATACAATACCGTGAAGGACTCTTCATTGGATATCGACACTACGATGTCAAAAAGATAGAGCCTCTCTTTCCGTTCGGTCATGGGCTCTCCTATACAAGTTTTCAATACTCTAACTTACAGCTGAGCGCAAAAGAGATTGATGAAGCTTCAGACCTAAAGGTTTCTTTGGATGTTTCAAATATAGGTCAAAATTCCGGAAAAGAAGTAATCCAATTGTATATCCACCCTCAGCAAAGCCGATTAAAGCGTCCGGAGCAGGAACTTAAGGGATTCCAGAAAATTGAATTGGATCCAGGAGAAACACTTAAAGTTCAATTGACTCTTTCATCAAGAGACTTCTCGTACTATGATCCAGAGGTTCGGGAGTGGGTAATGGAGTCCGGACCTTCTGAGATCCGTATAGGTGCTTCCAGTCGTGACATTCGTTTGAAAGCTGTGGTGATTATTTCACCCAGGTACTTACCTCCTTTCCAGTTCACCAAATTAACTCCGCTTGGCTCATGGCTGAACCACCCGGATGTTCGAGACTTAGTTGTTCCCATTATTGATGAATTGAGCAAACAGATCGGAGATCATGGTGGAGACGAAGACGCCTCGGCTATGATGGAGGCCATGTTCAAGGATCTCCCGCTTATCAAGCTGGTACAGTTCACTCAAGGTTCTTTCTCTGAGGCTGAAGTGAAAGCTATAGTGAAAAAGGCTAATAAACACTGAACTGCTTTTCAAGAGACTCTTCGAGCATTACAAACCCAATAAAGAATGTTCTCATGCTTTTCGATTCCTGTAAAAACTTCAATCCTTTGCTGAATGAGCCATGTCAGGATTTCTGAATGTCGGTGTGATTGGATGTGGTAATATTTCTTCTACCTACTTCCGCCTCTCAAAGCTATTCAAAACCATCAAGGTTCATGCATGCGCAGACCTAAATCCTGTCACTGCTCGTGACCAAGCCGAGCAGTTTGGTCTGGAAGCCTTGAGTGTGGAGGATCTGCTGACCTCAAACCTTGACATTATTATTAACCTGACAGTTCCTAGTGCGCATTTCGAGGTTTCCAAAGCAATTCTTGAATACGGAAAACATGTATACTCAGAAAAGCCTTTGACTCTTTCTTTGGAAGATTCCATCACTTTGCGAGATCTGGCGCAAAATAAAGGACTTCACGTTGCCTGCTCTCCAGACACATTCCTTGGAGGTTCTCATCAGAAGGCCCGAAACTTGATCGATTCTGGAGCCATCGGTGAAATTGTGGGGGGCACCTGTCATATTCTCAGCCATGGCATGGAGCACTGGCATCCGAATCCGGGTTTCTTTTTCCAGTCCGAGGGAGGCCCGGTATTGGATCTTGGACCTTACTACATCACGAATCTAATTCACCTCTTAGGTCCTGTTCTGCGTTTCCCGGCACTCTCCAGCATCCCACAAAAAGAGCGAATTATCACTAGTCAGCCTCGCTACGGAGAGAAGATCAAAGTTAAGACTCCTACAACGATTCACGCGGTTATGGAGTTTGTAAATGGGGCTCTGGTGACACTTGGAACTAGTTGGGACGTCTGGAAACATGGGCACAGAAACATGGAAATATATGGCACAGAAGGTTCTCTTGTAATTCCTGATCCAAATTTTTTTGGAGGAGAGTTACTTCGAAGTCTAAGGGATAGTAAATTTGAAAAAGAAAACACTGACATTCATCCTTTCTCTATCCCTAATTTTGAGACATCCATGGGAATGGTTGCTAACTATAGAACAGTTGGACTAGCCGATATGGCAGAAGCCATTATGACTGGCAGGGATGCGCGCTGCTCAATTGAACTGGCTCTCCATGTAGTAGAAGTGATGACAGCTATTCTTAGGTCTTCTGAAATAGGAAAAACAATTCATATGGAAACAATATGTGAACAGCCAAAACCTTTGAGTTCCAATGAAGCAAAACAATTGATTTCTCAATTAGAATAGACGAGCAAATAATGCTTCGATTATGTTATCTCTATATAACTTAAGACATTTAGGAATTCTGGGTTGATCGACATGCATGAACTGGATGTTCCAGGATAGGCCCCTTAGTGGTGAAATAGGCCATTTTAAAATTTTTTATTACGTTTTATATACTCCCAGGCCTACCAAACGCCACATAAATTAGTTTCGTATGTCACTCCAGTCCTCCACTAATTCTTCACAGTCAGGCACAACTCCACAATCTTCCGACATTCTTGTAAAACAAACTGATTGAATATATAGTTAATCATTATATAATTAATGATATAATAATTGGGTTCGGTTTTGTA
>Ga0114996_10010496_pt1 | contig 10050 bp, 11 predicted proteins | sample ArcticOcean_MG_C_4_FD_87039 | JGI IMG/M metagenome (GOLD analysis project Ga0114996, IMG submission 87039) | Marine microbial communities from western Arctic Ocean - ArcticOcean_MG_CB4_134 | ecosystem: Environmental > Aquatic > Marine > Oceanic | place: Arctic Ocean: Canada Basin | collected...
AAACGGCAATGAGAGTGGCCATTGGAGCCATATGTAGGAGACTATTAGATGAGCTTGATATCCACGTATGTAGTCGAGTCATTCAAATATATAATGTTGTCGATACCTCGGAGCTAGATCAGAGTCTATCATATAATAATATTAACCAACTTGCAGACAAATCAGACGTTAGATGCTTAGATAAAAAAACTGAATCAAAAATGATAGCGGCAATAGATATTGCAAAAAAAAAGGGAGATTCCGTTGGAGGTGTTATAGAAATTCATTGTAATGGATTACCCTATGGGCTTGGAAGCTACAGCCAATGGGAGAAGAAGCTACAATCAAGAATATCAGAGACCATCCTATCAATTAATGCGTTTAAAGGAATAGAATTTGGGAGGGGCTTTGATATCTCAAAAGAGTATGGAAGTGATATTCATGATGAGATAATTTTTCAAGATAATAAATATGGAAGAAAAACCAATAATGCAGGTGGAATTGAAGGTGGAATGAGCAATGCTCAGCCCATATCCATTAAAATATCAATGAAACCCATTCCAACGCTTGTCAAGCCACTTGATAGTATAGATATTATTACACACAAGCCTATGAAAGCTCATAAAGAAAGAACTGATTCCTGTGCTGTGCCTGCCGCATCTATCATTGCAGAGAATCTATTGTGCATTGTAATTGCTGATTCTATTTTGTCAAAGTTTGGGGGAGACTCTATCAATCAATTAAAAGTACATATAAAACATACAGCAAAATATTAAAGTAATAATGAATATAATTTTTTTAGGGATGCCGATGTCTGGGAAAACAACCATTGGTAAAATTGTTGCAGAAAAACTTCAATTTACTTTCTGTGATACCGACGATCTTATAGGTGAAAAAAATAATATTTCAATTGGAAAAATAATAGAACAATATGGTGAGGAATATTTTCGACAGTGTGAGCAAGAATTAATTAGAGATTATGTATCTAGAGATTCTCATGTTATTTCAATTGGAGGTGGGGCGGTAAACATGAAAACTAAAGAAATAATCAAGAAATATAGACACAGAGTTTGGCTAAAATGTTCTATTGAGAAATTAGTGGGCAGATATACGCCAAACAAACAAATAAGGCCTTTATTGTATAATACAACTAGTATTAAAAGAGAGTTGGAGACTTCTCTCTATGAAAGGATCCCTTTTTATAGTGAATGTGCTAATATAGTTATCAATTCTTACGGCAGCACGCGACATGATTTAGCCGATGAGGTCCTACTAAACATCAATGAAAAAAATTAATATAGAAATATTAAACAAACCTACATCCTATGATATCATTATAGGTAGGAACTTACTCAATGAAGTAAAGAATCTAATTCCTGATCAATCTAAGTACTCTATGAATGTCATAATATTTGATTCTAATATTGACTCAAGCACACTAGATAATATTAAAATACTTTTTAATGATGCGCTTTTCATATCAATTGATCTTACAAATAGCAAAAAATCCTTTGAACAATTTTTAGATATTCAAAAAGCGCTAATGAAATATAATGTTGATAGAAATTCATTAATTTTATCTTTAGGTGGTGGGTCAACCGGTGATCTAGTAGCCTTTATTGCATCTACATACAACAGAGGAGTTGATTATGTTCATATTCCCACAACACTACTAGCAATGATAGATTCATCAATAGGGGGAAAGACTGGCCTTGACTTTGAAGATGGAAAAAATTTAATTGGAAGCTTCTATCACCCACAGCTTGTTATTGTCGATACGAATTTTTTATTAACTCTTAGGAAAGAAGAGGTAACCTCTGGTCTTTTTGAAGCAATAAAGTACGGCGTTGCTTTTGATCTAGAATTATTCCTATTTATCAAAGAAAATATAAATGATCTATATAGCATAAATATACTTACAAAAATTATAAAGTGGTGTTGTCAAATTAAAACTGATATAATCATGAAGGATGAAAAAGATAACAATATCAGGAATAAATTAAATTTTGGACATACTATTGGTCATGCCATTGAATCAATTTATAATATTAGACATGGGGAAGCTGTTGCCTATGGGATGCTTTGCGCTGCATACCTATCTAGAGATAATAATACATTAGACAACAATGAATTAGATGAGATAGTCAAATTAATTAATCACTTTGATTTACCTGAGATTGTTTTTGATATTAAAAAAATATTAGAACAGCTTTCTAAAGATAAGAAACGTATAAATGGTAAAAATAATTTCATTTTATTAAATAGTATTGGGGATTCGTATATTTCAGATAATGTTAAAATAGATCTAATTAAAAACTCAATGTCAAATCTATGAACATACTTGTAATAAATGGACCTAATCTAAATTTACTTGGAGAGCGAGAATCTGAGGTATATGGAGAAAGTACATTGGAAGAATTAATGATGTGGCTTGAGACATCAGATGAAGGGGCAGATCATAAATTTAAATTTTATCAGTCAAATCATGAGGGAGTTATTATCGATACAATACATGATGAGAGACAATGGGCTCAGGGAATAATTATTAATGCTGGTGCTTTAGCTCATTATTCATATGCAATAAGAGATGCAATCTCCGGGATCAAAATTCCTACAGTTGAAGTACATTTATCTAATATAATGGAAAGAGAAGATTTTAGAAAAATATCTGTTTTAAGGGGGGTTTGTATTAAGCAAATATATGGACTGGGGAAACAATCTTATATTGAAGGATTAAAAATTCTAAATAATAATGGATAAAATTTTACTAATACTTTTGAGTACAATTTCACTGATGCTTGGTATTGATAATAATACTGATTCAGATGCAGATGGCTATCCTGATATTGAAGAATTAAAGGCTGGAACAGATCCTAATGATGGTTTTAGCGTTATATATCAGGGCTTTTGGCCATTTAACCCAGATAAAGAAAAAATATGGGATCCAGGGTTTGGGACATGCCCTGAGGCAAATGGATGTGAATGCAAATCTTCGGCTACATGTCCAAAAAACTCCACATGCGCCCAACTTAATATGGGAAAATATTGTATTCCATCTAAAGGTTCAAGAGTCCCCAGGTTTAGAGGTATAGATCAATTTGGAGATGAATTTGACTTATACGATCTTGCAAATTCGAATAAACCAATTTTAATTGAGATTGGGACTGGATGGCCTCAAGCTTGCAAAGATTTTTCAGCTTGGAGATCCTATATCAATGATGATGCGACAACCAGGAAATGGTGGGAAAATAAATTTGAAGGAATTAGAGATTTAATAGATAATGGAGAGGTATATTGGGTTCACATTATTCATTTAGATGAAAATAAAAATCCAGCCACAAGCGAGACTATAGATTCGTGGTACTGGAATTATCCTCATGATAATGTGATTTTATTAGCTGATCCTGAAGCTAAAATGAAAAAATGGATTAGGCCAACTGGATATCCTTGCGTTGTCCTTGTAGATGAAAATATGGATTTACAAGTTCACACATTAAGAGGCATTGAAGAGGCAACTGATGAGGTCTATAAAATTTTGGGAAAGAAGCACTAATTGGATATAATAAATAAGTTTATTTTATTAATAGTATTGTGTATTTCATGTAATCTCCCTGACACTGAGACTCATGATGCTAAATTTTTTATTGATGATTGTATCTCGCAGGGAGATTCCCCTCAACTAAAAGAGTTTTGTGAATGCTGTCACATAGAAGCTCAACGATATAAACCAAATAACTTCATCAACTCTCATATAAAAATGCTACAAAATCAATCAATTAACTATAAAGATGCAATCGAAGAAAATTGTATGAACCTTTTGTATTAATCTATATGCTTCTTTATGTCCTAGGAACCTCTCAAGATGCTGGCTACCCTCAGGTTGGATGTAAAAATATTTGCTGTCAGGTTGCATGGGACAGGCCGAAGCTTAAGAGATTTCCAGCATCCATTGCCATTATTAATGAGAAAGATCAGAAATACTGGCTCATTGATATAACTCCTGAGATTAAAACACAAATTCGTATGATTGATTCATTTGACTGTTCATTATCGGGTATTTTTATTACTCATGCTCACATAGGCCATTACATGGGTCTTATTAATTTAGGTCTTGAGGTAATGAATTTAAAGGAGGTGCCTGTATATGTGATGCCCAAAATGAAAGATTTTATTATCCAGAATACATTACTAAATCAGTTAGTTAATAATAATAATATTAAGCTACATGTAATTTCTGAGAACGTAGGAATGAACGTTAATAATAATTTTATCATTAGAGCTTTCAGTGTTCCACATAGAAATGAACTTTCAGAGACGGTTGGATACAGAATTACTGGGAAACAAAAATCTGCTATTTATATACCTGACATAGATAGTTGGAGTGGATTTGAGGAAAATCTATTTAAGTTAATTCATGAAAATGACATTTTGTTTTTAGATGGGACATTCTACAAAAAAAATGAAATTCCCCTAAGAGATATTACAAAAATCCCACATCCTGAAATTGTAGATACAATGAAGATGCTTTCTAAGCTAAGCAATGATTCTAAAAAAAAAATTCACTTTATTCACCTTAATCACACAAATGACGCAATTAGAGAGGGAAGCGAAGCATATAAAACAATTATAGACAGTGGATTTTTAGTAGCAAGAGAGCATCAAAGTCTTGATCTTAGTTAAGTATATCATAAAGTTTTGGCTTTACTTTTCCCTTCAACCGTTTGTCATTAAACTCTAAGAACTCTCCTTTCTTCTTCTTTTTATTTTTCTCATCTAGATTATAATAATCTAAACATTCAATGCAGCAACAGCCCTTAAATTTTTCATCACATTGTTCACATTGTATAAACAACAGATGACATAAATCATTTGAGCAATTTGTATGTATATCAGATGTATGACCACACTGATGACAGTTACTAATAATATCTGATGTAATTCTCTCACCCATTCTAGCATCAAAAACAAAATTTTTACCAATAAATTCAGATTTTATTTTATTTTTTTTGATTTCATGTGAATAATTAATGATTCCACCATTTAATTGATTTACATCCTTAAAATCATTTTTTATTAAAAAAGAACTGGCCTTCTCACATCTTATGCCACCTGTGCAGTAAAGTAAAATTTTTTTATCCTCCTTTCCATTTAATAATTTCTTTATTTCCTTTAGTAAATCTTGAGATCTATCTATATCAGGAATAAGAGCATTTTTAAAATGACCCACTTCACTTTCATAATGATTTCTCATATCAACTATAATTGAATCTGGTTTTGAAAGTTCTTTATTAAATTCAATAGGATTTAAATGTTTTCCAACATTATTCATATCATAACTATTTTTATTAATATTATACGCTACAATTTCATTCTTAATCTTAACAGTCAACTTATAGAATGAACTCCCTTCTTGAACGGCCATTTTTATTTGAATATTTTCAAATTCTTTAAATGTATATATATAATCAGTGAAATTAGAATATTGATCTTGAGGAATAGAAATTTGAGCATTTATTCCCTCTTGTGATATGTAGACCCTACCCAACACATTCAAATCAATAAAATCCCTATAGAGTCTAGATCGGAAGTCATCTAACTTCTTTAATTCCACATATTTATAAAAGGACAATGTGATTCTTCTAAACATCTCATTGTCTAGATCTTTCTCTAAATCTTCTTTCCCCTTTTTGTTATATAGTTGATCATTCATTTTTTATCAATTATTAATTTCCTCATTAATTTATAATAAAATTAATGTAACTTAACTGATATAAAAATCGTATTAATCAATGAATATAGAACTAAAAAAAATAAATGATTTTACTAAAGAGCTAACTTGTAAAGTTCCATGGGAAAAGCTAAAAGATTCTTTCAAGGGTGAATTTAATAAAGTTAAATCAAACCATACTCCTCAGGGTGGAAGAAAGGGGAAAGTTTTTGGAAGAGATTTAGAATTATTTAAGAGAAACTATGGGACAGCCATTGAAGCAAATTTTGCTGAGAAGTCATTAAATATATTTTATCAACAGGCCCTTAAAGAACAAAAATTAAATCCAATTAATCAAGCTCAAGTTTCCAACCTTGATTTTTCTGAGGGTAATCAGCTTGTATTCACCCTTAGTTTTGAAGTCATCCCAGAAATAAAATTACCAAACTATGAGAAAAAATTTAAAATTAAAATGATAAAATATAATCAAACAGACGATGATGTTGCCCACGCCCTTGAGGAGATAAGGCAGCAACACTCAAATCTAAAGACCATAGATGATGGAGCAAAACCCAATAATTTTATTATGGGAGATTTTCAGGAACTAGATGATAGTGATTTACCCATTATTGGGAAAAAGCTTGAGAAACAATATATTAAATTAGGTGTTGGAGCATTTATGGGAGCCACTGAAAAAGAACTGTTAGGCGTCAAACCAAATGATAAAAAGAAAGTGACAATAAATTATGGAGAGGGCAAAACATCAAGATATGAGATACACATCCATAAAGTAGAAGAGCAGTTGTTGCCAGATTTGGATAACGAATTTGCTAAAACAGTTTCTCCAGACTTGAAAACATTAGATGAACTACAAAATCAGTTAAAAGATAATATTCAAAAATCTATTGACGATGACTATGAAAAAAGAAAAAGAGAAGAATTAATTAGTTATTTTGTATCAAAAATTAATTTTAAAGCCCCGGAATCAATGGTCGAAAGGTATTTAGAGAAATTTATTAAAGAACAAATGAAAAAAAATAAAAATCTTAATAAGGATAAATTAAGAGAGGAGACTAAGGATATAGCTGATTTTAATGTAAAGTGGTTTATAATAAAAGATATATTAGTTAGCAAATCAGAGGTATCTGTTAGCCATCAGGATATTGATAAAGAGATAAAAATAATAATAGATGAAAGTAATGAAGATAAAAAAAAGATTGTTGATTTTTTTCAAGATAATCAGAATCGAGAATCCCTTTCATCAAATTTATTAAATGAAAAATTATTTCAATATATAAATAGTTTTGCAGTGATTAAAGATACAGAAAAAAGTACTGCTGAATTAAGACAACAAAAATAGGAGGCGTTCATATGACTAAAGAATATTCAATGCTTGTACCAATGGTTGTTGAACAAACTGCAAATGGAGAAAGAGCAGTTGATATTTATTCAAGGCTCCTAAAAGAAAGAATTATTTTTTTAGGGATGCCAATTGATGATAATATATCAAGCCTTATTATTGCTCAATTATTATTTTTAGAATCTGAAGACGCTGAAAAAGATATTTATATGTATATCAATTCTCCTGGGGGTGTTATAACATCAGGCTTTGGGATACTTGATACAATGAATTATATTAAGCCAGATATTGCAACTATCTGCATGGGGCAGGCTGCTAGTATGGCAGCTTTATTATTAAGCTCAGGGGAAAAGGGGAAAAGATCTGCTTTAGCAAATTCACGCGTTATGATTCATCAGCCTCTAGGGGGCGTCCAAGGACAGGCAACTGATATAGAGATTCATACAAAAGAAATATTATTTCTAAGGGATAAATTAAATAAGATTTTAAGTGACAACACTGGTAAATCTATAAAAACTATTGAAAATGACACCAACAGAGATAATTTCATGTCTGCTGAAAGAGCACTCGAATATGGTATTATTGATCAGATTGTAACTTCACGATAGAGATATTAGGACTAAGATGATATAATGCTAAATAAAATAAAATATATATTATCTATTGTACTATTATTTAATTTATCCTATCCAGCTGATGATACAATACTTCTTGAGACTACAGGAGTCTTATCTGCTCAAGGGCTCATTCTCACGCAAACGGCATTAGGAACCACTGTTGATGCTTGGCAGAAAGGAGTTTATGAAGATGATGTGTTTGAAGCATACATTCAAATGTATCAGGAAACGATAACTATAGTTCGATCTCAACTATATAGCTTATCTCAATATGAATATCTATCAGATGAAGATAGAGTATTTGTTAATCAAATAGTTGATATTTATGATGCAATAGACAACGAAGCAAACTCTATATTAAAGTTTTTATATACAAAAAAAGATGTTGATTTAAGTCAATATTTTAAAGATAGCGAGACTGCTCTAAATAAATTAAATAATCTTTTTTCTAAATAATTACTCACATTGGATAATAATAAAAACAAAATAAAAAACACTCTTTTATGCTCTTTCTGTGGAAGTTCGGAGAAGGATGTTAATTTTCTTATTGAAGGAGATAATGCATATATCTGTGATACTTGCATAGATAAAGCTAATGAAATTGTAATCGAGAAATTTGATGCAATCTCCAAGACAAAATCATCAGGCCAAGATACTCCAGAAAAAATAAAATTAATGTTAGACAAATATATTATAGATCAAGATCACGCAAAAAAAGTTTTATCCGTTGCTGTGTATAATCATTATAAGAGATTGAATTCAAATTATAAAGATGATGTTGATATAGAAAAAAGTAATATTTTATTATTGGGCCCCACAGGGACAGGGAAAACCCTATTGGCAAGGACTCTCTCTCGAATACTTGATGTGCCATTTGCCATAGCAGATGCAACGGTGCTAACTGAAGCAGGCTATGTAGGTGAAGATGTTGAAAATATCTTAGTTAGATTATTTCAGTCTGCTGATTATGATATAGAAAAAACAGAAAAAGGAATTATATATATAGATGAGATCGATAAGATATCGAGGAAAGATGGAAATCCATCAATTACTAGGGATGTATCAGGAGAGGGAGTCCAGCAAGCACTTCTTAAAATACTGGAGGGAACAAAAGCTAATATTCCTCCAAAGGGAGGTCGAAAACATCCTGAGCAGGACCTTGTGACAATTGATACAACCAATATCCTTTTTATTTGTGGAGGGGCATTCCAAGGAATAAATAAAATTATAAAAAGAAGGCTAAAGGGCACAGGTATTGGATTTGATCGCAATAAAGAGGTAACAATTAATGATGAACAATTAATTTTCAGCGCCGAGCCCGAGGATCTATTGAAATTTGGATTTATTCCTGAATTGATTGGCCGTTTAGCTATCAGAGCTCCTCTAAAAAAATTAAATAGAGATGCCTTACATAAAATTTTAATAGAACCCAAAAACGCATTAATTAAACAGTATCAAAAGCTATTCAGAATAGAGGATGTCCATTTAGAGTTTACTGATTGTGCAATACATGAGATTGTTAATCAAGCAATTTTACAAGAAACTGGAGCAAGGGGATTACGTTCTATACTTGAATCAGCGATGATGGAAACAATGTATGAAATTCCCTCAATGAAAGATGTCAATTCATGTATTATTTCTGCGGAAGTAATCAAGAAAGAAAGAAAACCAACGATAAAATACATTAAACGTTCAGCCTAGCTCATATTAATCTATCTAAAGCGTATTATCATTTCATATAGTGCTTGGTATCACACTATTTGTTTATATTTATTAACAAATTGTAACAATATAGTTATTGTTTAATTCTTATAAATAGGATAAATACGGTAAATATATAAATTTTTTATGGAGGAGATAAAATGTACCTTAATAATATTAAACTGACGACAGTTATCGTATTGTCAACTTTATTTTCATTCTGTTTTTCACAGGATGTCACATTAAGTCTTGATGGTGGAAATTTAAATTATGTAAGTAGCCAAGATATAGCTGGATTCCAATTTGATCATAATGGGTGTGTAACGGGGGCAAGTGGTGGTGACGCTGCTGCTAATGGATTTACAGTTTCATCAAGTGGATCTACGGTTCTTGCATTTTCATTTACAGGAGCAGTCATTTCTGCAGGGTCAGGGACGCTAGTTGAGCTGACTGGCGATGTTACTGATGATTGTTTATCTAATTTTGTATTTTCTGATGCCAGTGGTTCTGCTCTTGATGTTGAGTTTGGAAGTGGTTCAGCTGATGGTGGTGGTGATATTGGAGGATGCACAGACATGGATGCATGTAACTATAATGCCGATGCGACAGAAGATGATGGAAGTTGTGATTATGGTACTATATGTTGGGATGGAAGTTATGAGTGTAATACTTCTGACTGTCCAGAT
>Ga0114996_10010497_pt1 | contig 10049 bp, 10 predicted proteins | sample ArcticOcean_MG_C_4_FD_87039 | JGI IMG/M metagenome (GOLD analysis project Ga0114996, IMG submission 87039) | Marine microbial communities from western Arctic Ocean - ArcticOcean_MG_CB4_134 | ecosystem: Environmental > Aquatic > Marine > Oceanic | place: Arctic Ocean: Canada Basin | collected...
CAAATATATTAAAATTTATAGCATCTCATGGCATAGAGAAATTTGTAATTAACGTTCATGACTTAGCTAATCAGATTATTTATTATATAGATAAAAATAATTTTAATTTAAAGATTATTATAAGTAACGAAAAAAATAAAATTTTAGATACAGGTGGAGGAATATTACATGCAATCAAAAATTTTTCTAAAGACCCGTTTATAGTGGTTAATCCAGACACAATATGGAATAGTAATTATTTAAAAGAATTAGATTTAATTGAAAAATTATTTGAAGTTAATAAAAAAATTAAATGTTCAATTCTTGTTGTGAATAAAGAAAAAAGTTTCGATAAATCTTTTAAAGGTGACTTTAGTTTAGAAAGTAATAAAATTAACAAAAAAATTAACTGTTTAGATTACATTTATACAGGATTGCAAGTTGTGCAACCAAATATTTTTTTAAATTACAAAGAAAATATTTTTTCAATGAATAAAATTTGGAATGATTTAATCATAAATAATGAATTATATGGTGTTGAAAGCAACATTGAATTTTTACATATAAGTACTCTTAAAATTTATGAAGAAATTTTAAAAAAAACCAATACATAAAATGTATAATTAATAAATTATCTTCTTAGCCCTAGAAGAATCTAAATACTCATATTCTTTTACTTTAAAATTTTTTTCTAATTTTATCCAAAGAGGGTTTCCAGTTGGAATTTCTACTTTAATTATATTTTTGTTTGAAATTTTGAAAATCTTTTTAAGAAGAGACCTGCAGCTATTTCCATGAAATACAACTAAGATATTTTTATTTAAGGATAAGAGTGGCTCAATATCTTTTTCGTAAAAGGGTATAACACGTTCAAAAGTGTCCTTTAATGACTCACTCAATATATTTGTATTTATTTTATTTTTGTACGGATTATTTGAACCTATTTCAGGTGGGCGCGTGTTAAAACTTCTTCTCCAAATATTCACCTGCTCATTACCAAACTTTTTTATAATTTCATCTTTGTTTAATGATGTGAGGCCACCATAATGTCTTTCATTTAACTTATTTGTTTTTATAATTTTAGGATTCTTATCCTCCAATACTTTTAAAATTATATCTAAGCTATTTGTTGCTCTTTTTAGTTTTGATGTAAAATACTTATAAAATTTTATATCAAGGTTTTTAATCAGTTTTCCTGCTAGCAAGGCTTCCGATTGTCCTTTTTTGGTTAACTTAATATCAGCCCAGCCAGTAAATCTTCTTTCTTTATTCCAAAGACTTTGTCCATGTCTAACTAAAATTAAATTGCTCATTTTTTTAAAAATTATAATATATTATATATTGTTTATATTAACAAAATGATTTTTTTCTTTAAAATTGTATTTTATAACTCACTATTATTTTTAGTAATTGTTTCATTGTATCCTGGTAGTTTAATTGGGTATTTTCTTTATGGAAATTTAAGTCAACAACCAGATCTAATCAGCAACCCATATGGAACAACCATTAATCATCTTATTTGTTATACATATATTTCTATAATAGGTTTTTTTATTTATAATCAAACTAAATATTTTAAAAAATTGCTTTATACACTTTTCTTTCTTTCTATAACTCTTGAATTATCACATTTAGTAATTCCAAAACGTTCTTTCCAGGTTGAAGATTTAATTGCAAATATTCTAGGAGTAGTTATTGCCTATTGTGTTATAAGGATTTATATATTATTTTGTAAAAAAAATGAATAAATTTGATGAAAGAGGAAAAGGTTTTGAAAAAAAATTTCAAATGGATCAAGAACTTCAATTTAAAGTTCAATCTCGTAGCAATAAATATATAGGTGAATTTGTAAGTTCTAAATTAGCTAAAACCGAAGAAGAAAAAGCATTATATATTCAAGAAATAATTAAAGCTGATATGAAAGAAGCTGGCCAGGAAGATGTATTTAGAAAAATAAAAAATGATTTTAAAAAAGCCTCAGTAAGTATTGAGGATCTTGAAATTAAGGAAGAGATGAAAAAAGCAACTCAACGTGCAAAAGAAGATTTTAAATAAAAACTTAATTTATTTAGTAGGGCTAATTTTTTTAACATCATGTAGCTCTGTTCCTAAATACCCAGCAAACGCATGTAAGGTTTTTTCTGAAAAATACCTTTGGTACAAGCATTCTAAAAAAAGTTCTGAAATATATAATGTTCCTACTCATATCATTTTAGCTTTTATAAATAAAGAATCAGGTTTCAATAGATGGGCAAAGCCAAAAAGAAAAAAATTATTTAAAATTATTCCCTACAAGAGACCGTCTAGTTCATTTGGATATTCACAAGCAGTTAACAAAACATGGGAATTATATAAAACAGAAACCGATAATCCATTAGCTTTACGCACTCGCTTTAAGGATTCTGTAATGTTTATTGGATGGTATATCAATAAAACTAATACGATTAATAAAATTCCAAAAAATGACTCTTATCTTCAGTACCTAAACTACTATTTAGGATGGGGAAGTTATGCCAAAAAAGCATACAAAACTGATAAAAAGGCAATTATTTTGGCTAAGAATGTAGAAAAGCAATCTAATATCTATAAAAATCAATTACGCGAATGCCAAAAAAAATTAGATAGAAAAAAGTATATTATTTTTTAAGTTCCTTGTTTAATTGAATGTCTATTTCATCAATTCTTTTAGTATTCTTTGTTAGAAGAACGTACATTGTTGGTGTTACGTAAAGTGTAAAAAAAGTTGATATAAGCATTCCACCAAATATTGTGGAACCCACAGCTAAGCGACTTGCTTCACCAGCGCCAGGACCTATATTACCAATCAACAATGGTACCATTGCAATCATAGTGCTTAGACTTGTCATAATTATTGCTCTAAATCTTCTTTTGCATGCTTCTAAAGCTGCACTTTGAATATTTTTTCCAGATCTGCGCAGCTGATTTGCCCAATCAACAATTAAAATAGAGTTTTTTGTAGAAATACCAATTAAAATCACCAATGCAATTTGTGAAAATATATTTATGCTCGAATTAAATAGTAAAATAAAAACTAGTCCACCAAAAACACTTAGAGGAACAGTTAACATAATTATAGCTGGGTGAATAAAGCTATTAAAATTTGCAGCCATTACAAGGAAAGCCGTTAATAAAGCTAGAGCAAAAATAATAAATAGCTCATTGCTAGTTTCTTTCAATTCTTCTGATTTACCCTTCCACTCCACTCTAGCTTCTGGCACATTTTCGTTTACTGTTTTTTCAAGAAAATTTAAGGCTTCATAAAGTGAGTAATCTCCCATTAATCGTGCGCTAATTGTTATAGCTCTCTGCCTATCATATCTAGCTAGAATCTTTGCAGATCCCACTTCTTCAAATTCTACAAGATTAGCAAGTGATATTAATTTTCCAGAAGTATCTGATCGAACAAATATTTTACTCAAACTCTCACTTTTTTTTCTATTCTTAATATCAGATTGTAAAATTATTGGGTATTCTTTACCAAGTTGGTTAAATTTTGTTACTGTTTTTCCAGAAAAAAGTGTTTCAATAGTTTTTCCAATAGCTTCAATGGATACACCTAAATCTTGAGCTTTTTTTCTGTTAATTATTAATTTAATTTCTGGTTTATTTTTTGAATAATCAGACTCTATTGCAGCCAAATTTTTATTTTTTCTAAGTTGAGGTATTATTGTTTTCTGCCATCTTTCAAGTTCGTCATAACTTTTTCCCAGCAGGACCATTTGAACAGGTTTATTATAACTGCTCACTCTTATTGATTGTGGAGAAATAGGAAATGCTAAAGCTTGAGGAACGGTTACAATTTTACCAATGGCTTTTCTCATTATAGTTTGCGCACTTTCACTTCTATCACTCCAGTCATCAAGCAAAGCTATTATAATGAAACTATTATAAGATTTACTTGATCTACCGAAACCAGGGACTCTCATAATCATTCTCTTATAAGATTCTTTTTCATTTTTTACTAAAGGAGTTAATCTTTTTTCTATTTTTTCAGCTTGATTAGAGGTGTACTGAAACGAACTTCCTTCATCTGTCTTTCCAATTACCAAATATACTCCCCTGTCTTCTTGTGGCAATAACGCTTTTGGAGCAAAAATAAAAAGTAAAACAGAAACAAAAATTAAGGATAGCATAAATCCTATTATGATTTTATGTTTAGTTATCCAATAATTTAAAGTCTCGGCATAAAATTCTGCAAATAATTTATAATATTTTTCAAACTTCAAGACAGCTTTTGTTTTCTTTGTTTTTTTGCTTAAAAATTTACTTCCAAGCATTGGAGATAGAGTTAAGGCCACAAAAGAAGACACTACAATTGCAAATGTTAATGAAATTGCAGTTTCTTTAAATAGAGTTCCTGATATGCCTTCAATAAAAATTAAAGGTAAAAAAACTGCCACCAAAACTAAAGTAGTTGAAATTATAGCAAAGGTTATACTTTTAGATCCCTTGAAAGCCGCAACTAATGGTGTTTCACCATTTTCGACTCTATGATATATAGCATCAGTCATAATGACACTATCATCAGTTATTATTCCAATTGCTAAAATAAAGCTTAAAAGTACAAAAATATTTATAGATAGATCAAAAACCCAAAGTCCTAAAAAAGAACTTATTAAACTAACTGGTAGTGCTACAGCTGGAACAATAACAGCTTTTAAATTCCCTAGAAAAAAATAAATAATTATAACAACTAAAACAAATGCAATGATTAATGTTTTGTAAACCTCTGATATTGCTGCGTTAATATAAGTCGCTCTATCAAAAGAAACACTCAATCTTAGGTCATCGGGTAAAGTTTTTCGAACATCCTTTATTCTTTCTCTAACTTTTTTTGATAGCTCTACCGTAGAGGCTCCTGACTTTGCGTAAATTCCAATTCCTACAACTTTATCACTGGACTGACCAATTTTACTTATTGACTTAAAAAGGGTTTTTTCTGATACAGGACCATATTTAACTTCAGCAATATTTTCTAAACGTATAATACTATTTTTGTTTTTTTTTATAGGTAACTGTTTTATTGATTCCAAGTCTTTATATGCTTTATCAAGGTTAATAGTTAAATCAATGTTGGTAGCTTCTAAACTTCCAGCAGGCAGACTAATGTTTTCTTTTCTTAATGATTGTTCAACTTCTTGAATTGTAAGATTGTTAGCTGCTAATTTAATTGGATCTATATAAACTCTTACACTTAGTTCTCTGAGACCTCCAACCAGTATTCTTCCAACACCTTTAACATTTGAAAAATTATCAACCAAATATCTTCTAGTATAGTCGCCAATTTCTAGATCAGACCAGGCAGAACTAGAAACGCTTAGCCACATGCTTGTACTAAATCCTGCGCTTTGTTTAAGTATTTCTGGTGGTCTTGAATCTTCTGGTAAATTATCAGCTACTCGCGAAACTCTGTCTCTTATATCGTTAGCCGCAGCATCTAAATCAATATCGGTATCAAATTCTATTTTAATTGTACTTCTTCCATTTTCTGAAGTTGAATCTATATTTTTTATTCCTTCAGCTCCTCCAATTACATCTTCTATTATTTCAGTGATTTCACTAGATATAACTTCAGCACTAGCTCCTTGATAATCTACTTGCACTTGAACTACTGGAGGCTGTAATCCTGAAGGCAATTCTCTAACGGGCAATTTAGAAAAAACAAACAGACCAAAAATAACAAGTATCATTGAAAATACAACTGCAACTACGGGTCTTTTAATGCTTAGTTCGGTTATATACATTATAGAATTTTATTATTGTGATTTAATAATAGGTTTTATTTTCATACCAGGCCTAACCTTTGTTAATCCCTCAGCTATAATTTTATCACCTTCAATTAATCCACTTATAACCTCAAGGTTTCCTAGGTTACGTATGCCAGTTTCAACTTCCATTTTAGTAATTAAATTATTTTCAATTATTTTATAAATAAATTTTTTATTTCCTTCATACATAACACTTGTGTCAGGAATGCTTAAACTTCTTTTGTCTCCATACAATATTTCGATTTCTAAAAGTGAGCCAGGAAGAATTTCCGAATTTTTATTCTTAATCTTCGCTCTGGCTAGTATACTTCTAGTTTGTGCGTCAACACGAGAGGCCACTGACTCAATTACTCCATCGTAAGTTTTATTTTTGTAGGCTGAAAACTTAGCTATAAGTTTAAGATCTTTTTTTAAAATCGCAGCATAAACTTCTGGAATTTTTAGATCACATAACACATTTCTAGAATCATCTAAGGTTAAAATAATTGTATTTTCAGAACCTAAACTGCTTCCACTAATTCCTCTTTTGCCAAGTATACCAGAAAATGGAGCATTAATAACTTTTGAAGAAAGTTTAGCAATAATATCACCTTTGTTTACCTTAATATTAAAATTTATTTTTTCTAACAGCTCATCTTTCTTAATTTTGTAAGATATAGTTTTGCTACTTAATGAAGTACAATAACTTTCTAAAGTTTGACTAAAATTTTTATTCGAAACAACTTCAACAATAACTCCTGGGGGAGGCCTTTTAGAAAATTTTTTTTTAAAATAAAGACCAATTGAGTAACGTCCAATTACAATTATTGCCACAACAAGAAAAAAAGTTATTATTCCAATGGTTATTTTTTTTGATCTCTTCATTTAAATTTTTCCGTATTCAGTCCAGCTACCAATATATATTTTAGCAGTATAATCATCATTTATTAAAGAATATGCAAGTGCAAGAGTTGCCGCTGACACTGAACTTCCACAACTCATTACTACTGCATTTTTATTAACTTTAACTGAATCAAATATATGCTTTAATTTTTCCTTATCCAAAAATGTATTATTTTTTGTATTTACGATTTCACTCAATGGCAAAGATTTAGAATCATCAATAGAACCACTCTTAATACCTGGTCTTGGTTCAGGCTCTAAACCTAAAAACCGATTTTTACTTCTAGCATCTAAAATAGTAAATTTTTTTTTATTAATATTTTCATCAATTTGAGATTTTGTTTTAATCATATTTATATTTTCTTTAGCTACATACGTTGAAGGAATTATTTTTGATTTCCTGTTTGTAATTTCTCTATTTTCAAGTTTCCATTTTTTTAAACCTCCATTTAAAACTGAAACTAATTTAGGGTCATGTCCAAAATAAATAAACTGAAACCATGCACGGCAACTAGAAATTAAATCGCTATTACAATATATAATTATATGATCGCTATTTAAAATTCCCATATTAGAAGCATTAATTTCATGCTCCTTTATTGTTGGGAGAAAATGGCCATGCACCAAACCTTTTTTTTTACTTGAACTTTTATCTAGATCAAAAAAAATTGCATTTTCTATGTGTTCATTTTCAAATTCATTAATCGCGTTTCTATTTTTTACTAAATGCCAAGAAGCATCAATAATTTTAACCTTACTATGATTTTTACTGAGCCACTCTGTTGAAACCAAAGTCATTTTTTATTTCTCTTTTCAAAATATTTTTGATGATATTCTTCAGCTTTACAATAATTTTTTTCTTTTCTAATTTTAGTTACAACTTTACCATTAAGCTTTTTATTGAATTCATCTAAAACTTTTTCTGCAATTTTTTTTTCTTCTTCGGTATTATAAAATATTTCTGAACGATACTGGTAGCCAACATTAGGTCCCTGTTGGTTAAGTGTAGTTGGATCATGTATTTTAAAAAATAGCTTGGTTATATTTTCATAAGTTATAACTTTAGGGTCAAATACAACTTTAACTACTTCAATATGTTCTGTATCACCACCACAAACTTCTTTATATGTTACTGATGAGTTTTTTCCTCCACAATATCCACATTCAGTAGAAATAATGCCTGGTATACCGTGATACTCAGTTTCATCCCAAAAACAACCAATGCCACCTATAAATTTTTGCATAATATTTTTTAATTTAGTGGTAAATATAAATTAATTTATCAAAATGATCAAAAACCAAAATCACCTCGGGGCGCTTTGTATGATTTTAAGCGTGCTATTTTTCTCATTTATGGACTGCCTAATTAAAATAACAGCTACAGATTTTGCTGTTGGGCAAGTCATGTTTAGTAGAGCCTTATTCGGATTAATTCCAATTTTTTTTTTAATACCTAAAAATAGATTTAAGGACTTCTATAAAACAAAATATGTAAGTCTGCATTTTCATAGAAGTTTTTGGGGAGCTATTGCGATGTATGCTATTTTTGTTGGAATTAGAAATTTAGGGCTTGCAGAAGTTACATCAATGGCATTTTCTGGACCTATTTGGGTAGTGATATTTTCTATTTTATTTTTAGGAGAAAAAATTAAAGCCAAGCGTTGGATCGCAGTAGGATTAGGATTTATTGGAGTGCTTGTAATTTCTAAACCAGGTTTTGATAATTTAAATTTTTATTATATTTACCCAGTAATATTTACATTGGGATTCGCAAGTGTATCAATTTTTATAAGAAAGTTAACTTTAGTAAATGAGCCCATTTATTTAATAGCTTTTTATTTTTCTATATGCTCAGGAACCATGGGCTTACTAACATTGCCATTCGGTGGATGGGTTATTCCAACAATGTATGAGCTAAGCATATTAATTTTGATAGGCCTTTTTGGCAGCATAGCCAATCTGCTGCTGACTCAGAGCTATAAGCTAGCTGAAGTTTCTTTAACAACACCGTTAAAATATTTATCATTAGTTTTTGCTATTATTTTTGGATTTTATTTTTTTGATGAAAGTCCAACTATTTATACATTATCAGGAGCAGGTTTAATTGTTATTTCATCTGCTATAATATTTGTTAGAGAGCACCAATTAAAAAAGCCCCTTACGCTGCCAAGACAACAATGAAAAAACCTCCAATATATTGGTATAAAGCAAAAAGATCTTTGTCAAAAAGAGATCCAATAATAAATAAAATAATAAAAAAATATAATAAAGGTTTTTTAACCACAAAAAATAAACCTTTTTTTTCTTTATGTCGAACAATAGTGGGACAGCAGATAAGCACTAAGGCAGCAGACGCAATTTGGCTAAGATTTAGTAAAAAGTGCAATAATAAAATTGAACCTAAAATAGTACTAAAATTATCTGCACGTTCCTTAAAGAGTGTTGGTCTATCCAGGCAAAAAGTTTCCTATTTAAAAAATATTGCAAAAGGTTTTAAAAATAAATCCTTTAATGTCAATAAGTTAAAAAAAATGAATGATAAAGAAGCTATAATTTACATAACACAACTAAAAGGCCTAGGTGTTTGGAGTGCAGAAATGTTTTTAATGTTTAACTTAAATAGGGCAGATATATATCCTACTGCTGATATAGGATTACTTCGTGCAATATCTAAAAATTACAAAACTTCATATCCTCCCAGTAAAATATTTTTGAATAAAATTTCTAAACTACATTCAGGATATAGAACTGTTTTCACTTGGTACATGTGGCGATCAATTGATCCTGTTGATGTAAAATATTAAAAAGTCTACTTTTTATTAATTTTTAAAATCAACTGTGAAATAATAGAGATAGCGATCTCAGGAGTTGATTTACCACCTAACTTGATGCCAATAGGTCCATAAATCTTATCTATTTGATTTTTAGAAAAACCAGATTTTTTTAACCTAATACATCTTTTGTTGTGAGTTTTTTCACTACCTAGCGCGCCTATATAAAAAAAATTATTTTTTATAGCATACTGAATTGCAGGATCATCAATTTTTGGGTCATGTGTTAATGCAACTAGCGCTGAATTCTTGTCAGGTTTAATTTCTTTAAATGCATCGATTGGCCATTTATTAATTATAGTAGCATTAGGGAACCGATTTAAAGAGGCAAAGTAACCCCTAGGATCAATAACTATTATTTCAAAATTTAATTCTTTTGATAAAATAATTAAATGTTGCGTTATATGGACCGCACCAACAATAAAAATTTTAATTGGGTTAAAGTAGTTTTCAATAAATATATCTGTATCCTTAATTATTCCACTTTTTCTACTATCAAAATAGTATTTTATTTTTTTGTCATATTTTTTAAAGTTTTGTAAGATTTTTTTATTTTTTTCATAAATAC
>Ga0114996_10010498_pt1 | contig 10048 bp, 13 predicted proteins | sample ArcticOcean_MG_C_4_FD_87039 | JGI IMG/M metagenome (GOLD analysis project Ga0114996, IMG submission 87039) | Marine microbial communities from western Arctic Ocean - ArcticOcean_MG_CB4_134 | ecosystem: Environmental > Aquatic > Marine > Oceanic | place: Arctic Ocean: Canada Basin | collected...
CAGGGATGCCCAGGAACTTCGGGTCAAGGAGTCGGACCGCATCAAATCGATCGTCCAGGAGTTGGGCAGGTTGGGGGCATCGGTTGAGGAGCGGGAAGACGGTCTGGTTATCCACGGAGGCCAGCCACTCCACGGCGCCACTGTAGAAAGTCACGGCGATCATAGGATGGCCATGTCCATGGCCGTGGCAGGAAGCCTAGCGAAAGGTGAAACGACTGTCCTGGACACGACGGCGGCCGACATTTCTTATCCAACGTTCTGGGAGACTCTTGCATCCCTCAGCGGTAAGGAGGCAAGGGCGTGACTTCCCTAGAAACCTCACGGCTTCACCGTGAGACGCGGCCATTGTTCCTGATCTTGTCTGGCCCTTCCGGTGTGGGCAAGGACGCCGTCCTACAACGCATGCGGCTAGACAACTGTCCTCACCACTTCGTGGTTACCGCTACCACGCGGCCTCGCAGGGATGGCGAGGAAGATGGCGTCGACTACTTGTTCGTTACAGAGCAAGCCTTTTTGGAAATGAAGGACAACGGAGGCCTCCTGGAGCACGCCAAAGTCTACGGGAACTGGTACGGAGTGCCCAAGCGACCTATTGAGCAAGCACTTGATGACGGCCGGGATGTCGTTATCAAAACCGACGTCCAGGGCGTCCGCAACCTACGGCGTGTGGTCAGCGACACGATAGCGGTTTTTCTTGCGCCACCCAGCATGGAGGAACTAGAATACCGGCTGCGCTCTCGCCAAACAGAGTCTGAGGAGCGTCTCAAGGTGAGGCTGGCTACGGCTCACGAGGAAATGGAAGCCCTGCTGGAATTCGACTATCTAGTCGTCAACGAAAACAACGCGCTAGACGACGCCGTAGCATCGATCGATGCGATTATGGCTGCTGAGCGCTGCCGCATTCCACAACGCCAAGTTAGCTTATAGCACGGCGCTAACGAAATAGCCGCCACACCCATAGTAGAAATCCCTCACAGAAACAACACGTCCTTAGTACCTTTCCTCCACAGGTCTTTCACCAACGTCGCAGACGATGGGGCTGACGGAGATCAGATGCCCAGGTCCCATCGATAGACGAGGAGGCCTGATGATGTGGTGGTTCCACGACGGTAGTGATTGGTGGATGGCGTTTGGCGCTCTTTGGATGGTGGTCTTCTGGGGCGTTGTCGCCGCTGTTGCCATCTGGGCCTTCAGAGTGTTAGCTGGCGGGCGCCAGGAAACCGACTCCCCCACGGAAATAGCAAAGAAGCGCTTAGCAAGGGGAGAGATTACCTTGGAGCAGTTCGAGGAAATCAAGAAGGCTTTGTAAGACCCTAACCCTGGAAAGCGCCATGACGCACCGGACCCAGCATCGCACTAGCGGCCAAGCCTGCTAGTTTGGGTGTTCCTTGAGCCTGAGAAGACAGGGGCGTAAAGCGGATCACATTGAGGAGGATTGGCGCATGCCATCGAATAACTGGGCTAGGCAAGCCCTACGATGAGTACGAATGGATTGGGAACGTCCCTAGGGTCATGGCGCAAGATTGGGCGTAAAGAGTTGCTAGCAATGGTCGCTCCGGTTGCGGTGTTACTTCTTTTGGTTGCCTGTTCAAACGCTCCTTCAGGTACCCCTGGCGCCCTAGGAGCCGGAGCCCAGTTGTACGAAGCCAACTGCCAGAGTTGCCATGGCGACGTAGCTACGGGAGAGGGACGGATAAACAGCGCGCCGCCTCACGGGCCCTCAGGCCACACGTGGCACCATGCAGACGGCCTGCTGGCGGATATCGTGCTGGGCCGATTCGACTATCCAGGAAAGACCATGCCTTCCTTTGCGGGCCAGTTGTCAGAAGGGGACGTGCAGGAAATCCTGGCCTACGTGAAGACCGGCTGGAACGAAGAAATCCTGGGTTATCAGGCAGAAAACAGCCGGGCGTGGGAGGAGCAGAACAATAGGTGAGGCACTAGCCTTACCGTAGCCAGCACTTGTCAAGGCATTACTCTTCACCGGCAACGAAACGCCGCCCGCGCGGGTTGGATACACCGCGCCTACCCCAAGTACGCTACTGCTTCTATTTCCACCAGGTACTCAGGCGCCGCCAGCCCCGTGATGAACACGAAGGTGCTCGCAGGCATGTTGTCGGTCCCCATGTACTTGGCCCTGGCCTCGCGGACCCGGTCGGCTTGTTCCGGCGCCGTCAGGTAAATATTCACGTTTACTAGGTTATCCAGGGTCGCCCCGACCGATGCCAGGCAAGAGACGATGTTCTTCATGATCTGTTCGGTCTGCGCGCCTGCGTCGCCCTCGCCCACGAGGTTGCCATCGGCATCTCGCGCTGTTTGGCCGGCGATGTAGACAGTGTCGCCAGCCTTAACGACGTGGCTGTAACGGTTCGTGGGGGCGACGCCCTTTGGTTGTATTCGCTCTATGGCCATGTTTGTACTCCCCTGCCCTAGATAGGCAATTGCCTCAACTTCAATGAGAAACGCCGGGTCCACCAGTCCCTCGATGAAAAGCGAGGTGCTGGCCGGCAAATGGCCCTGCAACAAATACTTGTCCCTGGCTTCCCTCACCCGGGCCATTTGCGAATAGTCTGTTTGATAGACCTTGGTCCTCACCACCTGTTCCCATGACGCGCCAACCGAAGCGAGGCACGCGCCAATGTTTTCCATGACCTGCTCGGCCTGTGCTCCAGCGTCGCCCGCGCCCACGGCGCTGCCATCCGCGGCCCGAGCCGTCTGGCCTGAAATGTAGACGAGGTCGCCAATCCTCACCACGTGACTAAAGCGAGGCGATGGATAGACGCCCCCTGGTTTAATTCTTTCGATTGCCATTAACTCCTCCTATGTAAGAAAGGGCCGGCCCATCGAGCCAGCCCTTTCAACGATGCCTTCGTCGGCCTACTTGATCCGGCCCCAACTAGCCTGCTGGCACCTGTTCCGGTTTCAGCGGCTCACTGGCGCCAATCATGCTGTCACGGGTCACCAGTTTGACCAGCTCATCCTCAGACCAACCCTCGGTCCCCTCCGGGCGTTGGGGAACAACCAGATAGCGGATATCCGCAGTGCTGTCCAGAACGCGCACCTCAACGGAATCGGGAACATGCTGGCCAAACTCCTTCATTACGCCGCGTGGGTCGTCCACGGCCCGGGACCGATAGGCCAGACTCTTGTACCAGTCTGGCGGCCGCCCAAGCAGGGCCCGCGGGTAACAGGAACACAGGGTGCACACCACGAGGTGCCGCACGTCATCGTTGTTCTCAACGACGACAATAACGGGGTCTTCCGGCAGTTCTCCGTACCCTGACTCTTCCAGGGTCTTCTTGGGCTCCGAAAGAAGACGGGCTTTGTATTCGGGGTCGACCCAAGCCCTGGCAACGACTTTCGCCCCGTTCTTGGGAGAAACTGAGTCAGTCTGATCAATCAGTTGCTGGATTTCATCTTTGGTGAGAATACCCTTCTCTTCGAGGAGTGCCTCAAGGGCCATCACCCGCTTGCCGTAGTAGGGCAACCCACCCTTGTGAATACCCTCGTGTTCCGCCTCGTCGTGGTCGTGAAGCTCTTCGGGATCGCTCATTGCTCTTCCTCCTCGGTTAAGCAGGCTCCAGCCAATGTTCGTAAATGTCCAGGAGCAGCGTGTCAGCGGGAGATCCGTCGTATTCAGCCCAGACCTCTCGTTGGGGAAATCCAACGCTGTAAAGGACCTTCTTAGGTAAGCCGTCCTTGCCCTGTGCCAAAAGCTCAGGATTGCGAAAGGCGCCGAATACCCGTTGAACCGTACCGGTTTTCCCTTGGATGTACTCCGGTGTCCGATAGTGACCCGGTGGGTTGCCCACAAGGACGCGTACACGGTCGCCCGCCTTGTATTTGGCTTCTGTGTTGGTCTGCGTACTCATGGCGTTGTAAGCCGCAGACTACACAGAGGCAACTAGATGCGTCAACAGCAAGTCCCCTTTTTGGTTTGACACCATTGAGCCGCCTTTCTATAGTGCCGCTGAGCCGCCTTGAGGAGTCTATGCCCAGTTCTTGGCGAGCAGCGCTGTTCCCGACCACTGTGATCGTGATGGTGGCTGTTGCCCTTGCTGGTATCGGCCTCCTGGCGACACGGAGCGATAGACCTCCCGGAATCGAAATATTCCTGCCGACCCCGACAGCAACCCCTGAACTAGCGGCCTACATTACCGGCGCCGTAGTGAGCCCCGGTGTCTACACAATAGACATTGAGTCCAGAATCGCTGATCTGATTAGGGCAGCAGGTGGCGAAACAACCGACGCCGACCTCAACAGCATCAACCTTTCATAGCGCATTGGCGACGGCGTTCACATCCACGTACCAGCCATCGGAGAATCACTCTCGCCCTCTGTCCCGAAAGCACCAGCCACGATCAACGTAAACATTGCCAGCGGCGAGGATCTGCAGATGTTGAAAGGCATTGGGCCAGCGCTTGCGCTAGGGATCGTTGAACACCGGGAAGCTAGCGGCCCTTACCTTCGACTTGAAGATCTGCTGCTGGTCTCCGGGATTGGTCCCACCACGCTGGAAGGGTTTAGGAACCAGGCAACGGTCCGCTGATCCCATGAGACTCGCAGCGTTATGCGCCTCCTTCACCCTCGGCCTAGCTCTATGGAACGTTATACGGCTTCCCTGGGAGATAGCAGCCCTCCTCACTGCGGCTGCAGCCGGGACTGCGGCGCTACTCGCTTTGAAAAGAGCACCACTCCTCCTACCGTTGGCGGCTCTCTTTCTAATGTTGGGCCTCTTGCGCTTTGCCTTCGTCTCCGATGGCCTTGTCGATTTCTCTCAGTACTATCTCACGCCAGCAAACCTTAGCGGCATCATCGACTCTGAACCCACAGTGACAGGTGTCGGTGTCAGTTTTCGCCTGAAAGTCCGTACGATTGAGATCAATGAGGATGTCCGCCCGTTGAAGGGTCTCGTCCAAGTCATAGCCGCAAGGTCTCCAGCGGCCGTTGGCGCCCATTTGGAGCCGTTGCGTTATGGCGACCTAACCACTCTGCGCGGAACCTTACAGGCTCCAGATCCTTTCGATGATTTCGACTACCCTGCCTACCTTGCCAATCAGGGCGTTTCATCTGTCCTTCGATTCCCTGCACTCATTGAGGTGGAGCCGGGCCGCATTGACCTGATTCGACGCACCCTATCAGCTTGGCGGTTGAGGTTGGCGGACGGCTTGAAGGAGGCGGTACCTGAACCTCAGTCGTCGATGGACCGAGCGCTGTTGCTGGGCCTCCGCACTGACATTCCCCCGGAAGTAACTGAGGCCTTTCGGCGGACCGGAACATCGCACCTGCTGGCGATCTCCGGCCTTCATGTGGGCGTAGTGATGCTTTTCCTCATGGGCGCAGTGCGGCTGCTCTTTGGACGACGTTGGCATCTATATCTGCTACTGCCCTTGCTGGGGATATGGCTCTATGCGGCAATGTCGGGCATGGCGCCACCCGTCTGGCGCGCCGCCGTGATGGGCAGCATCTACCTTTGGGGCATGTATCTGGGCCGGTCCAGGAGCGCCCTACCCGCCATCGGAGCCGCGGCGGTCCTTATGTTGGCCGTCGATCCTCATCTCCTAAAGGATGTGTCTTTCCAGCTCAGCTTTGCTGCCGTTTTGGGACTGGCGGCGCTGCACCAACCCATCCAAGATAAATTGGATCAATGGCTTCCAACTCCAGAGTCTGGTCCCGCCCGCCTTGTGCGACCAATGAAGGCCAGCATAGCGATGAGTCTGGCAGCAGTTATCGCAACGCTTCCGTTGGTCGCCTTCCACTTTGAGCAAGTGTCCACCCTCGGCATTCCTGCAACCCTCGTAACGCTTCCGGCCATTCCAGCGATCCTTGGCGCCTCCCTACTCGCATCCGTGGGCCAATTGATCTTCCCGCCATTTGGGACCTTCTTCGGCTGGGGTGCATGGCTGGCGACGACCTACATCATCATGGTGATTGAGTTCTTTGCCCGGCTTCCAGGCGCTTCCTTCGGTACGGGGCCGCTAGGTTGGCCGTTGGTCGTTGCCTACTACAGCGGGTTATTCGGAATTCTTCGTCTGTACCGCTTTCGCCAACACCGATCCTCGGATGAGGAGGTGCCGCGTAATACGCAGGTGCAGAGAAAACCCATTGGCAATGGGAAAGCCCGCTGGCTGCTCGTCCCTCTGATCTTGGGTACAGTGGCGATCTGGACAGCTGTGCTCAACCAGCCCCCCGCCCTGTTCAAGGTGACGGTGCTGGATGTCGGCCAGGGCGATGCGATCTTCATCCAATCGCCGGAGGGCCACCAGATGCTGGTGGACGGCGGGCCCGATCCACTCTCAGCCATTAGAGCAATCGGCGACCGCATGCCTTTCTGGGATCGTTCGCTCGATGCAGTGGTGCTCACCCATCCAGATGCAGACCACCTTACGGGGCTGATCGAGGTGTTGCTTCGTTATCAGGTCGGAACAGTGCTGATTGGTCCCCAGGTCAAAGAAAACTTTCCCGACTCCCTTTGGCAAAGCGCCGTCGCCGAAAGTGGAGCGGCGCTGGCCACAGTCAGCGCTGGCCAATCGTTCCGCCTCGGCCAAGCCGGGGTACAAGTGCTCAATCCTCAGGATCGCCCCATCCTGGGAACCGGAGCCGATGTCAACAACGCCGGAGTAGTCCTACGATTGAGCTATGGCAACATCGACTTTCTGCTCTTGGGCGACCTGGAAGAGTTTGGCGAAAGGTATCTTGGCAGCCAAGGCCTGCTGATCCCATCTGAAGTCCTCAAAGTAGGCCACCACGGGAGCGCCACGTCCTCTACCGCCAAGTTGCTTGAGATGGTCGCACCCTCAGTTGCTGCTAATTCGGTTGGCCAAGACAATCGCTATGGCCATCCTTCACCAGAAGTAATTGAGCGCCTTTCCAATACGGTCGGCATAGATAACGTTTACACGACATCTCAGCAAGGGGACATAACCGTCTCAACAGACGGCCTTAGGTTATGGGTGGAAACGGAGGGTTGATCAAAGCCATGCCCAACACACCAGGGGAACACCTTCAATTCCACGCAGTCATTCACGGCTGGGTTCAGGGCGTAGGCTTCCGCGACTTTACCCGGCGAAGTGCGCTATTGCTCAGCCTGGTGGGGTGGGTTCGCAACCTCCCGGATGGCACCGTTGAAGTCGACGCCGAAGGTGAGCGGAAGGCATTAGATCGGCTAAGTGATCTGCTACGCCAGGGTTTCCCGAGCGCTTCGGTTTCAGAGGTTGTTGTTGAATGGAGGGAGAAGGATGGCGGACTTGAAGGCTTCGAAATCAGATAATCGGATCAGCCAAAGAACAACTGATTCCCTCCCAGAAGAATAGCCGAGTAGACCAGCAGGCTCAGCAACATTGTCCCTAGAATCCTGATTCTCGAAACGCCCACCGCCTCTAGGGTTGCAGTCACAGCCCATGTCCCGAGCAATGGCGTGAGTACCAATACGCCCGGCAGCCCGTAGCGCCCGACTACTCTAGCGACGCGGTCCTTACGGAACCTGGTAAGCCAACGAAGCGGCCCCTGACTGCCTTCAGCGCGGGAAAACATAAAGCTAATGGCAAGCACCGGGAGCATGTTGAAAACAATCGCCGTGAGGGCAACCCAAAAGGGGGACAGGCTTAAGGCCAGACCCACGGGTATCGCTATCACCAATTCCCCAATGGGGGACGCAGCAGTAGCAGCCACGATCAGGTACTGGTACACAGACTGGGTCTACGTGTAGCGGAAGCTCAGAATGCCCAACAGGACGAAGAGAACGCCGAGCAGGATAGTGAAGCGGAACAGAGTCCGTTCCATGCCACGGCGAGTCCTAAATCCGCCCTCGGCACTCCCGAAGAGACCGGAGCCGACACCACGGACTTGAAGCAGCACCACCGCAACAATGAGAACGGCAATCAGAATCTGCGATATGTGTAGGTAAGTATCCATAGCCAGCCTAAGAAGGGAGTAACGCTCACACATTGTAGAACACATACCGGACACGGGCAAACACCCGCGTTGCCCATGCCTCCAGCCCGTTGCTATACTGACCTCAGACCCCCAACCTCACATTGGTGCAATTCGTGACTACAAGTATGGTGGAGACGGAATTCGAGCCGGTCATTGGGCTAGAGGTTCATGTCCAGCTCCAGACCCGCAGCAAAATGTTTTGCGGGTGCGACTCTGACTATCAGAACGCTTCACCCAACGAACACGTCTGCCCTGTCTGCCTGGGGCTTCCCGGTGCCCTTCCCGTCATCAACAAGGCCGCCGTGGAAATGGTGATCAAGGCACGGCTGGCCCTGCACTCCGACATTGCCGAATACACCAAGTTCGACCGAAAGAACTACCCCTCCCCTGACCTCATGAAGGGGTACCAGATATCCCAATTCGACCTTCCTATCTGTGTTGGCGGCTATCTGGATATCCAAACCGACGGCGAGCCCCGCCGCATACACATGACCCGCGTTCACCTTGAAGAAGACGCAGCCAAGCTCCTGCACCGCCCGAACGATGCTTCCGGCGGCCACACGCTGGTGGACGTGAACCGAGCTGGGTCTGCGTTGATGGAAATGGTTGGAGAGCCGGACATTCGCACGCCTGACGAAGCCCGGGCCTTCTTGGTACAACTCCGAGCGATCCTCCGCTACATTGGCGTCTCGGCGGCCAACATGGAGGAGGGCAACCTCCGGTGCGACGCCAACGTCAGTGTTCGCCCGAAGGGTTCAGACCAAATGAACTCCAAGGTGGAAGTCAAAAACATGAACAGCTTCCGCGCTGTGCAGCGGGCGCTGGTATATGAGATTGATCGGCAGACTCGCCTGATGAAAGAGGGACAGCCCATCGCTCAGGAAACCCGCGGTTGGGTCGAGGACAGAGGGGTCACGGTCTCACAGCGTTCCAAGGAGCAAGCTCACGACTACCGCTACTTCCCGGAGCCAGACCTGCCGCCACTGATAATCGGCCGGGACTGGGTCGAGCAACTTCGTTCACAGCTCCCAGAACTGCCCGAGGCCAAGCAACAACGTTTCGCCCAGCAATACGGTCTTTCTCCCTACGACTCCGACCTTTTGACCACTAGCAAGGAAATTGCTGACTGGTTCGAAGCCGTGGTGGCAACGAAAGCCGCCGATGGGGAAGCCCTGGGCCAGCGGGCCAAAGCGGCCAGCAACTGGATACTTGGAGAGCTAACCAGGCTGCTCAACGCCACCGGCAAGGAGTTGTCGGACATCCCCATGCAGCCGCAGCATCTCAGCGAACTGCTCGATCTCTTGGACGACCGGACGCTCAGCACATCTATGGCCAAGGACGTCTTCGAAGACGTCTTCAATACGGGACGCACCCCCTCCGAGGTCGTCAAGGAAAAAGGATTCACTCAGGTAGCCGACGCGGACTCGCTATCCCCGATGGCTGCGGAAGCCATCGCTTCCAACCCTAAGGCGGTGGAGGACTACATGGCCGGCAGGGACACAGCCGTGAAGTTCCTGGTCGGCCAGGTTATGAAGCTCAGCCGTGGCCAGGCCAACCCATCATTGGCTGAAGAACTACTGAGGGCGCGCCTAGAGGAAAGGAAAGGAGGGGCGTGAGCGTATCGCCATTTGGCGGTGAACGAACCCCGAACCCTGGGATCAGGCGTTTCTCGCTGCGCGACCTCTTTGACGTGGGCACGGGCATCAAGCGATGGATATTCCTTGGTGCGCTGGGCGCCACCCTCATAGCCGCCGGCGCCGGTTACGCCATCAGCCGCTTGGTCCACGCGACCCCAACCTGGCTTCTGATACCCGCCTGGGGACTAGCAGCCCTCATCTTTGCCGTTGGCATTCTCCTGGGACTCATCGGTTGGTGGGGTGTAACCAGCGCTCTAGCACAGTCTATGAGCCGTCGTGGTTCTGGTTCCCTTTCCTTCCATCAACTCCGAGCGTTGGAGCGTGGCCCGCGGATCGTAGCTATTGGCGGTGGCACCGGGCTGTCAACGCTGCTGCGGGGCCTCAAGCATTATTCCAATAACATTACAGCGGTTGTAACCGTAGCCGACGACGGTGGAAGCTCCGGCGTGCTCCGCAGAGAAATGGGCGTCCTGCCA
>Ga0114996_10010501_pt1 | contig 10047 bp, 9 predicted proteins | sample ArcticOcean_MG_C_4_FD_87039 | JGI IMG/M metagenome (GOLD analysis project Ga0114996, IMG submission 87039) | Marine microbial communities from western Arctic Ocean - ArcticOcean_MG_CB4_134 | ecosystem: Environmental > Aquatic > Marine > Oceanic | place: Arctic Ocean: Canada Basin | collected...
AATCAATTTTTGCCAGTCATTAAGGGTTCTTTTTTGCATAATACCTCCAGTAGAAACTGACGATATTTTCTATTAATTAAATCCACTCTGCTAGGTGTCGTTGCTCGGACGCTTACTCAATACCCATCACCTACCACGTAGGTCGGGCGAGCGTAGCGACTCCCGACACAAAGAGAGTGTAGCATTTCACTGTGGCTCCCCACCGCTGTGGGCACTACGACATCCTACTACGTAGCGCACCGACTTCAAATTGTAGAGAGCCCGACTAGAAATAGTCGGGCTTTTTTACGTCTGCAGAAAAGTGAAATATGGGGGAGTAACGGACATTACATACTCGATTCTTCTCTAATTTATCTAAATGTACAAGTTGAGCGGAAAAGCTCATTATTCCAGTACTAAAGTTAATAACCAAATTTAAAGGCTATTTAAAATAGTCCATAAGCTTGGGTTTCTTCACTTTCAGATTCTTCTAGTTGAGCTGGTTTAAATATTACGCTTGGATCAATTAATACACTATGCTTTTGGGGGAGCTTGATTAATCCTAGCATCATATTTTTAGTTTGTGGGTCTAGATCAAAACCAACCTCAGTGAGCTTATCCAGTGGCTTTATGTCTTCTTTTTTATAGTCGATATTATCTTCAACTTTATCTACTAATAAACCAACATGTGGATTTAATCCGTCTTTGGTGGTGAAAACAATAATAGGTTTATAGTCTAAGGTTATTTGCTCTTTAGCTGATTCAAATAAACGCTCAAGCTGAATTAGACTATTGCGCTTAATTTTGTCGAGCAGAGCTGATGCGTGTTTATGATCACTTTGATTATGGGCTGCTATAGCTGCTTTCGCTGTTTCTAGTAATGATTGGAAGGGCTCGTCAAGCCGAGACATTGTTAATTTTAAGTCTTCATTGTCGGTGTTGAATTCTTTGTAAAACAGGACAAAATCTTGTAGTTCTACGTCATTATTTGAAATAGAAGCCGAGCTATTTAAAAAGTTGCTTTGAAGGGTATTAAACCAGTTTAATAGTTTGTCTTGCCATATTCTTAGTTGCTTTAGTACATGCGCATTACTTTGTTCAGTTGAGATATTATTTAAAATAATACCTAAATCAAACACCGGTGTTGGTATATCCATATAATCTTTAACACCAATAAAGCTTTTATTATTGTTTGGTAAAGTTGTTAGATTATTGTCAAAGCGCTCAGTTAATAAAATATCGAGTATTTTTAGTGAAATTGTTTTGCAACCTACTTTAAAGTTTATTAATTCCATGCCTTTATCTTAATTTACCTATTAATGCTTTAAGGATAGAACAAATTAAATAAATAGCTTAAAGATGTATAAAATTTAAAAGAGATAGGGCAACTAGAAATTATTGGATGGTGCTAGTGAGGTTTTTTATGGCGCGTTTAAATTGGCTCTCAAGCTGTTTCTTTCCTAATAATCCTAAGTGTTGAATCACTTTTTCATTACTTTCATTTTGAAGTACTAACTTTATTAAAAGTTGTTTATCAGACTTTGTTAATTGAGATATATAAGAAGGTGACTGGCTCAGTAACTGCCAAAGAGTTGCAGAGATACTAAATTGAGTGAAGTTACTTTTAGTGAGCAGCGCTAATCGCTCGTGAGTCTCTAGGCTTATTAATTCGTCGCTAAATCCTTCAATTAGGATATTCACGAGTTGCCAATCTAGTGTTTTAAAGTGTGTTAAAAGAGCATAAAAAAAATCGTTTTTAAACTGCTTTTTTAGAGATTGAATAATTGTACTTTTGTCACTTAAGCATTTAACCACAAGCGCCGAATGTTCAGCGGTGCTTTTATCGCGTTGATATCCCAGTTTTACGGTATCAAATCCTTGGTTCTGCCAAAAATTAAGTAACTGCGCTGTTGCGCCAAAGCTTGCACCAAACCAACTACATTGGTCTTTTACTTGTGACTCGCAATAACTAAGTAACTTTTTACCAAGTCCTATATTGTGGGAACTCGGATCAATCGCTATTCGCACAACGCGAGCGCTCAGTTGTATTAAACAATCATTATTAAAGCTAAGTTGTGAGAGTGCTTGCACCATTAAATGTCCTTGCGGACGGCGTTCTCCGCTTATAACCTGTAGGGCAAGTTCTTCACTCAAGCCACCTTCTATGGCGATTAAGCATACGCCAACTAATTGACTATTAACTTTGCTAATAAATAGTCTTTGCGATGGTGCGTCTAGTAGTTGGCGTAAATCGTTTACACTACTTTGATAGTGAGCCAGTGCAAGTAGGGCAATAACTTGCTGCAGTAAAGGCTCATTGTTTACAAGGGATTGCTGAGTTATTTCGCTATGTACTGGCTGCTCTAATTCATCACTACTTAACTCTATATATTCTGCATCGAGTGCAAGCAAGGTGCGAATGTGCTTCTCGAGGGGATCGTGTTTAGCAAAACGCAGGGGCTCATTAAGCGTTACAACTTTAGAGGCTTTATAGTGCGCTTTAATATAGTTACTAAAGCGAATGGTATAACCCCTACCATTGCCTTCATATCCAATCAGAGTGCTTGCAAAGACTATGCGAGGGTAATGAGCTAGCATTTTTAGCAATAACGGAACAGGGATTGCCGCAGCTTCATCCACTTGTAATAAATCGCACTCAGGTAGCGTATTTAATAACGCGTCAGGTGCAACGTAATGTAAGTTAGCGAGCTGTTTATCATCAGCGTTATACTGTATGCCTAACTCTTGGGCTAAATGTTTAAAGCTGCTATGGGTCGCTTTAAATTGAGTACTGCAAATAATTACTTTTTTATCAGTTAGTTTTGCCGCTGCTAAGCCAAGTGCTGCCGACTTACCTCTACCTCTATCGGCATTAATGAGTAAAGGTCTGTTGGCACGGCCATTAGCTACTTTTACTATTTGCTCAATACAGTTTTGCTGTGGCTCATAATCAATTTTATTATGCATTACGTAGCTAGCGTTATTACTAATAAAGCCATTTTTTTCACTCAAGTGAAAAGCGGGTAACGGTTTAATAATAGTCGCGAAACGTTGATTAAATATGCTGTAGTCAATGCTCTGACCGTGTGATTGCACTGTACTTAATGCGGGATCTTGCCAAGAGGCTAAATCATCTAGTTCAGGCAGTAATAAAAACAGTATACCGCCTGCTTTAACGGTGCCGGCAAGTGCTGCAAGTTTATCAGGGTGCAAACCACTAAAACCATCGTAAACAGCATGAGCAAATTCTTGCCCTAAAATTTGGTGTGTGCGAGTAGGCCAGTACGAATTTTTAATCGCGCACTGCTTTGATACAACAAGTGTATTGTTTTCATCTATTAATGAGTTAAGTATTTCATAACACCAAGCTGGGCTGCCCGTGATCAACACTAGCTGACGATGATACGCGCCAGCTAATTGTTGCTCTAACTCATTTAGGTGTGCTTTATACCGCTTGTAATCGTGCATAGGCCGTTACTAACCATTTGCTACCAAGGTCGTCAAAGTTAACTTGTACGCGAGATTGTGCGCCACTACCTTCATAATTCAGTACAGTACCAATACCAAACTTAGCATGCAGTACGCGTTGTCCTAAGTTAAAGCCACTGTCTTCAAATGCGGCATGGCTAACTGATGCGCTAAAACGCCCAGCGGCAGGCGGGCGAGAAACCTGTGTTTTAATACGGATTTCTTCTACGCAGTCTTCAGGGATTTCGCGTAAAAAGCGAGATGGGCTATGGTATTTTTCTTGCCCGTATAAACGGCGACTCTCAGCATGGCTAATGTATAACTTATCCATTGCTCGTGTCATGCCTACATAACAAAGGCGGCGCTCTTCTTCTAAGCGACCCGACTCTTCGTTGCTTTGCTGAGAAGGGAACATGCCTTCTTCTACGCCTACCATAAACACTAGCGGAAACTCTAAGCCTTTAGCTGAGTGAAGCGTCATCATTTGTACGGCGTCTTCGTGTTCTTCTGCTTGTCCTTCACCTGACTCAAGTGACGTATGGGCTAAAAAGCCTTGTAAAGGTGAGCTGTACTCTTCGTCTTCAGGCAGCTCATACTGATCACAAGCGCTAATTAGCTCTTCTAAGTTTTCTACGCGAGCACGGCCTTTTTCACCTTTTTCGGCTTGGTACATTGCCATTAAGCCTGAGGTTTGAATTGTGTACTTGGCTTGCTCATGCAAAGTTAGATCGCTAATTTTATCTTCTATTTGTTCTACTAGTTCTACAAACTTACTTACTGCACCAGAAGCACGACCAGATAAATGCTGTTGTTCTACAATTGCTTTTGCGGCATACCAAAGCGGTAACGATTCTGCTCGTGCACAATCTCGTATATGGCTCAATGTTTTATCGCCAATACCGCGTGCTGGCGTATTAATTACACGCTCAAATGCGGCATCGTCTTGACGATTACCTACTAGGCGTAAGTATGACAACGCATCTTTAATTTCTTGTCGTTCGAAGAATCGCATACCACCATAAATACGGTATTTTAAGCCTTCTTGTAGCATGGCTTCCTCGAGTACACGAGATTGCGCGTTACTACGGTATAAAATTGCGGCATCTTGTAGGGCATTACCTGCATTTAACCAGCTTCGTAGTTTGCTACTTACAAAGCGCGCTTCGTCTAACTCATTAAATGCCGCATAAATAGAAATTGGCTCGCCGTCGTTACCGTCGGTCCATAAGCTTTTACCCATACGCTCTGAGTTATTTTGAATTAATGCATTAGACGCTTTCAAAATAGTTGCAGTTGAACGGTAGTTTTGTTCAAGACGAATGGTTTCTGCGCTAAAGTCAGTTAAAAATCGTTTAATATTTTCGATTTTAGCACCGCGCCAACCGTAAATACTTTGGTCATCGTCGCCTACAATCATGATACTGCTTGTATCGCCTGCAAGTAACTTTAACCATGCATATTGAATGGTATTTGTATCTTGGAACTCGTCTACGAGCATATGTGCAAAGCGTTGCTGGTAATGACGTAGTAACGTAGGGTTATTTTTTAACACTTCGTAGCTGCGTAGTAATATTTCGGCAAAATCTACTAGGCCTGCTCTATCACAGGCCTCTTGGTAGGCGGCGTAAACACGCAGCATCATTTGTTCGTTAATATCGTATGCTTGAATATCTTTAGGACGAAGTGCTTCATCTTTTTTGGCGCTAATGTACCAGCCAAATTGTTTGGCGGGCCATTTTTTGTCATCAATATTCATTGATTTTAATAAGCGCTTGATCATTCTAAGTTGATCGTCAGAGTCTAAAATTTGAAAGGCTTCTGGTAAGTTAGCTTCACGGTGATGAGCACGTAGAATACGATGCGACAAACCATGGAACGTACCAATCCACATACCACCTACAGGGGCTTTTAGTGTTTCTTCAACGCGGCTGCGCATTTCTTTAGCCGCTTTATTAGTAAAGGTTACGGCAAAAATACTGTAAGCAGATGCTTGCTCAACTTGCATAAGCCACGCAATACGATGAACTAACACTCGTGTTTTACCAGACCCAGCACCTGCTAATACCAGCATGTTTTGTAGTGGGGCTGCAACGGCATCGCGTTGTTTGTCATTTAAGCCATCGAGTAATTGTGAAACGTCCATCGTTACGCCTTTTTAATCAATATTGTGGGCAGTATAACAGGTGTTTTTGTTAGGCTAAATAAAATACTGTTTTTATAAACAGCTATTTATAAAATAGCCTTAAAAACGAGTAACTTGCTATTTTTTTGAACAAACAAAAAAGTGTAAACGCACAATAAAAATTGCTAATTTGACCTAAAGTTAGCAAAATTTACTAACTCTCTAAATCTAGGGTAATTTAACTATTTGATTTGTAAGCTTTAATAAATTGGCATAGAGTGTGTAAGTAAATAATTATAAAATCAAATAAATACAGAGGTTAGTATGGCAGATCAAGGTTCTGGCGGTAACGTAATCGCAGCATTATGTAATATATTTTTTCCTGGTTTAGGGCAGTTAGTGCAAGGGCGTATTTTAGCGGCTATATTTTTTGCACTCGCTATTATAATAAGTTACGCACTAATTTATGTGCTTGTAGGTTTTGTACTTGTACCTATTATTTACTTATGGTCGATTATTGACGCAGCGCGTTATAGATCGCGAAGTTAACGGCTTTAAAGTTGAATAAAATAGCGCCCTTGTGGCGCTATTTTACTTTATATGTCCTGTGGTTTGCGGGCGTTTACGTATATAATTACGCAATTAAAGATTTACAGGCAAACCCTATGGAATATCAATTTATTCGCGACCCTATTAGTGGGCTACGTATTAAAATAAGCAGTGAACACGCTATTATTGGTCGCTGGCTAAACGAAGAAATAGGCAAAGACAAAGTAGCTATGGTGCAAGCGCTTATTGCATCGGTGAGTTCAAGCTATGAGCCGCTAACGCTAAAAGGCCAAGAAATAGATTTAATATTAACCAAAGACGAAGCACTATTTGAAGCCCATGCGCTTCATCAAGACAGTGAAGACCTAATAGCGTATCAAGATGACGATTTAGCGCTTGAAGAAAATGGTTTAAGTAGTGGTTGTGGCTTTGAAGATTTCATTGATTTAATTGATTCATGGGCTGAATTTAGCGGCTCAAAGTAAACTACATATTAAGATAGTGCTGATGCGTTAAGCTTCCTTTATCTGTACTATTACACTAATCAAAAACGACAGGAATGAATATGTCTGCCAATTTAAACAAGCTAGTAGTTATGCTAGAAATGCAAAACGCCATGAACACTAAAGTACATGAGCAATGGTTTACTCAAGGATTCGAATGGTACCGCGCTATTTGGGTTGAGTGCGCTGAAATGCTGGATCATCATGGTTGGAAATGGTGGAAAAAACAAACACCAGATACCGAACAAGTTATTTTAGAGTTGGTTGATATTTTTCATTTTGGTTTATCGCTTAGAATTGACGGCAAAACTAGCTACGAAGACTTAGCAAAGCAACTTGAAGCTGAACTTAGTAATGCTCAACAAGCGGATGACTTTAAACAAACGCTAGAAATATTAGCGGCTTCTGCTGTTGCAGATAAAACGTTTAATGCAGCTGCATTTGCTGGCTGTATGGCGCAAATGGGTATGGATATTGATGATTTATATCGCGGCTACGTAGGGAAAAATACGTTAAACTTTTTCCGCCAAGATCACGGTTATAAAGATGGTAGCTATATCAAAGAGTGGAACGGGCAAGAAGATAACGAGCATTTAGTTGAAGTAGTTAAAAGCCTTGATACGGAACATGCAGATTTTGCAAAGTTAGTATATCAAGGCCTTGAAGCGCGTTACCCAAAAATCTAGCCCAAGTAAACTACGTTAAATAATCTTACGATAGTCGGTAACACTCAGGTAATCGGCTATTTCGTTATGTGGTTGTTGGCTATCAGGGTTAGCAACTGCAAGTAAGTGCTCAATGCCGTATTCTCGCGCGGCATTTAATACCGGCACACTGTCATCTACAAACAAAGTGCGCTGCTTATTAAACCCTAAGTCTTTTTGTACTTGGTGCCACAAACTTTGCTGCTCTTTACTTACTCCATATTCATGAGTAGACACTACACCATCTAGGTAGTTATCAATCGCTGTATGCTCAAATTTCAGCATGACACTCTCAGGGTGGGCGTTGGTAAGTAAAATTAACTCTTTGCCTGCTTTTTTAAGCTCGGTTAAAAAATGAGGTACGTCTTCGCGCATTTTAATTAAATGCTGAGACTCTCGTTTAAGCTCCATTATAGGCAAGCTTAATTGCTGCTCCCAATAATCTAAACAATACCACTGTATTTGACCGCTCACAGCTTGATAGCGTTTTAAAATATCTGCTTTAGCTGCATCTAGGCTAATGCCTCTAGCTAATGCGTGTTGCGCAGGGATAACGTTAAGCCAAAAATGACTGTCGTAATGTAAATCGAGTAATGTTCCATCCATGTCGAGCAAAACGGTATCGATTTTTGACCAATTTAACATAGGAATTTCAACTTATAAGGTTTATTATTGAACTAACTGCCATGATAGCAAATTAACGCCAATGACACAGAAAAAGCACCCAACACCACCACAAATCCTCAGTAACAATGTTGTTGCTAAAAGTCGCCTGTTTACTGTGGAGTCTTTAGAGTTAAAGTTTTCTAATAACGAAGAGCGCCAGTATGAGCGAATTCGCGGCGGTGGCCGGGGAGCAGTGATGATTGTTCCGTTAAGTGCAGATAATGAGTTACTACTTGTACGTGAATACTGTGCGGGCACAAACAATTACCAGTTAGGTTTTCCTAAAGGCTTAATTGATCCGGGCGAAACGCCAGAGCAAGCTGCTAACAGAGAACTTAAAGAAGAAATTGGCTTTGGTGCTGAGTATTTTAAACCATTAAGAACAGTAACAATGGCGCCGAGTTACTTTAATGCCACTATGCATATTTTATTTGCTAAGCAATTATACCCACAAACCCTTATTGGCGACGAACCAGAGCCGCTTGTTGTTGTTAAGTGGCCATTAACTCAGTGGCAGTCATTATTAGACCAAGAAGATTTTACCGAAGCACGCAGTGTTGCAGCTTTGCTATTATTAGATAAGTATTTAGCGTCTGGAGCTGCCGATGAATAAATTAATCGAACCGTGTATTGAATTAGCTGAGCGTGCTGGCGATGCAATTATGGCCATTTATAAAAAAGGCGATATTGGCCAACAAGAGAAATCAGATAATACGCCTGTCACCAAAGCTGATTTAGCAGCAAATGACGTACTGGTTGCTGGATTAAAAGCACTTGCGCCCGATATCCCAATTATGTCGGAAGAAACACCTATACCAGCACTCGCCGACAGACAGGATTGGCAGCGTTATTGGTTACTCGATCCGATGGATGGTACTGGCGAATTTATTTTAGAAAGTGGCGACTTTGCAGTAAACATTGCATTGATTGAAAATAATCATCCTGTGCTTGGCGTTATTCATTGGCCTGCAAAAGGTGTGACTTATTTTGCTACAGCTAAAAATGGTGCCTTTAAACGTGAAAACTCAATTGATAAGCAAATATCTGTAGCGCCGCCAGAGAGCTTGACGCTTGCAGTGAGCCGCCGCCAAAAAATAGAAGCGGTGAGTCAGTATTTAAATAGTCAGTTTACAACGATTGCTATTGGTTCGTGTTCTTTAAAAGCCTGTACTGTTGCAGAGGGCAAAGCAGATTGTTTTTTAAGAATTGGTCCAACGGGAGAGTGGGATACAGGTGCTTCACAAGTTATTGTTGAAGAAGCCGGTGGTTGTATTACCGATGCAGAATTTAACCCGCTAACGTACAACCAACGCGAGAGTACTGAGAACCCTGACTTTATAGTAATGGGACATCCAGACTGGGAATGGCAAAAAATGATTAATCCGCATCAAAGGTTGAGCGCAGAATAGTAATTTGGTTGCTTTTTGTTCGGTTGAACAACTTTAATTAGTTTAGGTCTTGCATTAAATGTTTATTCCTATATAGTAGCGCTCTCTTCAAGGCAGGCTCGTAAATATTACGAAAATGTTTTAAAGAAATTACAGGCGCGGGATGGAGCAGTCTGGTAGCTCGTCGGGCTCATAACCCGAAGGTCGTCGGTTCAAATCCGGCTCCCGCAACCAATTTCCTTAGGGATTGAGGTTACTGTAAACTCTAACTTAAGAGATAAAATAAAGTAGTCGATAGACTTAAAATATACAGGCGCGGGATGGAGCAGCCTGGTAGCTCGTCGGGCTCATAACCCGAAGGTCGTCGGTTCAAATCCGGCTCCCGCAACCAATTCTTTAATTGGAAGCCAAGTTGTAATGTAAGCAACTTTAAACAAGTCTACAAATTTCAGGCGCGGGATGGAGCAGTCTGGTAGCTCGTCGGGCTCATAACCCGAAGGTCGTCGGTTCAAATCCGGCTCCCGCAACCACTGAAATAAATAAGAATGAAATGACACGCTTTTAGAGCGTGTTTTTTTATGTCTAAAATTTGGTGTGTATATTGTGGCTCATAACCCGAAGGTCGTCGGTTCACTTTTTATAAGTTCAGGCTCCCGCAATCACTGACA
>Ga0114996_10010503_pt1 | contig 10046 bp, 10 predicted proteins | sample ArcticOcean_MG_C_4_FD_87039 | JGI IMG/M metagenome (GOLD analysis project Ga0114996, IMG submission 87039) | Marine microbial communities from western Arctic Ocean - ArcticOcean_MG_CB4_134 | ecosystem: Environmental > Aquatic > Marine > Oceanic | place: Arctic Ocean: Canada Basin | collected...
AACACGACGCGCCGTCTGAACGACGCCAAACATCAACAACCCAGCGAGTAGCCCCATCGCGATACCACCAGCATATGTATGCAAGTATCGGTGAATCGGCGGATCGTTGCGCCAAAGATAGTACAGGACTTCGATGTCGATAAGAATGTTCGCGACCACGAACGACGTGAGCCAGAAATGTCGCGGACCACACGCTTTGACGAGCAGCCCCGGACCGAAGTGAAATGGGGTGAAGGGAATTGGGCATCCTCCATGACCTGCGATCGGATCGCACAACGGGTTGATTGCCCGACGCCGATGCCTGCGACATCAGAATGCGTCGAGCGGCTATTTAATCCTACTAAATCGAAGGCGGCTTGAACAAAAGCCAAGGTGTTTGCCGCAGGCGACCTAGCGGGAAATCGTTGTTGGACGCCACTCGCGTCATTTACCCCGAGAAAAGTGCATTTCCGCAGTTCACACTTCCTCGTGTTCAACTTCCGCATTTGGCAAGGCGGTCTGCAATGCTCGCACGAGTTCGTCTGCCTTTTTCAACTCTACTTCCGAGCCCGAGCCATATATGAATATCGTCACCTTTTCCAGTTCAGGAAGCTCTCTCAAGTAAGGCAATCCGACCTCTACTTGAGATAGATTTCCCGAAAACTCTGTCACTTCGTAGAAAACATCCTTGCCTAGCACTCCGTATATCCAACCAGCAAGTGGCGACGTGCGTTCAACAACACGACCCGTAAAAAAATCAATCTCCTCGTTCTCATATCTGACAACTCCACCAACACGCCCAAGCTCGGCAACCATTGTTTTTTGGTGGCGCGCGCTGCGGGCCTTCAGACCAAACCAAATGCAAAGAACGACCATCGCAAGGAGCAGAGTTCGGAGACTGAATCGGATGTATCTCATTGGGCAGCTTTATGTGTATGTCCAACGGTATGCACAGCCGTGCATGGGTTTCAGTTTACCAAATTCTGGATCGCTGCCAAAGTTCAAGTCGATCCGGCATGGATGCCGGACTTTGCGGCTGTGCGCTGTTGGGCGGCACACTACCAGTCTAACTCATCGTTCCAGAAGTGCGCCGTCTCTTTAGACCAATCGACATCGTACAACTCAGTTGCAATTCGCATGAAGCGGTCTCGCGAAATCTCCTGCCATTCGTGGATGCAGTCTTTCTTGTTCTCTCCGGGAAATGTCCTGAATGGCCCTTTTTCGTAAATGCCCCCCTGTAAGCTTTGGCACTTTTCGCAGTAATGGTAGGCATGCACAACATAGCCGGCCCGTTCAGGAGCGCGGTCGCGCTTTGAAGCGCACGATGAAAGGAGTGGGAACGTGATCAAGAACGCGAGCAGCAATCGACGATTGAAAGTTTGCATGATGCATCTATGCAATTGGTTGCCCGCCCAAACGAAGGCAGCGACGTTGAATTACGAGTCAATTCTTTTGCGCAATCGACCGTCGCAAAACACCGAAGGTGATTCGCGCAGCGAACCTTGCGGCCATATTGTGTTGGCCGACTTCTAGAGACCCCGCTGCTCACCAAAAGCCCGCATCAATAATCCGAGCAAATCCGATGATTGACCGATTCCTCGCTTTCTCTTTTCACCGTATCGTATGTCAACCGTCACATATCGGTTCTTGCCAGTGAGCAGATGGTTGCTCCGATTCGACTGCCAATATTTACCGAGGTCGTGAGAGGAGAAGAAAGGTGGTTCTCCACCAGCGTTGCCGCTTTCAAAGGCCTCGATGATGACGCCATCGTGTTTCGGGCCGATCACCTCAACCAGGTCTTCGCCAAATCCGCCGTTTTCGCCGAATCCGCCCTCGATGTAAGGATGGACTTGGTATTTCCTCGTTCTTGCGCGTAGGACCAATTTATTTTTCGTCACGGCCGCGCGTTCTGTGTAACCGAAGTCTTTTAGTACCTTGTTGAGGCGCGTGGCAATGTCTTTAAGCCCTGTACGCCGACCTACTTTCTTAAACAAGTCAATCGAGCCCTTCCAAAGCTCGACGTGGCCTTTACCCGTCTGGCTGTCAATGTAAACCATCTTCACCGGTCCGTCTTCTGTGCAGTATTGGAGATTCCAGATGCCAAACTTACCGTCGCCTTTCTTGTTGCCGTACAGCATCACGCCAATGCAGTAACGGTTTTTCGCATCGTCGCCCAGCAATTTGTCAGCGCGTCGCAAAGCCTCTTGGAGTGCGACGGGCGGTCGTTTATTGGCATTCCAGAAGTAAAGGCTACCGCAAGTGGTCGAAGCGACCACGGCGAGCATCGAAACTGCGATGATGGTTCGTTTCATTTCGCTCTCCTCCTCAAGCTGTTTCGACCAACGGAAAGTGGGGCCGTCGCCGAGCCAACCACTGGCATGGTCGCGGCTACTGATTACAGGATAAAGACTCTCGAATCGGGTTTGCAACACTTTCTAGGCGATCCGCTGGAGGCGGATGGTGCGGCCATGCTTTGTTAACCACCTTTCTCACCAATCTGACTTGGAGTTTCAAGGTCGCCCATGAAACCAATGCAAAGGCAGCCACAAACCCAATAGACAAGCAGCCAAGACAACCAAAGTCTCGTAGATCGGTAGAACAACGCTTGGATGTCGCACGCACCCTGCCAACTCAGTTAACCATAGCCAACCGAAGTGGTACGGCGGTTCAAATATGGCAAGCGATTCCCAATGTGAATCGGGGAGTGGCGATTTGATCGGGCGAGTCGGGTGGGGAACGGGAACTAAATGCAGAACCACAAAAAGAACCAGGCAAAGCACAATACGGTAGCGCAGCCGGGTCCCGGGATCGAGATCGTCGTTAGATCGCTGCACGTTACGGATTTCGATCGCCTAACGGAAAGTGTTGCCGTCGCCGCCGTGAATGAAGGAGACGACGTTGAATAACAATGAATTGTATTACGTGAGAGACCGTTGCGAAACACCGAAGGCGATCCGCGTAGCGGACCTTGCGGCCACGATTTGTTAGGTGGCATTGCTGTCGTTGCCTTTCCCTTCGAGAATCTGAATTCGCTCCTCATATTTGTCGATGATAGCAGGCATTACGATTGCCAGTTTCTGCCCACCGAGAAGCCGCACAATCATCCATGCGACGAATGTCACATAAATCGCGGCGGATTACCAAGGGTTGCCAGTATTGATCGCTAAGTAGAGAAATATCGCGCCGCCAATAGCGTATTGAATCGACAATCGAACGGCACGCCTCATTCCAGACTTGGCAGGTTCACGATACATCGCCAGTACTTGGCGCTCAGTGTCAGTCAGCAGTTGATCAATCACACTCATGCTTTGGCTGCTTTCGGACGTCTAACGGAACGCACAGCCGTCGCCGCTCGTCGCGACACTAGACGGCCCGTGCATAGGATTCAGTTTACCAATTTCTGGATCGTTGCTCAAAGTTCAAGGCGATTCGGCATGGAAGCCGAACTCAGCGGCTCATGCGTAATTGGGCGACGATGCAACGCTGCGAATTCAATATTTACTGGGGTTGTCCCTTGTCCCATTCGCTGCCTCCCTGGAACAAGATGTGGCGTCCCTGCCTCCAGACTTGATACCCGTATCGACAGCCCTTCGAGTCGTCGTTGGCCTTTGAATGAAGCGTGACCCAGACTTCATAACCGATCTCGTGCTTGTACTTGGCATTGAGGTATTCTCGTTCCCGAATTTGCATGGATTCCACAAATGGATAGGCACGCAACTTTGCAGAAAGCTCTTTGCTGCGCAGGAATCGACCCAGGGCCGTGCCTTTCTTGTATCCGGCGCGAGTCAACATCTGCGCAATAGGCAATCGCACCTGCGTAGTTCTCGGCTCAACAAGTTTTGGATCATCTTCCTCACGGAACTTGATCCAGTAGGCTCTCTTCTTAACATCGTCGCGGAGGAGTCGTTCTGCCGCCTCCGCGTGGTGATTCGCTACGAGGCCGCCGTAGACAATGGAGCCTCCCACTGTGCATTCGATTCCCTTCGACTTCAGTAGATTTGTAATATGAGTCACAGTTATGTGATCAATCGACGAGATGATTGCGATCTCTTTCCGCTCGGCCTCCTCCGAGAAAGCGGTCGTCACGCAGGCAAGCATCACCAATACCGTATTGCCTACGAATCTAGCGGGCCATCCCTCGCAATCTGCCCTATCGCTCAGCCGCATATCGAGATCGGTCGCGTACTTCGACCTGTTGGTCAACAAGACGCGAACATCATACGAGGGGATGGGGAACACCGGACAGGTAAAGAAAAGAGAAATGCATTACCTGCCAGAAATACACTGACCTCTTGCCGCCAGAGTCAGTCGCTTTCTAGCCCCTTGAACAATCTTTGCCGAATCCTGCGGACATTCTCATCGTCACCGACTTCCCCAGCAGTATTCTGGAAGAACGCAGTAATTGCGCGATCAAAGCTCGTCAGCCTCCAGGTTTTCTTTTTTCCGTATCTAGGCTGGAGAGCAAGAACAAGGTAACGGTATATCTGCATCATTTTTTCGTAGCGACCATAGTTCCAGTTCGAGTCTTGATTGACCCGGTATCGCAGCCAACTCCGAACATGTTCAGGTGGGTCGACGCGCCAACTGTGTTCTGCGAGTTGTCGCACAGAAATTCCATCGTCACGTAACATTGACCACGGCAAGAATACACCAAGGCCCGCCTCATTTAGCCCAACGCCATTTCGGACATCGGTAATCGTGTTCTCGGAGCCAATCTTGTAGAGAATGTGGTCGACCTTCATGCCCATCGGAACGGGTAAATCCCACGTCTCAAACTTGTCTAAGCCCCATCGCTGGAGAAACCGTATGTATTCTTCAAGCTGCTCGCGACTTTCATCGCTGCCGAATGCCGATTCACCGACCATTGACCGGGGATAGTCGGGAAAGCCATGTCGTTCATTTACTGTAGCCGCCCATCCTTTCTTGAGGATGTCCCGTTCACGGCGGAACAGCGGGTCGGTCACCAACCAAGCGGCATATGCTACTTGGCGGTGTCGAACCTTCTTGTCGTACTCCATTCGATCGTTCTGAAACTTTTCTACCTCCAATTCATTGGCGCCATAGGCTCTCTGCTCCTCGGCAAGCATGCCTCGTATACTCTCCGCAGCTTCTCGAACTCGCTTATGCCCTTCACTTCTTGGCGGCACTGTGTCGGTGTAAAACCGCTGAGATAAAGGCGGAAAACCAAACCGACGTTGGTGGAAGAAACCTCCTTCGGTTACCTCTGCCAATTCGTACTCGAAGGCTTCTTCTTCCTCAGTCATTAGATCAGGCATCTGATCCTTGACGCATTTGATCAGCTTTTCGGGAAGTGAGTAAAGCGGATCGAGACCTACGGCCTCGATACCCGGATGGCTGGCTGCAAACTCACGCCAAACAGCGAATTCACTTGAATCGGGACTCTGTCGTGTCGTTTCGGCGTCCGGTGTTCAGAGGTAAAGGATTTCCCTTTTCTTTGCCTGGCAACGCGCGTACGCTGCTTATAGAACAGTTCGTAACGGAAGGGAAGTGGCGACGCAACGTCGCCGCCGATGTTACCAATCACGAGTGGACACAATCCAATGGTTAACGAACCGAGTACAGATGGGGACAGCCGCGCCGACCAACTGTTGGCGACGCTGACGATCATCAATGACCGTCAAACACGACTTGAAACAATGGTCGTGGAAATATGGAGCCACTTGGCCAATCAGCGAACCAAGAAAGAATGGTATTCAACCTCGGAACTCGCCGAGGCCATGAGTAAGAGTCGTTACACCGTACAGGAGCGTTGGTGTAACGACGGCCGAATCGAGTGCGAGAAGGACTCGGAATCTGGTAAGTGGCGGATTCCAGGTGACGAGTATCGGCGGCTGGTCGCTGGCGGGTCTTTGAAATTCAAATGCAAACGTCGCTGAGTTCACAACGGCAACTTCACCATCCACTTCTGTTCATCCTGGGGAAAGAGATGCTGGAATAAACGCATCATTTCTTCCGTGGTGTGGCCCATCCATTCGGCAAAGACGTTCATTGGTATTCCGGCCCTCGTGCAGAGAGCACCAAAACTGTGCCTCAACACGTGAAAGCCCCTTATGACCTCCCATTTGCTTCCAACGAGGGTCTGCTTGAAATGGCACTGCGCCTCCTGAAATGTGAGCATCTTGAAGTCCGCCCTGGTCTTTCCCCGAGGCATCGCCAAGGGCGGCGTGATGGCATACTGGCCGCCGGGATGTGTCGCAAGCCAGGGTAGCATGATCTTCTTCAAAGCAGGGTGTAACGGCACCTCACGTGTCGTTGACGCCCAATCCTTTCGACGTTTCCGTTCGCGAACTCTGACAACATTGTCGTCAGTCATAATGTCGTCGATTCTGGTCCGGCACATCTCGCTCCGACGCACCCCGGTGTAAGTCACGAACGCAATCATCGGATAGATGAAGGAGTGGGCAGCTTTCTTTTCCACATGTTTGAGCAGTTCCCTGATCCTGACTTCATCTAAGAAAAGATACTTCCACAGCTCCTTTTGTTCGTCACCCGTAAGGCCACCCCGAGCAATTCGTCGTTCGATTTCTTCCCAAGTCATAAATCGCTCGTTATCTTCAGGTTTGGGAATCTTCACTGCCCATCTTCGAGGTCTATGAGTGTCTTTGATTGGGCAGAGGCCGTTGACAAAGTCCCGCTGGCGCGCCCAATCCCAAACTTGCATAAAAGTAGTCAGCTCCTTCTTGACCGTCTTGCCGGAAACCGTGGTTCCGAGGCGATTGTCTTCCGTTATCCGCCGATTGACGTAGGCTTGCATCTTCTGGAGTGTTAGGGACGCGAAACGGGCGTCGGGCCGCAGAAGACGTGTCAGATGGCTGATGTGAACACGTTCGCCGCCGAGCGTCGTTTCAGCTTTGTCAATTTGGTTCTCGTAGTACATGTCACAAATGGAGCGCACACTGACAGGGGTGCTGCCGTTGTCGGTCGGCTTGTTCTTGAGCTTGCCGTCCGACATGATCCATACACCAGGATCAGCTTCCTGCGGCATCTCGATGCGTCCCTGTTTTAGTAACCGAATGACGTCCTCTACCCTAGCCTTGAGTCCTTCAGCTTCGGAACGTATCGTCGTTGCACACGACCGACGATACTGCCGACCTAACCAACGAAAGGCAATAATCCAGTTATGTGTACGGTTATCTTGGTGAATGCTCGCCATGCCGATCCTCGATGAAACGCGCTCTTGCCTGAAAACAAATTTTAGGCCGATGATCGTCATTGGGGAACATTGCGGTGAAACATTGGTGTAACAATATCACCTATTTCGTCGACATAGAATCGAAGTCTCAATCGCATTGTGCGGCGGAGAATGCGTGACCTAACAGTTACGCATCAAACGACTTGCAACGCGACCACAACGTCGGCGAAGGGGCATTGCAATTGCAAAAGAAAACAGTACAATCTGGATTCAAAATCCAGTTTCCTTAACGGAAGTGAGGGTTCGAGTCCCTCCTCTGGTACCTTTCATGGCAAGGACTTATGGCGATTCGCCGTGGGTCCTTTTTTTGTGGGACAATGGCGTTTCGGCATTTTCCTCCCCTACTGAACTGGATGCGAAACACGGAGTCGACCTCCATGAAAACATTTCTGGTCACCGGCGGGGCGGGCTTTATCGGTAGCTGTTTCGTTCGACACCTGATTTCGAGCCAATCGGCACGAGTCGTTGTGTTCGACAAGCTGACCTATGCCGGAAATCTTGATTCGCTCAAGCCGGTCGCCGACGATCCAAATTATTCGTTCGTGCTTGGCGACCTTGTCGACGAGGCGGCGGTCCAAAAAGTCATCGGCGAACATCAGCCCGACGCGATTGTGCATTTCGCCGCCGAGTCGCATGTCGATCGCTCGATCGACGAGCCGGCAGATTTCGTTTATACGAATGTCGTCGGAACATTTCATCTGCTGAACATCGCTCGCGATCATTGGGAGAAACTGCCCGACGATCAGCGAAAAAAATGGCGGTTTCTTCACATCTCGACCGATGAAGTCTACGGCTCGCTCGGTAGCGAGGGCCGATTCTCCGAGTCGACTGCCTATGCGCCGAATTCTCCCTACTCTGCCTCGAAAGCGGCGGCCGATCATTTTGCCCGGGCCTTTTTTCAGACGTACGGCCTGCCGGTGTTGATCACCAACTGTTCTAACAATTACGGCCCTTACCAGTTTCCTGAAAAATTGATTCCCCTGGCGATTCTTAATGCGCTGGAAGGAAAGCCGCTGCCGATTTATGGCGACGGTAAACACGTACGCGATTGGATTCATGTCGAGGATCATTGCCGGGGGGTCCTCTCGGTTTTGGAAAAGGGTCGCCCGGGAGAGGTCTATAATCTGGGCGGCGACACCGAGCGAACGAATCTCGAAGTCGTGCATAGCATCTGCCGCGTCGTGGACGAGCTTCGGCCCGATCTTCCGCACGCCCCTTGTTCTTCGCTGATCACTCATGTGCAAGACCGTCCGGGACATGATCGACGTTACGCGATCGATTCTTCTAAGGCGAAGCGCGAACTTGGATGGCAACCGACACAGAATTTCGATTCAGCGGTGCGGTCGACCGTTCAGTGGTACCTCGACAATCTGAAATGGGTCAATCACGTAACGGATGGTTACGACCGCCGCAAGCGACTCGGGCTATTGCCCTCGGGGAGTGACGCTTAACTTCGGACGGGAGATTTCAGTTCGCCCGTCGCAATCTGCACTTTGCGTCACCCCCACTGGGCGCTTACGATGCGTCCATGATCGAACAACGGCATCGACGACTGTTCGCGGGAGTCCGCGTGACGAGCCTGGGGACGCTGGCCAGCCGCGTGCTGGGGATGGTTCGCGACATGGCCACCGCCGCGCTATTGGGGATGTCCAGCGGCGGAGTGATGGACGCCTTCGTCATCGCGTTTCGGATTCCTAATCTGTTTCGCCGGTTATTCGGCGAAGGGGCTCTGACCGCCAGCTATTTACCGGTGCTGACCGAGAAGCTCGAAAATGACCGGCCCGGTGCCTGGCAACTGGCCAGTGTCACGATGACCTGGTTGGCGATGGTGCTGGTCGTGTTGGTGCTGGTCGCCGAAGGCGTCTGTGGATTGCTCTGGTTCACGTTGGGCGATCGCGAGGGAATGCCGCTGCTGCTGGGCCTCAGCGCGGTGTTGCTGCCGTATTCGATCTTTATCTGCATCGCGGCTCAAATTGCCGCGACCCTCCATGCGCTGAGCGTGTTTCATGTGCCAGCGTTGGTCGGCATCGTGCTGAACGTCTGCTGGATTGTCGCCGCCGTGTTGCTGGCCCCCGCGCTAACCGATGACCCCCACGTTCAGGCCTATCTGCTTGGCGGCAGCGTGTTGGTCGCCGGGGTGCTGCAGGTAGGAGTTCAACTGCCGGCGCTTTACGCCCACGGGTTTCGTTTCGACTACAACGTTGCGGCCGTGCGAGATTCCGTCCACCGAATCATGGCGGCCATGGGTCCGACGATGCTTGGACTGGCGGTGACGCAGATCAACACACTGATGGACAGCGTGATTGCCTGGAGCCTGTCGGCTTCTCCTGACCACACAGGACCGGTGGCGTGGCTGGGCGGGGTGATCGATTATCCGATGCGTCAGGGGGCGGCGGCGGCGGTCTACTTTGGCGAGCGAATGTATCAGTTGCCGGTCGGAATTTTTGGCGTTGCTGTGGCAACCGTGATTTTTCCGCTGCTCAGCCGCCATGCAGCCAAGGGCCAGCACGACAAGATCGGCGCGGACCTGACTCTGGGATTGCGACTCGTGGTATTCCTCGCCGTTCCGGCAGCCGCCGGACTGGTGCTGTTGGCCGAACCGATCACGCGGCTGTTGTTCGAACGAGGCCAGTGGGACCCGATCGAGGATACACCCCGTACCGCGCGAATGATCGCGGCCTATGCCAGCGGCGTGTGGGCTTATTGCGCGTTGCCGGTCATGGTGCGTGGGTTTTACGCTGTGGGGGATTATCGCACGCCGGTACGGGTTGGGGCGCTGATGGTGGCGCTGAACCTGTCGCTGAATCTGACACTTATTTGGCCGCTGGGAGAGCATGGCCTGGCTGTGGCCACG
>Ga0114996_10010504_pt1 | contig 10046 bp, 9 predicted proteins | sample ArcticOcean_MG_C_4_FD_87039 | JGI IMG/M metagenome (GOLD analysis project Ga0114996, IMG submission 87039) | Marine microbial communities from western Arctic Ocean - ArcticOcean_MG_CB4_134 | ecosystem: Environmental > Aquatic > Marine > Oceanic | place: Arctic Ocean: Canada Basin | collected...
CTTCCAGGATGGCTCACCGGCGGGCTACCGCTACCGGGATCAACTGCGCAAGCAACTGGTCGACGTCATGGTGCGCGGCGAGGACGTCTGGTTCGTGGCGGACAAGAAGACCCTGACCAAGGGTTGGAAGGCGAAGGTCAGCCACGACCCGCTTCCGAAACCCGAGATCTTTGCGAGGCCGAGCCAGTGAGACTCCTCATTACATTTACGGCATCCGTCGTCATCGCTGGTGTGTTGGTCGGTCAAGACCGGGAGACGTTCTACGCATTCAACGATCGCGCGCCGAAGACCAAGCTCGAGAAGACCATCTCGAAGGTATTGCCGAGCATCGTCAAGGTACACGGCGCTTCGGGTCTCAAGACCATCCAGTCCTATTCGACGGGCATCATCGTGAGCAAGCAGGGTCACATCCTCACGCTCGACCTGATCCTCGTGCAAGTGGACCGGACGAAGATCGTGCTGCACGACGGCACCGTCTGCGAAGTGGACGTGTACCCCGCAGAGGAGAAGTGCGGAGTGCGGATGCTCAAGATCAAGGATGGCGACTTCAAGAAGCTGAAGAAGCCGCTCGTTCCGATGTCGATTTCGAAGAAGCAGAAGCACCGCAACGGGACGTTTGTCGTGTCGCTCGGCAACTGCTTCCGCCTCGCGGAGTTCTCGGAGAAAGTGTCGGCGACGCTCGGCGTGATCGTGAGCCGCATGAACACGGGCCTGCGCTACCGGTTGATGGACGTCGACTACGGCGGCGAGCTGATCGTCACGGACGCGCCCAACAATCCGGGACACTACGGCGGTGGTCTCTTCACGATCCGCGGCGAGTGGATCGGGTTGAATACGAAGATCGTCGAGTCGACAGAGACGAACTCGCAGGTCTCCGCGGCGATTCCGACGAGTGAACTCGCGGCGTACGTCGAGAGGTGCATCAAGAAGGGTCGCGCCGGCGCGGTCGAGCCCGAAGACGAGGTGGTCGTCGTCCCCGTGCATCACGGCATCAAGCTGTTCGATCACGGTCGGCGCGTGTCACCACCCGCGTATGTCGAGCGGGTCAAGCGCGGTTCGCCGGGTCGCAAGGTCGGATTGAAGCCCGACGATCTCATCGTGAAGATCGACCGGCACACGATCCGCACGTGCAAGGATTTCAGGCGGATCCTGAAGTTGTACAAGCCGGGGCAGACGGTGCAGGTCACCTTCAAGCGCGGCACGAAGATCAAGCAGTCCAACATGACGTTCGAGGAGGTGAAGTGATGCGACTTCTTCCGCTAGTGATGTCTGTCACCACTCTCGCCGTGGGACTCGCCGCGCAGGGCGGTAGCTCCATTCGCTACGGCTTCCTGGAACTGCAGGACACGTTGTACAACGCGATGGACAAGGTCGCGCCGAGCACCGTGACCGTGCAGACGTTCGGTGGGACCCGCAAGGTCGAGGGCGGCAAGCGCCCGCTGACGCCGCCGAAGATGCCGAAGGGCACGCCACCCGGTGGCAAGAAGAAGAAACCGCCGCCGCTCGGCATGAAGGGCTTCCTGCAGTCACAGGGCGCGACGACCGGGATCATCCTGTCCGAGGACGGGTGGATCATCGTGTCGAAGTTCGCGCTCAACTACGACCCGACGACGATCCTGATCACGCTGCACGACGGACGCACGTTCAACGCGGTGCGCAAGGGCGAGGACATCAGCCGCCAGATCGCGCTCGTCAAGATCGAAGCCGAGGGGCTGCCGGTGCCGAAGTTCGCTGACCCGAACAAGGTCAAGGTCGGCCAGTGGGCGTTCGTGCTCGGTCGCACGTTCGGCGCGAAGGATCCGAGCGTGCACATGGGTGTCGTGTCTGCGACCCGCCGCGTCTTCGGTCGCGCCTTGCAGACGGATGCGTACACGAGCCCCGCGAACTACGGCGGTCCGCTGATCGACATCGAAGGCCGCGTGCTCGGCATCTCGGTGCCGATGGACGCGTCGGGTCGCAAGGCCAACGTCGGTCTGTACGACTCGGGCATCGGCTTCGCCGCTTCGATCGCTGACATCCAGCCGTTGATCGAGCGGATGAAGAAGGGCGAGGTGTTGCACCGGGGTTTCCTCGGCATCGGCTTCGACATGAGCCACCTCGGTCCAGGCGCCAAGCTGAAGACCGTCATCGAGAAGAGCGCCGCCTACAAGGCCGGCATCCGCAAAAGCTACACCGTCCTGTCGATCGACGGCACCAAGGTCCTGAACAACTTCCACCTCCAGATGCTCGTCGGCATCAAGATGGCCGGAGACCCCGTCCACCTGAAGGTCCGCAAGCGAAACAAGGAAGAGTTCGGCGTCACCGTCTTCCTCACGAAGGTCCCCGACGCCCAGATGGCCGCCAAGAAGAAGGCAGAAGCCGCCGCGGACGAACCCCTCCCCTGGGAGAAGGACCGCAAGTAGCGCTCCTCTCCTTCAGGTGCGTTCGACCCAGAACGTGTCGACGACGGAGCCCAATTGTTTGCGGAGCAGGGCCTTCGCGCGGTGGGCGCGGACGTGGAGCGCGTCCACGCTGGCTCCGGTGATCTCGGCGATGTCAGCGTACGGGAGGCCCTCGACGATGTGGAGCACGAGGGCTTCGCGCAGCAGGATGGGCAGCCGGTCGATCGCGAGGTCCAGCGGTCGACCTTCCGTCTTGCGCCACGACCGTGGCGTGAGGATGCGATTTTTCATCTGGAGGGCTCCATTCCCTTCCACGGATAGGTTCGTGGGTACCTCCAGGGATTCAGGGCGCGGGGATCGCTTACAGGGAAACCCGGACGATTCTCGACCGGATCGTACGGGTCGACGGGCCGGGGAGTGCTTCGAAGTCCGCCGTGGCAACGTCCGATTGCGGAATCAGTCGGACAGGTGTCGGGTTTTTACCGATACCGAGTGCTGAAACCTTCAACGCATCCGACTCCATCCATGTCCGAGAAGAGCACGAATCGTCGCAAGACTCTTGTGATCAACCCGAAGCAGCAGAAGCGGTTGGTCTTGACCATGTCGTTGATCCCCTCACTTGGGCTCTCCGCCACCATGGTGTTGATCTGTTTCTTCTGCAACAGCCTGTACGAGGAGGCGACTCAGCTCAATGTCCAACTGGACAGCTTGATGCCGCTGTTCCTCGCCGTCTCGGGCTTTGTACTGGTTTCAGGGTTCTTCATGATCTCGAACGCCCTGATGATCTCGCACAAGATCGCTGGACCGGCCTACCGGCTCTGCAAGTCGCTGGAGCAGATCCGCGAGGGCGACATCGCCTTCAAGGTAAGGCTCCGGGACGGCGACCATCTCACGGAGGTCTGCGACGAGCTGAACCTGCTCCTCGACACGCTCAATGAGACGGTACCCGAGGGTTTCCGCACGCGGGCGATACGAGAAGCGGAGGAGGCGGCGGAGCAGGCGGCAGAGGTCGCCGCCGGGAAGGTCGAGGAAAGCCCGACCAGCGAACCAGGCGTCGACGACGTTCCCTCGGTGGTCACGGACGAACAGCCGGTCGTTGCGGAAACTCAGGATCGAGACTGAGCATGCGCTTGGGGTCATCACGAACATCTCTCCTCTGCCTCGTAGTCGCGTGCGCTGGCTCAGGGTGCGGGCAGGATCGGGGACCGCCCACCGAGCGCGCCAAAGGGCTGCACCCGCGGGCCGTCCACCTCGTTCTCGAGGGCATGCTCTCCCACAATGCGGAGATACGACAGAAATCGTTCGACCTGTGCGAGCGTCACTGGGAGGACCTGCGCGGCAGCGTTCGTGACTTTCTGGAGAGCGACGAAGTGCCCAAGCGGCACGCCGCCGCCTACTTGCTGTCGCGGATCGGTGGGTGGACGGATGCCCCCCTGCTTCGAATCTGCCTGCGAGATTCCTCTGCGGATGTCCGCCTCGCCACGTTGCGCGGTGTCTCTCGGCTCCGCGACCGTCGAAGTGTTCCACTGCTTCTCGCCAATCTGGAATCGAAGATCGACTTCGAAGAGCGTCGGGCAGTGCTCGATGTCATCGCTCAGCTGGATCCCGGCGCCGCTCTCGAGGTGTGTTTGAAGTTCTCGGACCGCGAAAGCTGGGCCCATCGCCGCAACGCAGCCGAGACCATGGGATGTTTCGATGACGGAGTGTCGGAGGCACGGCTCGTGCGGATGTTGAGTGATTCCGTGTGGATGGTGCGCAGCGATGCGGCCTATTCACTCGCAAGGCGAGGCGTGACTACGGTGGGCCCGCATCTGGTCCGGATGGCGAAAGAGAAGCCGTCAAAGGTCCGCATCGCGGCGACGTACGCACTCGGGGCCCTCCGTCGCCCCGAGGATCTCGAGTTGCTTCGCCGGCTTGCGTCCGGCGATCCCGACAAACGCGTGCGGCATGCGGCGTCGGGCGCGCTCGGGCAACGGTCGCCGGGGGCGCGGCCTCTGACGGAGTCGAGGAGGGACTGAGAGCGTGCGTATCGGTCTACAGTGGGTCGTTCTCGGCGGCACGAGCATCCTGGCCACGGGCTTCATGGTGTACTTGATGTGCAAGCTCGCGGCGTTCGAGGGTCACCGGTCGGAGGAGGCTGCGAAGAAAGCTGCCGTACAGAAGGCCGAGGTATCGTCGAAGAAAGAGGCGCCCGAGTTGCTGGATCCAGAGGAGAAATCGAAGTTCTCCCGGATCAATCTCCACCGGTTTCTGCTGCAGCTTCAGCGCACTTCGCAGCCGGCGCGCCGCGATCTGATCCTGAATCGGATTCGGAAACGCGCCGCTGAGTTCGAGCCGCACCTCCTCGATATCCTCGTCGACCAACATGATCCTCTGGTCGTGCCGGCAATCGTTGTCGCGGAAGCGCTCGACCTGAAGTCGACAGCGCTTGGCTTGATGCTCCTCACCAATTCCGACCGGAATCCGGTGCGCATCGCGGCGATCTCCGCCAAAGAGGTCGTGGATCCGTGGGGAGACAACCACCTGGAGGAGTTCCTGAGAGAAACCGATCCGGAGTTCCTGTTGGCCACGATCAAGATCGTGACGCAACGCTACCGCCGTCCGGTAAAGGAACTCATCGCGCTGCTCCGGCATCCCAAGTCTGCCGTGAGGAAGACAGCTGCTGAGGCAATGCCTCCCCTGGCTTCGGGCGCCGCGCTGGAAGAACTGTGTCGCATCGCTGAGAAGTCGAAGGGCCGCGAGGCCTGGGCGGCGGTTCACGCGCTCGGACGACCCTACTATTCCGAGCGCGCAGAAGCGTGCTTGATCGGCCTGCTTGAGAGCCCGGACAAGATGGTGCGAAGGACAGCGCTTCAGGCACTGGGCAACAAGAAGGTCAGGATCGAGAGATTCCGGTCGATTCTCGCCGTAATTCGAGACGAAGCGAGACCACTGCGTGAGCGCGTCGAAGGGTTTGCGGCATTGGAGCGCACCTGTTCGGTGCCCGCGGCGAAGCTCCGCGAGGTAGTGCCGACACTGCACCCCATGCTGCAGTTCCAGGGTGCACGCTGTCTCGCAGCGGCTGGTGACCGCATGGCGATCAGAGTCCTCATCGATTTGCTCGACACGAAAGAGTCCAAGACCGTGTCACGCAACCACCGCTCGTACGTCAGGGCCGAAGCACATCAGCTTTTGGTCGAAATTGCCGCGGCTGATCTCGGCAAGGAAAGTTATCGGTGGCAGCAATGGTACCGGGAGAACCCGATCGTGACCCCCAAGAGGTTCAGGCGGGCAGCACCGAGAGCATGGTGAAGCAGCTTAAGTAAAATCCAAAACTGTTCGATAACTGTACAGGCTGGCGGGTTGCTGGGGCATTTCGCGACACCACACAGGAGGGAAGATGATCACGTTCAAGGCACGAGGACTCGATGCGGGTCGGGATCTAGCATCGGGTTTCATGCTGATCGAGATAATGATCGCAGTTGTTCTGCTCGTTATTGGCTCGCTGGGCTTCATGGGCGCGATCTTCGCGTCCCAGATGATGGCCCGTCAAACCAAGGAGCAGAACCGCGCGAACGCGGCGCTCGTCTCGGCGGTGGAAGAGTTCAGGCGCGAGGCCATGAACGACTTCGTCAGCACGTTGGAGAGGTACTCCGGAGAGACGACCTACGAGCGCAAGACGAAGATCGGTCCCGGCGGAGAGGTCGTCAGTGTGGACGTACTGACCCGCACGACGACGACCGACCTCGACCTCAACGGCGAACCGGTCGATTCGTCGACCTCCACAACGACCGGCTCGACGGACCCGCACACGACGGCAGCCACCGTGGCCGACATTGCCACACTGTATGACCTCATCGCCGCCAAGGAGGACGTCGTGGTCAAGCTGCAGGACGAATACGATGAAGCGGCTGCCCGCGCATCACGTACGCTGGCGGCTGCCGAATCCGACCGGACCTTGCAAAGGTTGGCGGATTCCTACGTCGCCGATGCCGACGCGGCCAAGGTCGCCTGGATCGAGTCGGCAACCGAGTTGACAAAACTGCAGACGAAGCACGACACGCTCGTTGCATCGACCACTACCACGGACACGACGACGGACGTCGCGGCACCGGCACCAACGGTCGAGCGAGCGTCCGACAGCAAGATCGGCGTCCAGGCCCCCTCGATCACTACGGACACATGTCAGAGCAGGGTCCTGTTCAGGAAACTCGTCAGTCTCTACCGCGCTGGGGAGATCACGAAGCAAGACGCCATCGCGAGGTGGAAGGCGCTCGGAAGCAAGACGCTCGACGTATCCACGGACGGTACCGTGAGCCAGGAGGAGAGGACGACGCTCGCTGACGGCTCGGCGACTACGGTAACCGCCTCGGTGGACCTGACCGGGGCGACGTCCGAGACCACGGTCTACGCTCAGGCGGACGGAACGACGACCGCTAGCCGCTGGACCGTGAACGAGGAGATCTCCCGCACGGTGAGCCAACACCTTGACAGCAATGGCAACACCGAGACGTCGATCACGACGACGACCCTCGTCGACGAGAGTGTGGTTCCGCCCGGAATCGTCGATCTCGGTCTGGTCTGCAGGATTGGCAAGGACGCCAAGGTCAAGATGAACCTGCTGGTCGACGAGACCACGCTGGAACCGCCCGTGGATATCAACGGGGACGGAGACTTCTTCGACACCAACGTGCAGCCTCGAGACATGAAGGCCAGCGTTCTGTGCATCGTCATCTCGTGGCGGGGCGGAACAGGAATGCGCAAGGTCGAGACCACGACGGTCGTCGCTCGCGGCTCAATTGGAGCGACCGACCGATGAGACAGACCAGGAACCGATCAGGATTCACCCTCGTCGAGGCCATGATTTGCAGTGCGCTGGTCGTCGTGATTCTCGGAACCGCGTTGAGCACGGTGAGCACAGGCCGGAAGGCCTCGAAGAGCACGATGCAGCAGATCGACGTCGAGGACAAAGTGCACCAGGTGCTGCAGTCATTCGCCAACGAGATACGTTGGTCCAGTCGCGTCGCGGAGGACACCAACGACAACAACGTGTTCGACGACGGCGAGGACGTCAACGACAACAACAGATTCGAAGACGATTGGCGACTCACGGCCAACTCGGTGACGTTCAACGTCCGAGATTCGTCGGGCTTCTCCCTGCCGATCACGTACCGCCTGAGCGGTGACACGCTGGAGAAGGTGGTGATGACGTCGCTCACGACACGCGTCGTGACTGCTCTCGCCCAGGGAGTGACCGCGTTCAGGCTGAGTGAGGATAAGGGGACCATCAAGGTAGAAGTCTCCATCACCATTTCATCCGAGGACGGCACGACCGCGACGCGTAAGCAGTTGGTGTCCGTGACTCCCAGAAACTGACATACAACCACTACAGGAATCCATGGGATCAAGAAAGCAGCGTCGAGAAGCGGCACGCGCCGTAAATCAGGAGCGCGGGTCGATCATGGTCGGCCTGCTCGTGATTCTCATCACGGTGGGAGGGCTCGCCTCCATCATGCTCACGCGAAGTTCGCAGAGTCACAACATGTCGGTCTCGAGCGCCGAGATGTCGCGCATGCTGTTCGTCGCGGAGGCAGGACTCAACCTGAACTACGTCGAAATGGAGGTCGACGTATTCTACGTGGTCAAGGACCAGGCGAACTTCATTTGGAACGCCGAGCTCCAGGAATTCAAGTCCGGCATCCTGACGCTCAAGGCGACCGAAGAATCAGCTCAGAAGAGCTACCAGCTGACCGTCCAGTATCGCAATGGTGGCGAGCCGGTCGTGTTCGAGGATCGGACGAAGCCAGTCGAGAGCATCGATGAGGTCATCATCACTTCCGAGGGCAAGAGCACGCGGGGTTCCCGTTTGGTTACCGCGTCCTATGGGTTCGAAGGTTTCGTCGTCGAAGGCGCGATCATGAGCGACATGACGCCGACGTCGACGCCGAGCGGAACCGGTCGCGCGATGGGACAGGCGGGTCACGTCGTCTTCTCGGGCGACGGCGACCGCGACGAGTTCCACGTTTTCGGCGACATCCTAGCGAACGGCTCCGTCTTGTTCGAGGACGGCAAGGACGGCACGGTGGCGCTGAACAAGGACAACATCGCGACGTACCTGGCCTCCTTCCGCGGAAGGGTTGAAACGGATCTGGCCGGAACGATCCACGAGATCCCGGACTTCACGAAGATCGGTAGCAACCAGCAGCTGTTCGATCTGGAACGTCTGGAAGCGGCAGCTCGCGCTGGCGCGGGAACGGTCTACGAGGGCACGCAGGCGTTCATCGACGACATGGATGTCGCCAACTCGATGGACAGGCCCCTCGAAGGCATCATCGTGATCAAGGTCGACCCGTCCACCACGAACCCGAGCCTCGACGTGGACGTCAACATCACGGGTTCGCTCGTCGTGCTCTTCGCCGACGGAACGGATCCCCTCGAGAAGCTCGAGATCAACGGCAAGCTCGAGATCAACGCCGCGGACCTGACCAATGTAGTACCGTCTGAGGAGACGACCTACACGACGGGCTACCCGGGCAACTACATCGACCCGCTGAAGAAGCCGTCGTCCGTCGATATCTCACCCGTGTTCGAGAACTACGGCTCTGACGAAGATGTGCCCGCGCTCGTGTTCAACAACGGCGTGCTGGACATCAACGGCGCCGCGAACGTGTGCGGCGTGGTCTACGGCGCCTCGTTCATGGAGATCGAGAACCTGGGAGGCGTTTGGCAGTACTTCATCGGATCGATCTACGGCGGTGGCGGGATCTTGCTCGGCGCGAGCGGCGTCGCGGACGCAGCGACGATGATCAAGTGGGACAGCAACAAGGTCGACCAACTCGACACAGCGAACTCTGGTGGCGGCAAGGAGCTCGCGCAGAAGGGCTACACCGTCGGCAAGCGCAAGTCCAAGAAGTAAGGCAAATACGACCTCTCGCTGAGGTAAGTTCGCCGAGCTACCATGCTCGACGAACTCCAAGCCCACGCACGACGCTCGCTGCTCCTCACGGTGCTCGCGAGCGTCGCTGCATGTACCGACGACGCGAATGATGGATCTTTCGGGCGATCGGATGCGAATGCAGGATGGAACCAACCCGTCGACGTGCGAGCGAAGGACCCGTTTCCACGGACGTTCACGAACCTGAAGGGCGAGCACTACGAGATTCCTGCCGCGCCGCAGCGCATCGTGTCGTCCACGCTCTTCACCGACGTCGTCCTCTCGGCGATCTGTCCGAAAGACCGCATCGCCGCGCTGCATGAAGTCAGCACGAAACCGATGTTCAGTCCGATCGCTGCGGAGTCGAGTCGATTCCCGCGGCACGTGTCGCCGGACCCGGAGACCGTCCGCATGTTCCGTCCAGATCTCGTGTTCCTCGCGAGTTTCAGTGACAAGCGTTCGGAGAGCCTGGTGACGGAGAAGGGTTGCGTCGTCATCCGGCTGCATCAACTCTCGAGCATCGCGGGTGTGCAGCAGAGCATTCGAAACGTCGGCTACGTGGTGGGACTCGACGTCGCGGCCGAAGAACTCGTCGTGAGCATGCAGGCACGGCTCGATGCCGTCGCTCGCGGCAAGGCGCGCCGGGCGAAGTGGCGGTTGTTGAGCTTCGACAGCGGATTCGTCGCCGGAAAGGACACGATCTTCGACGACGTGCTCGGCTACGTCGGAGCGGCCAACCTCGCTGCGGTCTC
>Ga0114996_10010505_pt1 | contig 10044 bp, 10 predicted proteins | sample ArcticOcean_MG_C_4_FD_87039 | JGI IMG/M metagenome (GOLD analysis project Ga0114996, IMG submission 87039) | Marine microbial communities from western Arctic Ocean - ArcticOcean_MG_CB4_134 | ecosystem: Environmental > Aquatic > Marine > Oceanic | place: Arctic Ocean: Canada Basin | collected...
GGCGGGGTTTCTCTATTTTGGGGCCGGTTTAGCGCTGCCCTGGATACCGGCCTGGAGATCGTGGGCGCTGGAGAGGATGTGAGCGGACATCGCAGCCCGGGCGGCGCCTGAGTCTCGGGTGTGCAGAGCGGCGGCGATCGTCTGATGCTGGGTGAGAGACAGGCGAGCTCGCGCCAGGATTTCCGATGCGGTTCCGGCGAGGCTCTTGCGAATCCACTCCTGAAGATAGCTTCGGGTGGTCCCCAGGAGTGAATGAAGGATGGTGTTTTGAGTGGCCCGAGCAACGAGGAGGTGAAAGCGCAGGTCTTCCTCAAGGAATCCATCCCGGGAGTCGTCGAGGGCGTCGATGGTGGCCTGGAGACGCTCAAGGCTCTGGTCGATCTCGCTGAGGTCGACGTCAGTTGCTCTCTTTGCAGCCAGTTCGGCGGTTCGTGTTTCGAGCATGAGACGGGTTTCCATCAGGTCCTGAGCCGTTTTCGGACCCAACAGAATACCCCAGCTGAGCATTCGATCCAGATGCCTGCTGCGATCGCTGCTGACGAATGTGCCTTCTCCGACACGACCATCCAGGATTCCCATGACTGAGAGGGAACGCAAAGCCTCCCGAAGCGAGGTTCGTCCGACGCCGAAGCGCTTACAGAGATCCCGCTCGGAAGGGAGCCGGTCTCCAGGCTTGAGAACATCCCGCGCAATGAGGTCGGTGATCTGCTCGATGATCTTGTCGCTGAGCGATTCTCGGCTAACGGGGCGGACTTCGGCCATCGAGTCGATGTGGAGGGTGGAGGAATCAGGCAATCGATCGGCCATTTCTCTTTTGACAGCGACCTCGTTTGGGGTTAACTTCTATTGGTCAGACCATCAGACAACTCTATGGAAGAAGCTCGGATTTCGGGGCCAGGATGTCAAGTGAGTTGTCCATTGCCGTATACTTGTCGTCAGGGAATGCAGCCCATGGGTGAAACAGGAAATCTTGGCAGTCGAATCGAACTCGTGCCGATGGACGGCCACTTCAGAGATATTTCGATCGGCCTTTACAAGCAGGAAAGCGCCGCAGGACCGGGTTACCTTATCCATACCTACAGCAGCAAGGATGGAGTCGCAGGCCGCATGGATGCGATTGGCGCGGCCATGGTGCGATTGGGCGGCATTCAGAAGGAGGCTGACGGGCTCTTGCGGTTTCCTTGCGGCAAAGGGCACGAGCGTGCTTGCCGGAGGCTGTTCATCGAGAGTGTGAAACAGTCTCCTTCAGAAGACCCTGAGGCCAGGCCTCTGGAGATTCTGGACAAAAAGTCTGGTCTTACGATGACGCTTGCGCCATTGAGCGAGGGCGTCTTTCGGGTGGAGTGCCAGGGGGAGTCGGAATCTCGCGAACGCCGCATTGCGACAGTCGCCGGTGGACTCGCCAAGCTGGGGGACCTGACATGGAGCCAGGACTCTGAGCCCGATCTGGTCCGTTTCCCCTGCGGTCACGACCACACAGAATTGGCAGGCCTGCTCCTGATTCGAGCACCGAACGTGCGCGCCGTGCTGCGCGAAGAAGAGAGTACGGCGTCGCGAGGCGTTTTGGCTGCTCCCAGCCAGCAGAAGAGTTGAGTGGAGCCGGCGGAACTGGCAGGATTTCAGGACCTGAAAGGATAGCCTACTATGGCAGGTGTGAAGCAGATGACGTCTAGAGAACGGGTACTGGCGGCCCTGAAGCGCGAGCCGGTGGACAGGACTCCCGTATGCAATCCGACGTCGGTGGCGACGGTGGAGCTTATGGACCTGGTGGACGCGCCGTTCCCGGACGCCAACCGAGAACCGGAGTTGATGGCCCGTCTTGCCGAAACGAGCTACACCGAGTTGGGATTCGATACAATTATGCCGGTGTTCTCGATTATCCAGGAGTCGTCGGCGCTTGGCTGCAAGATCCAGTGGGAGCAGAAGGACAACTGGCCGACGGTAAAGATGCGGGAGCCCATCTGGGAGGATGCGGATGACATTCGCATTCCACCCGACTTCCTGACACATCCTGACACTGCCTGTGTGACAGACGCCATAAGGATTTTGAAGAAGCGGTATGGCGACGAAGTTGCCGTTGTCGGGAAGACGATGGGACCATGGTCGCTGGGATATCACTGTTTCGGCGTAGAACCGTTCCTCCTGATGTCGTTGGACGACCCAGACAAGACCAAGCAGTGTCTGGACCGCATGAAGAAGGCGACAATCGACTTTGGCATTGCCCAGATCGAGGCCGGTGCCGACGCTCTTACGCTGCCGGATCATGCCACGGGCGACCTGGTGAGCGGCGAGTACTACGAACGGTATCTGAAAGACCTACATATCGAATTCGTCGAACGGTTGAAGATTCCGATCATCCTCCATATCTGCGGAAAGACTGTGGACCGGATGGATTTCATCGCGCAAACGGGCATGGCTGCATTCCACTACGATTCCAAGAACGAGCCGGCCGAATCGATGGACGTCGTCCAGAATCGGATCTCTCTGGTGGGCAACATCAACAACCCCGAGACTCTGTTCTCGAAGGGTCCGGAGGCGGTGCGTGCGGAAGTGGAGAAAAACCTAGATGCAGGGATTCACCTGATTGGGCCTGAGTGTGCAATTCCGCTGCAGACGGCGATCGAGAATCTGAAAGAGATTCCGATAGCCGTGAAAGAGTGGACTAAGAACTGATGGGGAAGTACGGGAAGTGTGGACATCGAGTGGCCAGAACACCATAGCGGGGAAATGGGATAACGATGGCTGAATTGAACGATGTGCAGAACGAGTTCATCCGGACGGAGATCGAGGAGTACCTTGAGCGTCCCAATGAGATCGAACGGATTATCGATGTCTTTGCCCAGGCGAAGCCGGAGATGCAGGCGATTGCGGCCGCTCTGATCGACGGAGACAACGGGGCCGTGGACGAAATGACGAAGGCGGCGTTGGATGCCGGCACGGATGCCCTTGAGGTGATGGACGACGGGCTGATCTCAGGAATGGGTATCGTGGGGATCAAGTTCCGAGAGAACTTCATTTTCGTACCGGAAGTTCTGGCCTGCGCCCGAGCGATGAAGGCGGGCATGGCTCATATCGAACCGATTCTATCTGCGTCGGGCGTGGAACCTATCGGGTCGGTGGTGATGGGAACGGTGAAGGGCGATCTGCATGACATCGGCAAAAATCTGTGCATTATGATGTTGGGCGGCTCCGGTTTCATCGTGCACGATTTGGGGGTGGATACTTCCGAAGATGAATTCATGGAGGCCGTTGAAGAACACAACGCTCCCTTGATGGGGATGTCGGCTCTGCTGACGACGACGATGCCCAATATGGGTAAGACGATCGAGGCGTTTATCGACTCCGATATGCGGGAGGACGTCAAGATTATGGTAGGTGGCGCACCTGTCACGCAGGAGTTTGCGGACGATATGGGCGCGGACGGGTATGGAAAAGATGCAGTGGCCTGCGTTGAGTTGGCGAAAAAGCTACTCCTGGAGTTGAAGGCGGAGAAGGGACAGTAGCCAGCAGTCATAAGAGCGAGATGACCTTCTCTTTCCAACACGGCAGCGTCAGGTAGCGAATCCGGTGGCGATGAAAAAGATCGATCCCGAGGAATACCAGAAACGGCTGGATCGGATTACCGAGATGTTCTCGGAGATGGTCGGCCAGGCAGACGAGCTGTCCCAACATCGATGCCCGTACAAGGATCGGAACGACAGGTGTACGGCCGCCTTCGGCTGCAGGAACCAGAGGAAGCCGCCGAATGAGGGTGGACTGCTGGTTTGTGCCAGTGATGACAAGCTGAACTATCGCAGCGCCTGGGATACAGAACCCCGGCCGGGCAAGGCCGAAGACCCCACGCCTTGACAGATCAGGTAAATCGAAGACAGCCATCCATAGGACAGGGTGGCTGTTCGTTTTGAGGCCTCTGGCAGCAGGAGTGACGGACCGACGATGGCGAAGGTTACGCACAACGGTGTGACCCAGGAGGTGGCATCGGGGAGGACGATCTTCGAAGCGGCCGATGAACTTGCCCTGCAGGTGGCCACTTCCTGCTTCCGAACCGGTATCTGCCACGAGTGTGTTGTGGAGATTACGGAAGGGATGGACGCCCTCTGTCCCCGAACGGAAGCGGAATCGTTCCTGAAGGGCGATTACCGGCTGGCATGCCAGGCGGCGATCGTGGAGGACGACGCTGCGGTAACGTTTTCTCCCCTTCGCCGGAAACCGAAGATTTTGACGACCACCGTGGATAGGCCATCCGAACTCGAGCCCAGGGTTCTACGCCAGGGCAACGATGTTCTGCTGGACGGCATTGTTGTCGACACTTTCAGGGGGCACGTGCTGGGTCTGGCGGTGGATCTGGGAACGACAACGGTGGCGATGGACCTCCTGGATCTGGAGACCGGCAAGAGCCTGGCCGTAAGTTCGTTCGAGAATCCACAACGGTTCGGTGGATCCGACATTATGTACCGGATTTCGTATGATCGGGACTACCCGGGGGAACTTCCCAAGTCGATTGTGGCGGCGATCAACGCCGAGATTGAAGCCTCCTGTGATCGTCTGGGGGTCACGCGTCGGGAGATCTACGAGGTAGTGGTGGCCGGCAACTCCACCATGCGGGATCTCCTGTTCCGGCAGGATGTTCAGAGCATCGGGCAGCGTCCCTACAAATCCCTCGTGGAACAGGCTTTTCTGGATGGGGAACGGGAGACCACCGCCCTGGATATGAGTACACGGCGACTTGGTCTTCGCGCCAACGTGAAGGCCCGGGCCTACGGCGCGCCGCTGATTGCCAGCCACTTGGGTGCCGACGCCGCTGCAGACCTTGTGGCTGTGGATATGGCCGACGCGTCGGGGGTTGTGATGGTGGTGGATGTGGGAACGAATACCGAGGTTATCGTTGGAAACGGGACACGAATGGTAGCCGCCTCCTGCCCCGCTGGTCCTGCCTTCGAAGGAGGCACCATCCGGTACGGAATGCCGGGCTACGATGGCGCCATCGAGTCGGTGAAGATTGCGGCGGATGGATCGTTCGAGTGCGGCACCATCGGCGATGTTCCACCGGAGGGCATTTGTGGATCGGGATTGATCGACCTGCTCGCCGAACTTCGACGCTCCGGGAGAATGACCGCAAAGGGGGTTTTTGAGAACAAGGCGAAGGAGATCCTCGTGCATTCAGAGAGCGGTATAACGTTCTCCCGCGAAGATGCCAGCAACCTTGCCCAGGCCAAAGCGGCCAACTACTGCGGCCAGATGATGGTGATGCGTCATTTCGGGGTCGGCCCGGATGAGATCGACCGCCTCTACCTGGCCGGCGGGTTTGCCAACTACGTGAACGTCCGGAATGCCATCGACATCGGATTCCTTGCTCCGGTTCCCGAGGATCGAATCGTGAAGGTGGGCAACGCGTCGCTTCAGGGAGCCCGAGAACTCTTGCTATCGATGTCTAAACGGACTTCCCTGGAGGAGCTGATTCGCAAGATCGAGCACCTGGAACTGGAAACATCACCCGATTTCTTCGATCTGTTCGTAGACGGATGCCAGTTCAACCCGATGCCTGCGCAGATGGTTTCATGAGCGCATACGAGAGTACGGGGGTAACTGCTTGAATCGTCCCGAAGTTCAGCGCCGGCCAACTGCGTGGGAGAAACAGTCCTTCAGATCGCTGCTGGAAAAGACCGATACGTTCGTCCGGTGCGTTGAGATCGTTACGTCTCGAGGTATGATCACGGAGACGCGAGGCCGACGAGTTCTGGATCTGGCGCGCGGGTTGTGTGATCACCCAGATGTGCACGCGCTTAGCATTACGGACAATCCCGGCGGGAACGCTATGGTGGGCGCGGATCTCCTGGGCACGGATCTGATTTCCCGCGGCCAGGAGGTGATCATCCATCTCTCCTGCAAGGACTGGAACCGGAATGCGCTGCAGGGCCGCGGCTGGCAGCTGGCCAGCGAGGGGTTCAGCAATATCCTGGCCCTTTCCGGCGATTATCCGGTCAGCGGCTACCGGGGCACCGCAGCGGGCGTTTTCGACACGGACTCCGTTGGTCTGCTGAAGATGTTTTCCGAGATGAATGCAGGGATGACGGTAGAGGAGGGGAGGAAGCAGGAGGTTCTGGCCAGGACCAACTTCTTTATGGGCGCCGTGGTGAACAACCACAAGCGCTGCGAACGGGAAGTGATGCCTCAGTACTACAAGCTCGCCAAGAAGATTCAGAGCGGGGCACAGTTTATCTTCAGCCAGATCGGTTACGACGCCCGGAAGCAGGATGAACTTCTCAAGTATATGGACCTGCACGGGCTGAAGGCTCCCGTCGTTGGAAATGTCTACGTCCTTTCAGCCGGGGCAGCCCGTTTTTTCAACAAGGGGAACATACCCGGTGTGACGGTTACGGATGACTTGCTTGCGGTAGTTGAGAAGCAGGCGAAATCGAAAGATAAAGGGAAGGCATTCTTCCTCGAACTGGCGGCGCGTCAGTTCGCTATCGTTCGAGGTCTGGGGTACAGAGGCGTCTATCTGGGCGGCCACCTGAAGGTATCTGACGTCGAGAAGGTTTTCGAACTGGAAGCCTCTTACGGTGAGGATGATTGGAAGGATTTTGCCAGGGAGATCCAGTATCCTCTGCCGGGGGAGTTCTACTATCTGGAAAAGGATGGCGACAACGGGTTGAGTACGACGGAGATCAGCGCCTCGTATCTGAAGCAGAAGACCCTCGCCTACAGACCCCAATCGACACCCCCGCCGTCGGTTGGATACCGGATCAACCGGTGGGTCCACGATCGGTTCTTCGAGCCGGGAACGCTGGGCAACAGCTTCGTCCGGAAGGTGTACGAAATGCTGGACCGAAAGCCAGCTGCCTCGCGGATGGCGCACCTGCTGGAGCAGGCGATGAAGATTCCGATGTTCGATTGTCGCGACTGCGGTGACTGCTCGCTTCCGGAAATCGCCTATCTCTGCCCCGAGTCACAGTGCGTGAAGAACCAGCGAAACGGACCCTGTGGAGGAACGCGGGACGGGATGTGCGAGGTGGGGGAGAAGGAGTGTATCTGGTCGAGGGCCTATGAGCGGCTGAAGGCATACGGTGAGGAGGAAGGCCTGCTGGATCGTCCCGTTGTATTCAAGAACGGGGGATTGAAAGGGACCAGCGCCTGGGCGAATCGGTTTCTGGAACGGGACCATCTCAGTCGGCCAAATGAGTGACGCCGAGTAAGATCTGGCACACGGCCGCACGATAGAACCGAATACGAAGGACGGGAGTTCTGAGCATGAACATTCCAGGTCATGGCGAGTTCACTGTGGTTGGCGAGAACATCCACACAACGCGGGTGCTGCTTCGCAAGGGCAAACTGGTCGTTGACCGCCCGGACGGTTCGGTTGCTGTCCGTTTCTACGACGCAGAAGGCAAGCGCCGCTACCTGACGATTCCGGAGCGTATCCAGAAGACGCAGACGTACGAGGGAGGCCAGGTCAAGCATGTAATCGTCGCCGTCCAGGGGGCGATGGCCGGTTCGGAAGATGGAATCGCTTATCTTCACCGGATGATACAGCGCCAGGAAGAGGCCGGATCAGACTACCTGGATCTGAACGTAGACGAGATCTCACTCAAACCGGAGGAGCAGCGCGAGGCGATGACCTGGCTGGTGGGAGAGGTGGGCGCCCACGCTTCCACTGCGCTGTCCATCGATTCATCGAACGTTGAGACAATCGCAGCCGGATTGGTAGCCTGTTCAGAAACGAACGGCCGTCCTATGCTCAACTCGGTTTCGCTGGAACGGTTGAACGCGCTGGACCTGGCGGTGGACCACAATGCCAGGGTGATCATTACGGCCGCGGGCGAAAGCGGGATGCCCAGCAGCGCCGAAGAGCGGGTTGGCAACGCCTCACGCGTGGTAGACGCGGCGGAGGCGAAGGGGATCGAGCAGGACGATCTGTTCATCGATCCTCTCGTGTTCCCGATATCGGTCGATTCGGGCTATGGGATTCATTTCTTTGACGCCGTCCGGACCCTGCGCTCGCGGTATCCTGATATCCATATTACAGGAGGATTCAGCAATGTCTCCTTCGGCATTCCCAGCCGTAGAATCGTCAATGACGTCTTCACGATCCTGGCTGTGGAAGCAGGCGCAGACAGTGGCATTATCGATCCCACGAGCGGACATCCTTCAGAGACCCTGGATTTGGATCGGACCAGCCACGGGTTTCAACTGGCTGAAGCGATGCTGATGGGGAAGGACGAGTACTGTTCGAACTTCATCAAAGCGTGGCGCAACAAGGAGCTGGATTAAGAAAGCAGTTGTCAGCTATCAGTTGTCAAAACGCAGAATCTACGGCGGGCGACTACTCTCACTTCTCGTTTCTCACTTTTGACTTCCTTTTTCGAGGTACGCCCACACCGATGCTAACGTTTCGCGATAGATTGACAGACAGCAGGCCTATTATCCACGATGGCGGGTTCGGTTCCGAACTCTTCAGGCGCGGTGTTGTTCTTATGAACAGCTCTCTGGCCAGCGAAAGTCACCCGGACGCTGTCGTCGATGTGCACCGTACCTATCTGGAAGCGGGATCCGAATCGATCACGACCAACACCTTCGTGGTCTCATCGCTTCATCTGGATATGGCGGGCAAAGACTCGGCGGAAGCCGAGAAGCTTGCTGCGCTGGCTGCTAGGCAGGCTCGGCAGGCGGTTGAGGAGGTGGGGTCGGAGGCGTATGTGGCAGGGTCGATTGGGCCTTCTCCAGGCGCCATTGAGGCAGACGGTGGTACGGACTTCGGTATCGAAAACGAAAAGGTCCGCGAGGCGCACCGGCGAGTGATGGGGGCTCTGGCGGATGAGGGAGTGGACTACCTCTGTATCGAAACCATGTTCTCTGCAAAGGAGGCGGCCATTGCCGTAGACGAGGCCCGGCGGAGCGGCCTCCCGATCGCTGTGAACATGACGTTCAAAAGCACCAAAGACCGAAAGACCGGTGAGATCATTTATCGCACCGATTGGGGCCACGGCCCCGGTGATCTCCTGGATTATCTGGCAGAGGGGGAGTTTTCATCTGGTGAGAATCTGATCGACTCGGTGGCTGTGTTCGGAGCCAACTGCGGAGCGGAGGCCCGGGACGCCGCGCATACGGGAATGCCGTACGCCCAGGAGGCGATGCTTCAGTGTCAGGCGGCCCTGGATTCACGCGGCATTACGGGGAAACGGTTGATGGCCTATCCGAACGCCGGGCTGCCACAGCTGATCAAGGGCGAAACGGTCTACTCCCAGACGGCGGAGGAGATGGCCGAAGGCATTGGAGACGTGCTGGACGCGGGCACCCTGATTCTGGGCGGCTGTTGCGGCACGGGTCCGGACCATATCCGGCGATTCAAAGACGTCGTCGACAACCGATAGATCGCAGATCCTGCCAGCTACGAACGAGAGGAGACGATGGCGATATACCAGGTGTTATACTGGAAGGAGATTCCGGCCCAGGTGCGGGTGTTCGATGGCAGGCGGCCGCTCTCGAAGCAGTTGCCTGCTCGGTTTCAGGAGATCATCGACCGGGTGGCTATGAAAGAGGGCCTCCATGGATCAGACGCTTATCTGGATCAGTGGGGGTGGACGGAGAAACTCGAACGGGAAGGTGAGCCTTCCTGCCTCCTGGAGACGCTCGCAAGAGAACTGGAAGAGGCCTACGACTCTGCACACGAAGGCGAGTAGAAGTCACGGGCGCAGGAGTACCCATGGCGGCCCCGGTGAATTTCCGGGGCTTTTTCTTTCTTGGGCTCTTCGTGGATTTTGGTGGGAACGTTTGGCGAACAGCGGAAGCGCTTCGTTAGAGCCTACGTGTTGCGTGCCTCCGGCGGCCCTATTTCTTTTGGAACCCCGCAAAAGAAATAGAGGAAAGAAAACGGGGCCCCTCAAACGCCGGGGAGGCTTAGGCCGTGGCCGCCTCACCATCGGCGGAAGGAGCCGAGATCGCGAAAGTCCGACCTCCTCCCGACCCCTATGCCCACCGGGACCCGCCCCCCAACCACGAATTCGATTCGTCCCATCCCCTCTCCCGCTCCCCTCCACCAGTCCC
>Ga0114996_10010506_pt1 | contig 10043 bp, 14 predicted proteins | sample ArcticOcean_MG_C_4_FD_87039 | JGI IMG/M metagenome (GOLD analysis project Ga0114996, IMG submission 87039) | Marine microbial communities from western Arctic Ocean - ArcticOcean_MG_CB4_134 | ecosystem: Environmental > Aquatic > Marine > Oceanic | place: Arctic Ocean: Canada Basin | collected...
ATCATCTGCTGCCGTAGCTCACTCATCGGGTCCCTCCAGGACTGGGTTGCGTTGGGACTCGCAACCTACTCGCCCGGTCCTCGGGACCTCGACCCTACTCCGACACCCCAACCACGACCCGCCACCCAGCCATCACCACCCACCGCGTAGCGGTTTAGTTCAACTAATAACTGTACTGCGATATGCCCCTCGGATGCGGGGATTATCGCTGCACCAATCGCAACCTAGGACTCGTCACGGGTCTGCCGACAGCCACGACCTATACCCGTATTCACGAGCTTACCGGACCCGGGTTAGGCTGCCCGACACGCCGTCTAATCGCACGAAGGGGCCTCGCAGCCTAATCCCCGCCCTACGCCAACACCACCGGCAGCCCCAGCGCGAACAATGCGCTCACGACGATCACGGAGACGAAGCCCATCGAGCGGCTACCGCCCCGCGATTGCCCACCTTTGACAGTGAGTCGGGACTGACGGAGTATGGGAGGGAAGATCCTACCCAGCCACGGATGCAGGATGTCATCGAAGAAGGCTCGTCGCAGGAAGCTTCAGGGGCAGCTCCAGGACCAAAGCCGAAGAAGGCTCAGCCCGACCACCCTTTTCATCCTCGGCATCGGCTTGGCACTGGTCCTCACGGTAATCGTGACTGTCGTCTTCGTAGATCGCGAAGAGCCTCCGTGGCCCGGCGCGGTGTGGTCTGCGCCCCACGGACACTGGCACTGAGCCGCAGCCCCCACCGTTGCAATTATCGGCCAGTGCTTGGTGACGGCACCCTCGCAGTCTACCTGAAGGCTCGGAGGTCATGGGGCTACGGATGGCTATCCAGGTTGTCCTGAGCATCCTCGATCTGGCGAATCTGGTTCTGCATGACCTCCCGCTCTCCTAGAAGGCGCTCACTTCGGGCTCTTCGCTCGTAGACCACGAGTCCCCCGAAAATGATGAGAAAGGGAACGTAGGCTAGCGCGCCAAGCGCCCAGAGGAACGGAAAGAGAAACAAGACCAAGACGCCGAATCGAAAGCGTTCCCTCGCGGGCACGATTTGATCGAGCGCATCTAGCTCGTCGCGCAACCAAAGCAGCTCGACTGCGTTGCTTTCCCTGCGCTGAGGTTCTTCACTCACGGCGCGAGAGCGTACTCAGCCTCGATGAACCCGAATGTCTCCCGGACGGCCGTGCCCGACATACGTCCTCCCTGTGGATGCGACAGGAGGCTGGGGAGCGGGAGTTGGGGAGGCAACGCGGAGCCGGGGGATACCCGTCCAAGTCACCTCGACGCGGAACCAGGGGATCTGGGGCTTCAACTGCCCTTCCGTTCGACTTCTTCCCGGAAGTCATCGGGATCAGTGACAATCTGACGGACCTGCTGAACTACGCTCCTCGCCTTTAGAAGACGACCCGCGGTACGGTTGGCGAGGGCGATCAATCCCACGATACCGACTACCGAGCCCGCGAGATTGTTGAGCGCAAATACCAACACGACGAGGGCGATCAGCCACCGCCACCGAGCCCAAATCCAATCCGCTATGGTTCCCTTCCAGTCTCGTGACACCTCACCCGACTCGGTCATGATCTAGGACTCACTCCCGTCTGAGAGCCTACGAGCATCATGCCTTCCAGGTGGTCGGCCAGGTAGACAGTCGCCATCCCGCCGTGGCCTAGCTCACGCTCGATGCGGTAGCGGCCTTCGAGGGCTGCGTTCAAACGGGTGACGGGGTCGGGCATGCGTTCAAGATGCGGCGTGGGTCAGCAAACCGCGAGCAGCGCCCGCTACACCACCACCAGCCCCAGCGCGCACAACACGCTCACGATGATCACGCAGGCGAAGCCCATCGGGCGGAAGGGCTGGGGTCGGAGAGAGTTGAGACCGGACTGGCGGGCGGTCCTCTTCGTGGTGGAAGGACTCTTCAACGTTCGGTCCCCCGATCCGCTGGCCTACTCCACATCACGTCGGCCGCCTGCGTCACCAGATGGCGTGGACCGACGAACCTGCGCTCGCCTGGCCCCTTCTCACCGTCCGGGCCGCGGGTCATGACAATGACTAGGAATCTCTCCTCGAGTCCCTTGATGATGCTCCTCGCGTGGCCGCTGGCCGACGCACCGGGCTCGACCTCCCAGGCCGTGAACACCTCGCCGAACGCCGTTTCAGGCTGGTAGTCGAAGATCACGCCGCAGGCGTCCGGGCGCATTTCGGCGTCGATGGACCCATCGACCTCAAGCGCTCCGCGCAACCACTGGCATTCGAACGTCTGGCACGACCCCGGGCGTTCGGCGTAGATCCCGCAGCCCGCCTCGCAGAGGTGCTCGCAGGTCTCGTACGTGCCCTTCTCGATCTCATGAACGCCGATCACGGTGCAGCAGGCGGAGCAGGAACCGCACTCACGTATCGAATCACTCACGACAGGTCCCCACGCCGACCTCGTGCGCTAGTTCCCGCTTAGGCGCACGAACTTCTGGACGCGATGCCCCGTTTGGACCTCACCTGTGTAGAGGTTGCCCTGCGAATCGAACGCCATGTAGTGCAGCCAGTCGAACTGGCCTGGCTGGCGCCCGCCTGTACCCCAGGAATAGACGGGCTCTAGAGTCGCGCGATCTAGAGCCCAGACCTTGTTGTTGGTGCCGTCGGGGACGTACAGAAATTGCTGCTCTGGATCGAGCGGATCGAGCTCGGCGCCCCAGGTCGACCCGGGGCCGTAGGTGTCAGGAGCCAGGACGTTCTCCATGAGGTAGGTCCCGTCTTTCTCGAACACCTGGAAGCGGTTGCTAGGACGGTCGCTCACGTAAACCCGGCCGTCTGTCGAGATCGCCAGGCCGTGCACCGGGCTCCGCCACGTTCGGCTCGGCGGCGCGTTGGGGTCCCAAGGCCCTGGATCCTCGTCGCGAGGGGGCTCACCATAGGCTCCCCAGTGTCGGATATACTCGCCTGTGTTGGCATCGAAGACGACGAGCCTGCGATTGCCGTAGCCATCGGCCACGTAGAGCTCATCCGTCTCGGGGTCGACCTCCATGGTGGCGGCTCGGTTGACCGAGTTCGGGTCGTTGCTACCCTGGCTTACGCCCACGTCGCCGATCTTGAGAATCAGCTCACCGTCCCGCGTGAACTTCATCAGATGGTGGTCGTCTCCGCCGTTGCCGGCTACCCAGACGTTGCCCTGGTAGTCGACGTGGATGCCGTGCTCACTGTTGAACCACTGATACTCCCCCGTCGGGCTGTCGCCGCCCCATGCATGAATGACGTTGCCCTCCGGATCCCAAGCGATCACCGGCGGCGCGGTGGTACAACAGAGCGACTCGAGAGGGTCGTGGCCCCAGGTCTGGTCACGGGTCGTCTGCAAAGGAGTCGAGCCGGCGTTCGTGGCCTGCACGGTCCAGGGTCGATGGATGATCCAAAGGTTGTCGTCGCTGTCGACGGAGGTCCCCGCCACCTGCCCGAGAATCCAGTTATTCGGGAGGGGTTTGGGCCAAAACGGGTCCACGGCGAACTGGGCCACGCCCTCGGGCACATCGGGCCCCGAGGCGTCGGCCGGCATGTTCGGCAGCGTACTCGCAGACGCCTGCATGGAGGAAGCCGAGGAGCTCGTGTCGCTCATGCACGCCGACAAGCCGACGGACACGAGCGGGGCCGCGATCAGTGTGCGGATGCACTTTCTGAATCCAATCATTGGTCCTCACCTTCTGTAGGGCACGAGGCGACGCGAGGCCGCGGATCGGTCCTCTTTGAGCCGTAGGATAAGTCACGGCGCCGCGCGTGGCGACCAGGGATCGCTCGACGGTCTTTAGATGAACCCTCGCCTCACTCGTTTCCCGACGCGTCGACTCCCTCCTGATAACGAGCGCCGCTCAAAACGCCGGAAAGCGCGTAATTACCCTCGTGACAGGCGTACTCGTACAGCTGGTCGGGCATCGCCGTCATCGGAATCTGGCCTCCCCACGACTCCGCGTAGGTCGCCGGGTCGTCGACCGTGAATTCGTAGAGAATCGCATCCTGCCTCATTCGGCTGAACCGCTCGGTCACTTTCATCTCTGGCGAGGAGTACGGTTGTAGGGGATGGATGTTGGTGGTCTCGACCACGAGAACGTCACCTTCCCAACGGCCCCACGAGTCTCCCATCCACGTGCGGATGTGCGGAGGCAGCTTCGGTCCTGATCCGATGCGGATAATCCGAGTGTCATGCACCATCTCGGTCATGATCATCACGTGATCGGGCGTCTGCACGATGGTGTAGTTGCTGTTATAACCCCCGTTGGGGAGCATGGGAGGGCCGGCGGGAGATCCGTAGGACGTGAGGCACCGCTCGGCGAGTGGCCTCAGCTCCGGGTGGTCGTATTGGCCGAAGTTGCTCCTGCCCTCCCGCTGCACCTGACGTCGCCTCTCGCCCTCGAGCGAGAGCGCTGGAATCCGGCCGTTGAGCGGGTAGGTGATGAGCGAGGCTCTGGGCTCTCCGTAGACCACCGCCACCTGGGACCCCGTCTCGAAAAAGACGTTGTTGTAGGAGTCCGCGGCCGAAATGCTGGTCTGACGCGGCGGTAGCGGACGGTCTGGGTCGCTCGGCTGCGCGCCACGGACGACGCGGTCCACATAACCCTGTTCCAACGCGGCGACTTCATCCCGCGAGTACACCGGCTTCTGGCCCTCTCGACGTTGGAGCGGTGTCAGGGACTGGTTCGTCCAGTTCCCCTGGAGATCCGGGTGGCCGTCGGGTGTTCTGGGGACCTCCCACTGGCGGGCGCTGGATGCTCTGCTCTGCGGGGCGACGGTCGAGGCGGCGCCCGGCGCGGCGGTTGTGCAGAGAAAAGCGACAGTCAGGAAGGAGCAACGCGACATATATCGACGACCGTGATCCACCATCGTATTACGAACGCTCATTCGTCCTCCAATCCAGCAGGATCCACGACAATGACCGGCACTTTTTCAAACGGCCCTCTGCCGGGTCGGGATAACGTGAAGGCCAGTCCTGAAGCGAGCAACACGAGGGCCCCTACCCTCCGCATCCCAGCTCGGAAGGAGGGGGCGTAGGGCCTATCGCACTTCGCCGACATAGACAACTCTCTTGGGCAGGAAGGTTCAAGCTAAAGATTGGGCGGAGGCCGCGAGCTTCCCGAGCCTGCCCCCCTGCCGGGGCCGGGTCGACGATACGACGACCTTGCCGGGCTTTACTCAGGGTCATACGCTTGCGCCTCGACCGATCCGCGCTCCAAGGGAGCGCAAGGGAGAGCGGACCATGAAGTGGGTCATCACCACGCACGTGCACTACGACCGCGTCGCTTCGCCCTGGCTCATCGAGCGGTTTATCGATCCGGAGGCGGAGTTCCAGTTCCTTGCCCGGGACCAGGCGGACCAGATCCCCGCAGACGCGATTCCCCTCGCCTTCCCCGGCGTGGAGCTCGGCCCTCATGACGATGAGGGACCGTTGTTCAAGAAGATCCTCGTGAAGTACGGGCTGGACGATGAGGCTCTGCTTGTGATGGCGGAGGTCATTCAGAAGGGCGTCGACTTCGTGCTCCACGACTTCAGCCCCGCCCCAGACGACCACTACGGGCAGTTGGCGGTCGGTCTCGTGTCGTTCTCGGACGGGATGCTCCTCGTCGAGGAATCTGACCGCGCGCGCCTGGACCTCAGCTACGTGGTGTGGGACGCCATCTACGAGCTCTTCAAGGAAGGCCGTCAGTTCCGCTACCGGACCGCCTGAGTGGACGCGTCGATGGGAGCGGAACGAGCGGGCGCGACAAGCCAGGTGCATCGCCGACACAGGTCGGCTTCGATGAGGAGGCAGGGATGAGTCCGACGAGGCGTGGTTTTCTTGCCAAGAGCGGGGCGGTCGCGGGAATGGCGGTGCTGGCGCCCGCCCTGCGCGCGGCTCCGGTGCCCCGCACGGCGCTGCCGCGCGGCGCCAACGAGCTCAGCGACGAGGAGGTCGGCTTCGCTGAGATCGTCACGAACGCGCTCTGCCCGAGCGACACGCTCACGCCGGACGGCGTGGCGTGCGGATGGGCCACGGCGATGTGCTCGCTCATCGCGGGTGCGTACGGCTCGGGACGGCCGGCCACCGGCGCCGCGACCCGCCGAGAGCAGTATCGTCGTGGGGTCGCGTGGGTCGAGGCGGCCGGCCGGGAGAGGTTCGGCGTGGGCCTCCGGGAGATCGGGCCGGACGAGATGCGGGAGCTCCTCCGTGACCTGAGGGCCGGACGCGTGTACGCCCGAGACGTCAGTCTACGGCCGTGGTTCCGCGACATCGTCGAGCCCCTCGCGGTTCGTTCCGCCCTGTCCGCGGCGGTCTACAACCGGTATGGGGGTCGGGTGTTCTGGAAGGCGTTCGGCTAGCCGGGAGGGCGGCTGCCGTGTCTAGAGCCTCCCCCTTCGCTGAGAACTCGCAGAACTTTCAGGGTGGCGCTACTAACCCAGACCGCCTCGCGCCTTGGTGCGTGACGCCAGTCGGCACAGCATGCTTCGTCAGGCAAGCGCCGCACTCTTGGGGTGCTGACCCCGTCGCTCGGCTTGCTGCGCCCCACTCTCGGCTGTCGGATCGACACAGGCGTGGCGCTGGCGTGAGGACGGATCAGAGGGTCCAGGACCGCCGTTGCCCCTGGGGTTCTACCCCGGGGTTCTACCCCGTTTTGGCGGACGGTTGAGTTAAGACACTGAACTGGTGGTCGCGGGAGTCGAGCCTCCGTTGGATTCTAGGATTGTGGAAGCGCTCGATGTAATCGAAGACGTCGGCCCGGGCGTCGGCGACGGTGAGGTACCGGCGGCGGTTGATGCGCTCGCGCTTGATCATGCCGAAGAAGCCCTCGGCCGGAGCGTTGTCACCACAGTGGCCGATCTCGCTCATGCTCAAGGTGATGTGGTGGTCCTTCAGGAACTGCTGGTACTCGTATGAGGTGAACTGCGTGCCGCGGTCCGAGTGCAGGATGACCGGCTCGCGATTGGGGCGCTGCCAGCAGGCCATCAGGACTGCCCGGAGGACTAGCTGGCGATCCTGCCTGGTCGACATCGACCAGCCGACCACCTTGCCCCCGTACAGGTCGACCACCACGCAGAGGTAGAGCCAGCCCTCGGCCGTGGAGATGTAGGTGATGTCGGTCACCCACTTCGTGTTCGGCTCGGTGGCCGAGAAGTCCCGCTCGAGATGGTTCCGCACGTACTCTGGCCGAACACCGCTGCGCTTGTGACGCCACCGTCGACGCTGCGGGATGCCGTACAGTCCGTTCTTGGCCATCAGCCGGGCGATCCGATTGCGGCTGACGGCCTCACCCTCATCAGTCAGCTCATCGTGCATCCGGGTCGCTCCCATCACGCCGTCTCTCGCTTCGTGATGCTCTCGGATGCGCGCCAGCAGGCGCTGATTGGTCACGTCCCCAGGGCTCATGGAACGCTTGGTCCAGCCGCAGAACCCGCTGGTCGACACCCGCAGACACCGGCACATCAGCTGAACAGGATAGACGCCGCGACAGCGCTGAACCGATCGATACTTCATTTCGATTCGCTCGCGAAGAACGCTGCCGCATCGCGCAAAAAATCACGCTCCCGTTTCACCTTAGCCAACTCACGCTTCAGGGCCAGGAACTCCTGATCGCGTGCCACGCCTGAGCCTGTGAACGCCTTGCCGTCGCCTTCGAGCTCACGCCGCCATCGAAACAGCAGGTTCGATCCGACGCCGATATCGCGAGCTACCTGGCTCACGCTCGCGTCCGGCTGCCGCGTCAACTTCACGGCCTCTCGCTTGAACTCCTCACTGTACTTCCTTCGCTTTGCCATGACACTCCTTTTGACCCAAAATGGGCCTTCTCTGAAGTGTCCGCACTAACGGGGTAGAACCCTGTTGTGCTTCAGGACCTTTCGGACAAGTCGGGCTAGGTTCGAAGTGAGACATGGCCTGGGTATCAGGCGGCTTCCTGAATTCGGCTTCGGTTGATGGTTTCTCGGCGCTCGCGCGCCTGCTCGAGCTTCTTGTTTCGCTCCTCGAAGCGTGCCTGAGGGTCGCCCTGCCAGTATTCTGCGGGGGCGAGATACTTCAGCCCCGCATGCAGCCGCCGCGTGTTGTAGAACTCAACCCAACGGCCGATGATCTGCCGCGCTCGGCCCAGGTTGTGCAGATCTAGGTCGTCGAGCGCCTCGCGCGTGCTTCGGTGGAACCGCTCGATGCGGCCGTTGGACTCCGGGTGGTATGTCCGGATCCTGATGTGCTCGAGCTCGAAGTCACGGACCAACTCCTTGAAGTCCTTCGCCGTGAACTGACTGCCGTTGTCCGTCACCACCTGAGGGTTCGCACCGGTCTTCTTCAGCGCGTCGTGGATCACGACCCGCACCGCCGCCGCCGTCATCGTCGTCAGTAGATCCCAATGCACTACGTACCGGCTGTAGGCGTCCAGCACCGTCACGAGGAAGTACCACGTGTCCTGGAGCCGCAGATACATCAGGTCCGTGTGCCAGCGCTCGTTCGGGGCCTTCGGATCCGGTGGCCGCACACCTTCACGAGAGCTCCGTTTCCAGCGGTACAACAAATCGGCGTCGCTCAAGATCCGATAGGCGCTCGTGGGACTCACGTAGGCCACGTCTTCGTCGATCATCATCCACGCTAGCCGTCGATAGCCCTCACGCGGGTGCGCCAGGGCGTAGGCGATCACAGCTTGCTTCTCTTCGGCAAGAATCGCATGCGGCGAACTCCGTGGGCCGGAAAACAGATCATCTAGGAGTTGCTCCTCTGCGCGCCGCTTCCAGTCGTAGTAGCGTGACTTCGCCAGACCCAGACGCTTCAGAATCCGGCGCACCGTCCAGCCCGTCCGGGATCGAGTTACCTCGATCAACTTCAGCACCTCCCGCTTCTCCCGCGTCGTGCGCCGGCGCCCCGACCGAAGATCTAGGGCCCCCTTTTTAGATCGAGGTTCTCTTCCACGACCTCGGCGATCACTCGTCGCTTCTTCTCCAGCTCCTGCTCGAGCCGCTCGATCTCTCGTTCCGCCGCCTTGCCCTTGCGACTCGCTCGACCTTCCAACGCTTCGCGTGCGCCTTCCCGCGCCTGCCGCTCCCACCTGTAGAAGGTCGTCTGGTCCACTTGATGGCGCCTAAGCACCTCCGACACTGTCGTGTCCGGTGCCCGCGCCTCTTCCAGCATCCGGACCTTCTGTTCCACCGTGAACTTCCGCCTCGTCTTCTTCGACATTTCCCCTCCTCGGTGCGTCCCTCGTTCCGCCGCCCGACTCAGGCCATTGTCTCACTACTTCGCTTCCCTCGAAAGTCCGATTCCGCCTGAACCACTACCCCACGGGTGTTCTATCCAGCAGACCAGTGCGTTCTCCTGCATCCAAGTGTCCAGCCACTGTTCACCGACATGGGTGAGCGTCATACGCTTCCCACTTCCGACTCTGCGAAGCGGAAAGCCACTCTTCCCTGCCAAGAGAACACCCAAAGTCAGACGCAAAGTCGAACCTCCAGCATTGCCTTGGTAATGAGACTTGATGCGTTTTCTGATGTTTTGACTGCTGCTCTCGTTCTTCGGGGAGATCCCGACATAGAGAAGTGTCAGACCATCTTTGGTGACGCACCCATCCATCGGGACGATCTCAGGAATCTCTTTAAAGAACCATGCGTAGACCCCTGACGCTGATGGCACTGGGCTCGGCTTGGAGAGAACCTCAGCACGGGTGTAGAGGTGACTCGGACGCCGGACGAATACAATAACGTTCGACCCCACAGCAGTTTGAAGGACCGGACCCCAGCCCACTTCGGAGGCTCAGGGCCCTTTATCCCAGACCCGATCAGGCTCGGCTTTTCACCCTAGTCCTGGACCAGTTTCAGGGGGCAGTGCAATCAAAACATAAAGCCGATGTTCGCTATTCGGATCGTTGGTATAAGCGTCATACCCACGTCCGGTGAGGCTCCGACGAGTCGCTTTAGGCCAAACCCAAGGCCGACATAGAAGTCGTCGTTTGGTCCTAGAACCCAGCTCCGATTGAGATCAAAGCCATAACCAAAGTAGGTCTCACCATCTACCGCGGTAATGCCCGCCTTCACGCCGAATGCCCACCCGACAGGAGCTTTGTAGGTCCG
>Ga0114996_10010507_pt1 | contig 10043 bp, 7 predicted proteins | sample ArcticOcean_MG_C_4_FD_87039 | JGI IMG/M metagenome (GOLD analysis project Ga0114996, IMG submission 87039) | Marine microbial communities from western Arctic Ocean - ArcticOcean_MG_CB4_134 | ecosystem: Environmental > Aquatic > Marine > Oceanic | place: Arctic Ocean: Canada Basin | collected...
CTGTTTCTGAAGCTGATAAAAGAAATGCTGAATTATTACTAATCAGATTAGATACTCCTGGAGGCCTAGGAGTGTCCATGCAAGAGGTGATAACTGAGATCTTGAATTCTCCGGTTCCTGTTGTCTGCTACGTTAGTCCTGCAGGGGGGCACGCAGCTTCTGCCGGATTTTTCATCCTACTCGCAGCTGATTTAGCTGCGATGGCTCCTGCTACAAATACCGGTGCAGCTCATCCTGTTTTTCCTTTTGGAATGGATGATCCTGTAATGATGAAGAAGGTTAGAAATGATGCACTGGCGAATCTTCGTAGCATTGTTGAACGTCGTAACAGGAGTTACGAGCTTGCTGAGAAGGGTGTTTTGGAGAGTCATTCCTACACGGCCCAAGAGGCCCTGAAAGGTAATTTGATTGACCTGATCGCCACTGACGAGAAAGAGTTACTTCGGAAATTGGAAGGAGTATCAGTACTCCGTCCCGATGGGACTGAAATAAGGCTCAACCTGAAGGGCAAGAAGGTTGAGTCTTATTTAATGACTCGAAGACAAAGGATCCTCGGAGCATTAGCCAATCCTAATCTCGCACTTTTATTCGGCGTAGTAGGGTTGATCCTGCTTTGGATAGAGTTCCAGGCTCCAGGGATGCTTCTGCCGGCAGTAATAGGGCTAGTAAGCCTGACCCTGTCACTGCTGGGATTTTCTCTTCTTCCTATAAATTATATTGGCGTGATCCTAATATTACTTGGAGTCAGCCTCGTAGTAGGAGAAGTTTTTTTTCAGGGTTTTGGCGTGCTTGGAATCGGGGGTGCAATTTCTTTCGTCCTAGGACTGGTTTTTCTTATTGATTCTCCTTATCCAGATTTAAGGATTGGCTGGGGTATTGCTCTGTCTCTTGGTGTGCCAGTAGCGTTGATCTCATTCTTCTTCTTTTGGACGCTCTTCAGGGGAGCAAGCGCTAAGATTAGGACGGGGGCTGAGGGACTTATGGGAGAAACCGGGGTCACTAGATCTGTTGTGGATGATTCCGGAGGTCGGGTTTTTCTGAAGGGTGAACTTTGGACTGCTACAGCTGCAGGAGAAATAGAAGCAGGGGTTACGGTTGTTATCAAAAAAATTAAAGGTCTAACGTTAGTTGTTACGGAAAAAGATCTGTAGAAAAGGAGTTTTAGTATGGATTTCAGTATAGGGTTTAGTGGTTATTTTGTGCTGTTTATTGTTTTGGTCTATGTAGCATCTTGCATTGTTGTACTGCGGGAATATGAGAGGGCCGTCGTTTTTAGACTTGGTCGCATTGTTGGGGAGCCCTGGGGGCCGGGTTTGCTCATCATCCCCAAGCCCTTGTATCGAATCGAACGGGTTAGTCTCCGTACTGTAACAATGGATGTGCCTTCCCAGGATGTGATTACTAGAGACGGTGTATCTGTAAGTGTTAACGCGATTGTTTACTTTCGCGTAGTTCATGCGAATAGAGCCATTCTTGAAGTTGAAGACTACCTTTATGCAACTTCCCAGGTGGCTCAAACAACCCTCCGCTCAGTACTGGGAGAACTTGACTTGGATGACTTGTTAAGCAAGAGAGAAGAATTAAACGAACGCCTTCAATCAATCCTTGACCAATCCACCGATGCCTGGGGAATTAAGGTTTCGATGGTCGAGGTGAAAACCGTAGATCTCCCAAGTGAGATGCAGCGGGCGATGGCTCGCCAGGCTGAAGCCGAAAGAGAAAAAAGGGCGAAGATAATCCATGCAGATGGGGAATACCAATCAGCTACCCGTCTCTTAGAAGCAGCCCAAACACTAGCTAAAGAACCAACGGCGATACAGCTGAGATATCTATCTACTCTGAGTGAGATAGGTATGGAAAACAATTCGACAATCGTTTTCCCAGTACCAATAGATTTCCTGACTGCAGCGATGGAAAAACTGAAGAGTTAGAAATGTCCGAAAAACAAAACCCAGGCCTTAACACACATCAAAGCCTAAAGATTTATTTGATCGTTTTGGGATGGTCAGCCTTGGTTCTGTTTTTTGGTATTCGGCTTGGGAATAAGTATCACCCTGAAGAACCACCTGCCTTGGGAACAGTCCAGCTGGAAAAAGAGCTCAACCTCAGAAAAACCCAGGCAGATTCCCCCATAGGACTAAGTGTCGCTGGACTTGATTCTGAAGAGGAGGCGATTAAAAAAGGCAACGAGAAATTGTCTCCAGGAGAATCTTCAGCTGATTCAATCTTGCCTTCTTCGCAATCGACGGAGAAGGCAAAAGTCTCTAGAGGGAACTCCTATACTGTACAAGTCGCCGCCCTGAGAAGTGTGGCTGAAGCTCGGTCTGAGGTTAAAAGGCTGCTTTCCAAAGGTTACGATGCCCGTGTAGTAGAACCGGGCCTGAGGGGGCGCTATTTCAAAGTATGGGTAGGCGAATTTCAATCTGAAGAGGAGATAAAGGAAACGGAGACAGAGCTCAGAGAAGCTGGTTTTAGTACCTATGTGAGAAAGACGGACTCCTCTCTTCTGCAGTGAAAAAATTCATCGCTCTCATAATCTCTGGAATCCTCTTAGCTTGTAGTTTTCCTAAATTAACTTTTTTCCCGCTAGCTTGGTTCTGCTTGATCCCTTTTCTGCATTTCTTGATAGGCAGGAAAACGTGGCGCCTTGTTATTCTTGGGCACATTCTTTTTTTCGGGCCATTCTTCTCGATAGTGCTCTACTGGATTCCTCGGGTAATCTATGAATACGGGGAATTGTCCTGGCTGATATCTGGGGTGATTTTCCTTCTCCTGGTAGCGGCAATGAGCCTACTAATGTTTCCAATCTCCGCCATAACCCAACTTATCTCTCGGAAAAGTAGTCAGGAAATTGCGCTCCTGACAATCCCCGCAACGTGGACAAGCTGTGAGCTGCTAAGAAATTATGTGGGCGCTGGAGGATTCCCATGGGCCTCTCTTGGCTATTCCCAGGTTCCATTCTCGTGGCTCTTGCAAGTAGCTGATCTAGGAGGAGTCTATTTGATTTCTTTTCTCTTGGTAGCCCTAAATTGTGTCTGGATTTTTTGGTGGAGGGATATTCGGGGCCCCGCTATTGTTGGGATTTCATTTTTTCTTTTAGCCGTTTTTTATGGTGCTGTCCGGCCAGCTTCCTGGGAACTATATCAAGAGACCGGCCGAAGAGTCAGTCTTATTCAGCCGGGTGTGGAGTTACTGGGAAGTGACGAATATTTCGAGCAGGTTTATTTCAGAAAGCTCCCAGAAGAATATCTACGTGCTGCTGCGGGGGGGGTGGATTGGGTGTTCTTTCCAGAGACCCCTAACCCTTATTCTCCCGATAGGGATGGCTATTTTAAGAGGTTCTGGAGCAAAGTCATTTCAAATGGGAAGACCGGCCTCATCATGAATGCCACGGGTAGATTACAGGGTTTGGACCATTATTTTAACAGCGCTTTTGTAGTGGACAAGAAAGGTAGGTTTATTCACCGTTATAACAAGCGAAAACTGGTCCCTTTCGGGGAATATATTCCTTTAGGAGGAATTCAGCTTGGATTTGGCGGCCCCCTTATTCAGGGGGGGATGGATTTCTCACCTGGTGCTCGGAGTCAGAAGAATCCGAGTATGGATGGAGTCCCTTTTGGGATGCTCATTTGCTACGAAAGTATTTTCCCGGAACTGAGTCGAAAGGCGGTTCGGGAAGGCGCCCAGTTTCTTGTGAATGTGACTAATGATCGATGGTTTGGCTTTTCTGCTGCTCCTTTTCAACATTTACAGATGGCAATCTTGAGGGCTGTGGAACAAAGAAAACCACTACTGAGAGCAGCAAACTACGGGGTTTCCGCTTGGATTGATGAAATGGGTGTTATACGGAAACGACTGGATCTATTCGATACTGGTCACTTAGAAATCAGTTTTCACCCCAATTCTTATCGGACTGTAAACTCTTACCTGGGAGATTGGAGTATCTTTATACTTATACTGGTAACCGGAATCGGGGCTATAGTTCGAATTCGTATAGAAAAAAGGGAAGGGATCGCATATGAGAGACTTTCGTGAGGTTGTGAAGGATTTGGGCCAGAGAATAGATCACCTTTGGCATTATCTTTGACGTTGAAGGTAAACGAGAGAAGCTCAGCGCCATCGAAGAAGATCTTGGCAAGCCGGATGCTTGGAATAACCCAGAAGAAAATAAAACTGTTTTACGCGCCCGGCGAAGCCTGAAAAATGACATCAAGCTGGCTGAATCTTGCCGGGAAGGATTATTGGATTCACTGGCCCTCCTGGAGTTACAACAAGAGGGCGAAGATGTTGAATCTGACCTCGGAATACTTGTCGAGCAACTAGAAAGATTGGTGGTGGAAACAGAGATGCGCACTTTACTTTCCGGTAAAGATGATGGGAGTAACGCTATCTTGACAATCCATCCCGGTGCGGGAGGTACAGAGAGTCAGGATTGGGCTGAAATGCTGTACCGAATGTATTTGAGGTGGGCGGAGAAATCTGGTTACAAAAATGAGTTGGTGGATTTTCAACCTGGAGATGAGGCCGGGCTCAAGTCCGTAACATTTTTGGTGAAAGGTGATTTTGCGTATGGTTACTTATCCGCAGAAATTGGTGTCCATCGCCTAGTAAGGATTTCGCCTTACGATACTGGAGCCAGACGCCATACCTCCTTTGCCTCCCTCTTTGTTACTCCAGAAATTGACGACAGCGTCGATATTATAATTGAAGAAAAAGAACTCCGTATAGACACCTATAGATCCTCGGGTGCAGGAGGGCAACATGTAAATGTGACTGATTCAGCGGTTCGTATTACGCATAAGCCTTCCGGTACGGTGGTGCAGTGTCAAAACGAAAGGTCTCAGCACAGGAATAAAGACATGTGCATGAAAATTCTGCGCTCTAAACTATACGAACTGGAGATGCAGAGACGCCAGAAAGAACTCGACGAGACAGAGGGAAATAAATCAGAGATAGCCTGGGGCAGTCAGATACGATCCTATGTTTTACACCCCTATAGATTGGTCAAGGATCATCGCACTAAAAAAGAAACAGGAGACGTTGATACTGTTTTAGACGGAGGACTAGATGACTTCATCCAGTCCTACCTGAAACACAGGGCCCGTGAAAGAACAACCGGAGCAACTAAATGAGTAGGCTAGGCAGGGAGGAATCTGCTGGCGCACATTTACGTAAGGTAGCCCACGGAATTCAAACGGTTGCCAGGAGTAGCAGAAATCAATCCATAACAGGATTGGATGTATTTCGAAGCAGTCTTGTCTCCCTGATTATTTTGATGATTTTGGGGGCCACGATGATTCTTTCGATCTCAGAAGAAGCACGAATGACTCTTATACAAAAGTTTGCTTCCGGCTGGTCGCTCTTGAAGGTAGAAGATCCGGACTTCCATCAATTAGCTCCCCCTAAACCAGATCTCTCTAATTTTGTAGTAGGGGCTCTGTCGAGTGGGATGAAAAATGGCGACCCAGGGAATTTGCCGGATGAAGAACTTCCTTCAGGAGACTTCATAAAAGAAGTTAGAGAAAAAGTCCTTGAAATTCCTTCCAAAGATTCAAATTTCGAGAAGGCGTTTAATCTTTTGGCAGAGAATTCGGAATTCATTAGAGCACTTATCTTAGGGGGATTCCCAGACCTCCTATTCGATGACTGGCAACCAATCCGAGCGGTTCCCCCTAATTATTGGCTGCTACTCGAGGTCCAAGATGTCGTGGCAGGAGAAGCGATCAAACTTGCTTGGTCTTTTAACATAGATACTTTAAAGGCTAACCCTGAAAATCAGTCGGCCCGGGACCAATTTTTTGAAATGAAACTGAAAGAAGAGTGAAATCGCATATCAGCTTGCTACACTCTGACTTGTGAACTACCGGTGGAGTCTAAGTGATCCCGACCCAGATGACGTTCAGAATCTATGTCGGTCCCTTCACATTTCTCCTCTAGTGGGGGGCATGCTGATCCGTCGGGGATTCAGAGATCCTACCGAAGCTTCATCCTTCCTAAATCCTAGCCTTGAAGACATGCATGATCCTAACCTGATGCAGGACATGGAGGTAGTTGTTCAGCGCCTATTTCGTGCGCGGAGTCTGAAAGAAAAAGTGTTCATCTACGGAGACTACGATGTCGATGGGATAACCTCCACAGTCATCTTGAAAAGGGCATTAGAGATGTTGGGCCTGGAGGTGGGTTATCATATTCCTAGGCGGTTGGAAGAAGGTTATGGTTTAAAGGCTCATGTCGTTGAGCAGGCTCACCAATCTGGTTATTCTCTAATCATAACTACAGATAGTGGAATTAGAGCCTTCGAAGTTTGCCAGGTGGCACGAGAGCTTGGGGTAGATCTTGTAGTTACAGATCATCATAGTCCGGACACTACTCTTCCTGAGGCGTATGCCATTATCAATCCTCGGAGATCTGATTGTAACTACCCGGACAAATCACTCGCAGCTGTTGGTGTTGTTTTCAAATTAGTTCAGGCATTATTCGAAGAATTAGGCTGGAGCTCTAGGATGCCTCATTTCCTGAAGCTAGTAGCTATCGGAACCATCGCTGATCTAGTTCCACTATTGGGAGAAAACCGCATTTTTACCAAGTTTGGCCTAGACGGGCTCTCTAAACCTATAAACTTAGGCCTTAGAACCTTGCTTCGTAGTTCTGGGGTTACAGGTTCGGTAAGTACCTCGGATATTGGTTTTAAGATAGCTCCGCGAATCAATGCGGTGACTCGTATGGGTGGTGGGGGAGAGGTGGTAGATCTATTCTCTATCCAGGATCAGATGGAAGTTAATAGGCTTGTCGAGGACATGCATACCAAGAATGTTGATCGGAGAAAAACTGAACAAGTAATCTTAGAAGAAATTGAGAGAAGGTTTAAGGTAGCCCCAAAAGAATTTGAAGGGAATTTTTTAATCGTAACTGGGGAAGGCTGGCATCGGGGAGTGATTGGGATTATTGCCTCGAGGCTAGTCGAAAAGTTCTACAGACCGACTTTGGTCATTTCAATAGATCAAGCTCAATGCCAGGCCTCCGGTCGGAGCATTCGCGGATTCAACTTATTGGACGCACTCACCCATTGCCGAGATTTACTGGATCGTTTTGGGGGACATGAACAGGCTGTGGGTTGTTCAATGCCTGAATCTGTGCTTCAGGAATTAGGAGCACGACTTAGGGATTATGCAGAGCAAACAATATCAGAAGAAGCTCTGATTCCGATCTTGCCGATCGAAACAGAAGTATCGATTAATGAGATCGGGGAAGAATTACTCAATCAGGTAGAAAAGCTTGAACCTTTTGGCAAAGGTAATCCGATGCCTATTTTTCTGTCAAGGGACGTTCCATTGAGAGCAGCCCCTTATGTCATTAAGAAGAGTCATTTGAAGTTATTGGTTGGGCCTAGTCAATCTCCTTTTGAAGCAATCTGGTGGCGCCATGCTGAAATTGCGAGTCAAATATGTCAAGGATCTAGGCTAGATATTGCTTATAGATTGGGTTGGAATTCCTACAGAGGAGTGAAGAAGATACAGCTTACGATAGAGGATCTACGTATTGGAGAAAACCTCTAGATTCTTAATCTGGATCTAGAGATCTCCCGGAATATTCCCATGGGACACAATAAAGTTATAAAGCTTGTTCTCCTAGGTTTGTCGGCCCTAGCTCTAGTCGCTATTGGGGTTAGTTTCTACCTGAATAAGGGTCGATTTGGATCGAGAGTAATTGAATTTTTGGGGAGAGATATAACTCAGATGAGTCGAGATGTTCAACATCTTGACTACGATGGGTCCGATGCAGTTTTTAGGGTTGAATCTGATGTAACCACTCGATCCTCAGAAGGAATACAAGCCCTTACCGGAGTGAAACTCCACGTATTTAGGGCAATGCCAAATAAAGGAAAAGATCTCATTGTTGCTAATCAGGCAAGGTATCTGGAAGAAAAGAATCTGGTTGAATTTGAACATGATGTCTTGATTCAACTTGAGGATCAGACTGAAATTCTAGCGGATGCACTAGTAGCTGATATCGGCCAGAAAACTGTGGCCGTCGATGGCCAATTCCGTTTCCGGAAAGGAGACATAACGGGGAGTGGAAAAAAACTTTCCTACGTAGCTACTGAACGAAGACTACTTGTAGGCGACGGGGTGGATGTGGTCGTGCCTACTTCGGCTGGTGAGACTAACATTACGGCGCAACAGCTAGAGTATCTGCCTGAAGAAAGCAAGCTGGTTTTTACGAAAGGATTTCGATTAGTTTCTCCGCGTGGTGAGGTCTCAAGCGAGAAAACCTCTTTTTACATGAATAAAGATAATCAATTGACTCGTTTCTTAGCCGAATCCGATGTGTCTTTCGTAAGCCCCCAAAGGACCATTCGAGGGGCTATCCTTGATATCGATCTCGAATCCGAATCTGGGGCAATTAAATCCTTTCGGATAGATGGCTCTGATACGAGCCTTGCAGAACTGGTGCAAAAAGTAGGAGAGTACTCGCAAATCATTAAAGGGAGGAGGATCCAGGCTACTTCTATCCAACGATCCCTGTTAGAAACACTAATTCTCGGAAGCCTCCGGGTTTCGGGAGAGGTGTCTCTCGAATGGCCTGCGGTTGGGATTGAGTCTCTAACTGCCGGGAATTTATGGGCCAGAAATGGTTCCGGGAAAGGTTTCAGGGAACTAGATTTCATAGGGGATGTAGACTTCAGAAGAACGTCATTGGAAAGTCCTGGTTTTCGAGAGACACTAACAGCTGAAAGACTGCAACTTAGAATGGACGCTCTTGGAGCGATTCAAAGCCTTAACGCTCAAGGATCTCCATCTATACAGCTGGACAGAACGCCTCAAATCGTTTCTATCAACGCCGAGACTGAATTGAGTTTCAGCTTTGAGCAGGGAACCTTGACTCGGATGGAAACTTGGGGGAAATCAACTCTAAAGGAAACGACTCAGGACGGCACACTGCAAATTGATGCGAGTTCTCTCGATATGGTTTTTTTAGATGGAGCTTTACAAAGATGCACTGCACGGGGCCCTGTAGAGACATTAAGGACATCAGAGACAGGAGGGCAAAAAACTAGATGTGAATATCTAGAAGTCGACTACGACTCGTCCGGTCAAATTAAACGGATAATCCAAACGGGTGACGTAGAAATTTCTCAAGTAGGAGAAGTGGACGGTTTTACTATGACTGCGGAAAAGGCCGTTCTAGAGAATGAGGATCTTCTCCTCGTTTTATCAGGGAAGCCCTCCCTGAAGAGATCTACTGGCGCAGGAAAATTCATAAGCAAAACCAACGCTGCTAGCATCAGTATGAGTATTAAGGACTACCGGATAGAGGCTTCCGGACCTGTCCTTTCGATCTTCGCATTAGAAAAGACTGTAGTATCTATTGCGGCCGACAACATGAGAACCGGAGAGGGCACTCCGTGGATAATTTATACGGGAAGGCCTCGTCTACTTTATGGTGAGAATGAAATCGAAAGCGATCATTTAAAGATCGATCCCGAGCTGCAAAGTTTAGTAGCTGCTGGCGCTGTAGTTAGTCGATTTGTAATGACCAAAGGGAGGGGGCTCAGCCAGATTTCTGCAAACTCCCTTGAAATAGATAGTGTAAACGGAAAAGCGATTTTCTCGGGAGATGTAGTCGCCACTGCCGAGGGATGGATAATGCGAGCCCCTACTATAGAGTTGTACTTTAAAGGATCTAACCTGGGACTGCTTAACCGTGTGCACAGCACCGGCGGTGTTGAGATCGAGGCAGGAAACCGAAGTGCTAACGGAGACACGGCAGTGTATTTCCCAGAGGAAGGAAAAGTTGTGGTCTATGGCCAAGATGCACAGATCATCGATCCTGAACGGGGCAAGGCAATAGGACGGAAATTGACGTTCTATCTAAGTGACGACAGATTGCTAATCGAGGGGCAACAGTGAAAAAGAATGTCCAAGCGGGGGGCACAAATCTGAAAGTAGTCTCCCTGAAAAAAACCTATCAAGGACGCAAGGTGGTGGAGAAAGTTAACCTCGAGGTGTTCTCAGGAGAAGTTGTGGGGCTTTTAGGTCCTA
>Ga0114996_10010510_pt1 | contig 10041 bp, 7 predicted proteins | sample ArcticOcean_MG_C_4_FD_87039 | JGI IMG/M metagenome (GOLD analysis project Ga0114996, IMG submission 87039) | Marine microbial communities from western Arctic Ocean - ArcticOcean_MG_CB4_134 | ecosystem: Environmental > Aquatic > Marine > Oceanic | place: Arctic Ocean: Canada Basin | collected...
AGCCACCTTGCAGGCGAAATTGCAAGAACACGGCCAGTTCCTCGCTATGGACACCCCCCTGCCCGACCGCGCGACTATCGGGGGAGTGCTGGCCGTCGGGGCTTCAGGCCCACTCAGATGGCAGGGCTGGGGCGTCCGTGAGCTGGTCATCGGCATGACCGTGGTGGCCCCAGACGGCGTGACCACAAAGAGTGGCGGCCACGTAGTTAAAAACGTCAGTGGCTACGACATGTCCCGGCTGCACATAGGAGCGCTGGGCACTCTCGGCGTCATCGCCGAGGTGTCGCTCAAGCTCACGCCGCTCCCAACCGGGCAGGCGACCATCACCGCCTCGTTCCGCAGCGCAGCCGATGCCTTCTCCGCCGGAATGGCCATCTTCCACGGCCGCACTTCGCCCCTCGCGCTCACCTGGTTCAGTCCCGTAGCCGCGCAGAAGCTGGGCCGAACCCGCAAGGGCAGCCACCACCTCGCTGTGCGGCTCGCTGGCAGGCCTCGCACCCTGGCCCGCATGGTGGACGACGTCACGGCCTCCTGTAACAAATTCGGGCCCGTGGACACCGGCCGGGTCGACGGCGCCGAGCACGAGGCGCTCTGGCGCGGCGTGGCCGACTTTGGCTGGGACGAGGCCACACGACCGGCTGCATCCCTGCGCCTCTCGCTTCCCCCGGCCGCGGCAGGAGAGGTGCTGGCCTCGCTGGAGAGTGCGGCGGCCACCCGGGGCCTTATGCCCGCAATAATCGCCCATCTGGCCGCCGGTACGGTGCTGGTAAACTTGTTTTCCCTCGATGACAGTGGCCTGGCCGCTGGCAAGCTCGACGGAGTAGTGGCCGACACGCGGAAGCTGGCACGACAGCGCCGCGGTACAGCCGTGCTGGAGCAGGCCCCTGTGGAAGCGAAACGCCGCTTGGGGGTGTGGGACGGAGGAGGCGAAGCGACGGCAATCATGCGACGACTCAAAGCACAGTATGACCCCGGTAACGTCCTGAACCCTGGCCGGTACCTAGATGGCATCTAAGGGCAGCATTTCTGGGGGCGGCACTTCTGGGTTGGCCGGGTTCATAGGTCCCGACGCACCGGCCGAGGAAGACCTCTACAAGTGCGTGCACTGCGGGTTCTGCTTGCAGGCCTGTCCAACCTACGTACAGACGGGGCTGGAGACCGAGTCTCCCAGGGGCCGCATCGCGCTGATGAAGGCCGTCAACGAAGGCCGCATCGGCCTGGACGAAGACGTTTATCGGCACTGGGACATGTGCATCCAGTGCCGCGCCTGCGAAGACGTGTGCCCGTCGGGCGTCCCCTACGGACGGTTGATCGAAAAGACGATGGTCCAGGTAGAGATGCGGCGCAAAGTCTCCCGCTTAGGCCGCCTCGTTTCATGGCTCATTTTGGGCAAAATTCTGCCGGGCCAGAGCGCCCTCACCGGCCTGGTGGGCGCGCTTCGCCTGTACCAGAAATCCGGGCTCCAGAGAGTCGTGCGGATCAGCCAAATTCTGAAGCTAGTACCAGGCGGCGTAGCGGAGTTGGAAAGCTCGCTGCCCGTCTTGCCCAATGCCTTCTTTGCAGCCCAGGGCCAGGTCTACCATGCGCACGGCAAGCCCCGGGCATCGGTGGCGCTGCTATCAGGCTGCGTTATGCCGTTAATTCACGGCCCGGAAATGCGCACCGTGGCCCGGGTCCTGAACCGCAACGGGGTCGAGGTAGTCGTGCCCCAGTCGCAGGTATGCTGCGGTGCCATCCACACCCACGTCGGGGACATCGAGCGGACCCGTGAACTCGCCCGCCGAAACGTCGACGCCTTTCTCGCTTTGCCCGTGGACGCGGTCATCACGGCGTCTGCCGGTTGCGGCACCAGAATGAAAGAGTACGGCGATCTGCTGGCCGACGACCCCGACTACGCCGAGCGAGCGGCCGAACTGTCGGCAAAAGTCCGAGACATCCACGAGTACTTGCATGATCTCCCCATCGAACCCCCGAAAGGCAGACTCGACTTCGAGGTCACCTACCAGGACGCCTGCCACCTGACGCACACCCAGGGCATCGGTGCGCAGCCCCGGGCATTGCTGAAGTCCATCCCCGGCCTCACCCTGGTCGAGATGCAGAATTCGACGAGATGCTGCGGCGCCGGTGGCACCTACACCGTCACCCAGAGAGAGATGTCGTTGAGGCTGCTCGACGACAAGATGACGTCCATCAGCCAGACCGGTGCGACGGTGGTCGCTACGGGCAACCCCGGTTGCCTCATGCAGCTCCAGTACGGTGCCCAACGCAACGGCCCCCCGGTAACCGTGAAGTACGTCACCGACCTGTTGGACGAGGCCTACACCGCCGAGAAGTCTGTCGGGACGAAGGCGCAGCCGCCTAAACAGCCAGGTAGTGAAGATTCCCCCTGGGAGGAAGAGCGCGATGAACTTAGGACTCAGTGGAAAAGCCGCCCTGGTGACAGGCGGCAGCGACGGGATAGGTAAAGCCGCAGCGCACAGGCTGGCAGTTGAGGGCGTGGCGGTCGCGATCACCGCGCGTCGTGCCGACCACCTGCAAGCCGCCGCCAGTGAAATCGAGGCAGCCACCGGCGGCCGTGTCCTGGCACTGCCCGGCGACATGATCGACCCTGACCAGGTCGAGTCCGTCGTAGCTCAGGCGGCCTCTGCATTTGGGCGCCTGGACATTCTCGTCAGCAACGCGGGCAGGTCCGCCGCCGACCACATCGACAACATGTCCGACGAAGTCTGGCGCGACGACATCGACCTGAAGCTAATGGGCGCCGTCAGGGGCGCACGAGCCGCCTCTCCCCACATGCGCAAACAAGGCGGCGGACGCATCATCAACATCACCACCCCCTCCGGCAAAGCGCCAGGGGGCGGCACCGTGCCCACGTCCGTATCGCGGGCGGCAGGCATCGCGTTAACCAAAGCCATGTCGCTGGACTACGCTCCCGACGCCATCACCGTGAACACCGTGTGCATCGGGTTGATCAAGAGCATGCAGCACGAGCGCTGGTGGCAGCGCTCCGGGCCCGAAGGAACGCTAGAGGAGTGGTACGAGAAGATGGGCGCGAAAGTGCCCCTGGGCCGCGTCGGCGAGGCCGAAGAGGCCGCCGACCTCATCGCCTTCCTCGCCTCCGACCTGGCCGCCTACATCACCGGCACCGCCGTCAACATAGACGGGGGCATGTCACCGGTCGTCTAGAGGAACGACTAGCCCTGCAGCGCCCTCTGCATCAGCAGATGATCGCACAGCACCAGCGCGACCATCGCCTCGACCATGGGCACCGCCCTCGGCAGCACACACGGGTCGTGGCGACCCCGGCCTGCGATAGTCGTTTCGTTTCCCTGGTCATCTACGGTGTTTTGCTGTTTAGTTATGGTGGCCGTAGGTTTGAAAGCGGCCTTTATGACAATGTTCTCGCCGTTGGAAATACCGCCCTGCACGCCCCCCGAGTGGTTCGTGCGCGTGCGAATCCGGCCGTCGTCGTTGTAGAACGGGTCGTTGTGGGCAGACCCCGTCATCTCGGTACCGGCGAAGCCCGAACCTATCTCGAATCCCTTGCATGCTGGCAGCGACAACAGGCCGCGAGCAAGGTCCGCCTCCAGCTTGTCGAAGACCGGCTCGCCCAGGCCCACGGGTACGCCCCTGGCGACCGCTTCCACGACGCCGCCGAGCGAGTCGCCGTCCTTGCGGGCCTGTTTAATGCGGTCGATTATTCGCTCCGCCATTGCAGCGTCCGGGACGCGGGCGATGTTCGCTTCGACATCCTGTCGAGTAACCGTTTCGGTATCGACGGGCGCTTCGAGAGTCCAGACCTTCTTCACGTAGCCGACTATCTCCACGCCCTCGGCGGCCAGTATCTTGCTGGCGACTGCGCCCGCAGCAACGCGGCCAATAGTCTCTCTCGCGCTGGCGCGTCCACCGCCCTTCCAGTTACGAATCCCGTACTTGGCCTGGTAGGTATAGTCGGCATGCGAGGGCCGGAAAACCGACTTCATATGCTCGTAGTCCTTGCCCTTCGCGTCTTCGTTACGGACGGATATGGCAATCGGAGTCCCGAGCGTGCGCTCCTCAAATACGCCGGAAAGTATCTCGGCCCTGTCGGACTCGCGCCGCTGGGTCGTTATCTCGCTCTGGCCTGGGCGACGTCGATCAAGGTCAGCCTGAATTTCGGCAACGTCGAGTTCGAGACCCGGCGGGCAGCCGTCTATGACCACCCCGACGGCGTCGCCGTGGGACTCGCCCCAGGTGGTTATACGAAAGAGATTTCCGAACGTACTTCCCATGGCGCTATGGTACCATCCGACCATCGTCGCCCCCGTCACAATGCGACACAGGGGCCGGTGCGGCGCAAAACGGATTACGCGGGTCCGGGCCGAACACCCGCGAGGACCTTCCTGACGTGGCTCTGCCACGCCGGGGCGAGCGTACCTCGTGGCCCGGACCCTTAATTCCGTACCTGGTTCTGCTTGAAGTTGCCTCCTGCCAAAGCCTAGACTTGGCCAGATGGACCCCGACTTACCGGCCTCATCGGCCTCCCCGCCCGAAACACCAAATGGCCCGGGCGAGTCCCCTGCCCCTCCCACGCGCTCTCGACGGCGACGACCGCCCGCCTGGTGGCGACACACCTTCAGTTCCCTGGGCGAGCGTGACTACCGTTTACTGTGGTTCGCCATGTTCGCCTTTATGGGCGGCGTGCAGATGTCGTTCGTGGCAATGGGCTACCTGGCATATGAACTGACCGGTTCCGCCACCCGTCTCGGCTTCGTGCACGGGGCCCAGGCCATACCAATGCTGGTACTGGCGCTATTTGGCGGCGTCGTGGCAGATCGCTTCGACCGCAAGCGTGTAATGCAGGCGGGCCAGTTGCTAGCCGGGGCAGTCGGCCTTTTCGTCGCATTCGCCGTGTGGACGGACACCGCTACCTGGTACCACCTGATGGTCATGGGCTTCGTGTACGGCACCGTGTTCGCCGTCACCATGCCTGCGCGGCAGGCGGCGATACCCCAGCTGGTAGACCGTCGCCACATCGGCAACGCCGTGGCCCTGAACGGCGCGCTGCTCAGCACCACGTTTCTCATCGCCCCCGGCGTCGGAGGCGTGCTCTACGCCTTCGCCGGAGCGGACGTCGTGTTTTTCCTCATCGCCGGGCTCGGGTTCTTGTCAGTAGTGCTCACGGGCTTCCTACCCACGCTGAGGCCAAGCGAACACAAGGTCCGGGCGGTCTTCAGTGAAATCAGAGCAGGGCTCCAATACGCCGGGAGGACTCCAACAATCCGGCTACTGCTCATTTTGACTCTCATCACCGCGTCGCTGGCCATTCCCTTCAGGTTTGTTCTGCCGGTGTTCGTGGTCGACGTATACGAGCGCGGCCCGGAGGCGCTTGGGCTGCTAGTAAGCATCATGGGCATCGGGTCGCTGGCGGGCTCGCTGGTACTGGCCACAATGCGAAAGGCCAATCGAGGCATCATTCTTATCCTCGCTGGCGGGTTGTCCGGGGTCGCCTTACTGGTCCTGTCGGCTGTGCCCTTCTTCGCGGTCGCTGCCGTATTGATGGTCGTCCTCGGGGTGGCCGACACATCTCGCCGCACCCTCACTCACACGCTCATCATGGAGCACGGCGACCCGGAGTACAGGGGCCGCACGATGAGCCTGTACCTGATGACCTTCGGCCTGGTGCCACTGGTCGTAATGCCAATCGGGTTTGCCATTGAGCACCTCGGCGGGCAGATGGTCATCGGGGCCATGGCGGTGGCGCTGCTCGTAGCCACGACCGCTATTTTACTGACTCAAAAGAAACTCAGAGAGCTTAGCTAACCGCAAAAATATGAGCGAAAAATCGAACAGCATTATCCGCTTGGGCCTGGTCGGTTTCGGTAGCTGGACGCCCATGAGCTACGTCCCGTTACTGGCGGAACTCCCGGACGTACAGGTAATCGGGGTCGCAGCGCGATCTGAACGAAGTCGCAGGGCCGCGGCCGATGTCCTCGGCAACGAGGTGGCCCTATACGACAGCTACGAAGGCCTTATCGAATCTGGAAGGCTGGACGCCGTCATGGTGGCGCTAACGCCCGCGCTGAACGCAAAGGCAGCAGTGGCGGCGCTCGAACGCGGCCTGCATGTCTTTATGGAGCCGCCGTTCGCAGACCCGGCAGACACGAAGCGCGTGCTCGAACTGGCCGAAAATGGAAGCGGAGTTTTCCACTCCGACGTGGAGCCCCGGTACCTGCCAGCCGTAGAGGCGCTTCGCGGGCTCTTTGGCAGCGAGGGAGTGCTGGGGCAGTTGCAGTCGTTCAGCCTGGACCAAGAGATGATGCTGTCTTCCGAGTACTCCGGGTCGAGCATATTCTTTGGCCTGGGTGCCTGGTACGTAGACCTGCTGGACGCGTTCGCCCAGTCGCCAGCTACCCAAATCAAGATGGTCCCGAGCAGACGGCGAGATGACGGGCTGCTGGTGACCGGCCAGGCGACAATCGGGTACGAATCCGGGGTTACGGCGCTATGGCGCTTCGGCTTCGAAGGCCCGAGTGAACTCGGTCTGTCGGTGTCTCTAATGGGAGATAGGGGCGAGGCTCAGGCCGACCTTACGACCGGGGAGTACCGCTGGCGTCTCGCAGGCGGCGATTGGCAGTCTGCGATGGCCGATTGCTCCCGTCCTGAGGCCGGTTTCATCGGCATGCGGGAGAGCATTCACGCGTTCCTCGCCGCAGTCCGTGGCCAGGGCAAAACAATGTCCGGCCCCGACGTCATCCGACGCACGCAGCCGGTCCTGCTGGAACTGCAGCGACAAGAAACCCTGACGAGCCGGTCGAAGCCCGCGCGGAAAAAGCGATGAGCGCTCGCGCGAAGAGCAATAGAGCGAACCCCGTGAGTGGAGACGCGCCCCTGGCCGTCTTGCTCGACTTCGACGGTACGCTGACCGTCCTGGATGTCGGGCAGATGGTCATGCACGAATTCGCCGAGTCCGAATGGCACGCGTCCGAGGGCGTCGAGTATGCGTCGTTCCGGGAGCACCTGGAGCAGGAGTGCGAGACGCTGCCCTCCCGCCAGGCCGAAGAAATCGAGCGGTTCGCCCTCCAGCACGCAGAGGCGAGAGCGGGCGCCGTGGAGTTGGTCCAATACTGCGTAGACAATTCGATCCCCGTAGAGATCGTCTCCGGTGGCCTGAGCAACTACATCGAGCCATTGCTGAAGCACTTCGGCATACCCGCCATCCCCATCAGCTCTCTAACTGCAGATTTCAGTCAGGGACCCAGGGCGGTTACCACCTACCCGGAAGGCGTGGTCATGTGCGACGACTCCGGGGCGTGCAAGTGCGCGAGAGTGCGGCACCACAAGTCAGCGGGTCGGACTGTATTGTTCGCGGGCGACGGCACCTCCGACTTCTGCGTCGCCAAAGAGGCGGACGTGCTGTTTGCCCGTCGCACCCTCGCCGACCACTGTCGGTCGGCTGGCATCCCGTTTACGCCGTTCGACTCACTGCAGCCGGTTCTCGATGCGGTTCAGGCTCAACGCCTGGCCGACGGATAACACTGGGAGAGCAAATAACCCACTGCTCCCTGTCCACTTCGTAAACCTCTCAGGGCCTTGACAGGCGAGTCAAACTCTCTCCGGTGTCCGTGTGCTAAGATCGGGCCGCGTTTCGCCCGCGAAGACGGACGGCACCGCGTAGAGGAGTAACCCTGACGTGCGACCGATCTCTGAAATCGCCGAAAAGCTAGGGCTCGACCCCGGCACGCTAATACCGTATGGCCACCACAAGGCCAAGATACCCTTGGACGCCGTCAACGGCGGTAACGGCCAGGGGAAGCTGATAGTCGTCACCGGCATAACTCCAACTCCGGCAGGTGAGGGCAAAACCACCATCGCCGTCGGGCTTGCCCAGGGCCTGGGCAGGTTGGGTATCAACGTGGCCGCTACGCTACGTGAACCCTCGCTGGGACCGATTTTTGGCATAAAGGGCGGCGGTACAGGCGGCGGCAAGTCGCTGGTGGTTCCAGAAGACGAAGTGAACATCCACTTCACCGGCGACGCCCACGCAGTCGGCTCCGCGCACAACCTCCTTGCAGCCCTCACCGACAACGCCGTACAGCGCGGGCAGATTCCCGGGCTGACCTCGGCTGGCATCACCCTGAGGCGCGTCTCTGACATGGAGGAGCGGTCGCTGCGGCAGGTCGCAACCGGCCTGGGCGGGACAAACAACGCTCCGGTGAGAGAGACCGGCTTCGACATCGTCACCGCTTCCGAAGTAATGGCGATACTGGCGCTGTGCACAGACCTCGAAGACCTGCGAGCCAGGCTCAGCCGCATCGTCGTCGGGTTCACCGACGACGACAGGCCGGTGACCGCCGAAGACGTAGGCGCAGTGGGCTCGATGATGTCGCTTCTGCGACACGCCATCATGCCGAACCTCGTGCAAACGACCGAGGGACAGCCGGTAATTGTGCACTCCGGCCCCTTTGGGAACATCGCCCACGGCTGCAGCTCGGTGGTCGGCGACAGAATCGCCTTGGCCTACGCCGACTACGTGCTCACAGAGGCAGGGTTCGGCGCCGACCTGGGGTTCGAGAAGTTCATGCACATTAAAACGCGCACATCGGGCTTGCAGCCTCATGGCGCGGTCATCGTCGCGACCATCAAGGCGCTCAAGTATCACGGCGGCGTTAAAGTGCGCGAACTCGCTACGCCAAACGAGGCAGCCGTAGAGGCGGGCATGGCCAACTTAAGACACTTGATCGGCGTAATTCGTTCGTTCGGGTTGCCGGTGGTGGTGGCGCTGAACCGGTTCCCCACAGACACTCCCGCCGAGTTGCTCATCGCCAAAAAGGGCAGCGAAGAAGCGGGAGCGGCAGCGGCCGTCGAGAGCAACCCGTTCACCGAGGGCGGAGCCGGTTGCACCGACCTCGCCGAGGCTCTTATCGCCGCAACGGAAGGCGGCCAGCCTAAGATCGACCACGCCTACCAAATGTCCGATTCACTACAGGACAAAGTCCTCGGGATCGCTCGTCGCGTGTACAACGCAAGCGACGTGGCCTGGGCACCGGCGGCGCGGAAGAAGCTGCGCCGGTTCGAGGCGCTCGGGTGGGGAAACCTGCCGGTGTGCATGGCCAAGACACACCTTTCCATAAGCCACGAGGCCAAGCGCAAGGGCCGTCCCTCCGATTACACGTTCCAGGTCAACGACGTACGGGCGTCAATAGGCGCCGGGTTCATCTACCCCATCGCGGGCAATGTTGTGACCATGCCCGGCCTGCCCGGGAAACCACGCTCCCTGGATGTAGACGCCGAAGGTCAAATAATCGGCCTGTAGTAGGGCCGGTTGAGGGGTCCGTTCTGGCCGAACTGCTCAAGCTCTTACCACCGGACGATGCGCTAGCACTGGTATTGCAGCGGCTCGGGGATATCCGCGTCGGTGCCGAGACGATATCTACTGGCGACGCGCTGGGGCGCGTGACTGCCGCTCGCTACGTCTCCCCTACCGGCCTGCCCGCCTTCGCCCGCTCCTCTATGGACGGGTACTCCGTGCGGGCGGCAGACACGTTCGGGGCTACCGAGAGTTTGCCCGCCTACCTGGAATTAACCGGAGAGGTGCCGATGGGCCGGGCTCCCCAGGTGGCGCTGGGGTCTGGCGATGCCGCAGTCGCCTTCACCGGGGGCATGCTAGCCGAGGGCGCGGACGCCGTCGTCATGATCGAACACACCCAGCAGGTAGACGACGGCACCATAGAGGTGACCCGGCCGGTGGCACCGGGCGAAAACGTCGTACAGCGAAACGAAGACGTGTTACCCGGCGACGAAGTGGTGCCAGCTGGCCAGACGGTCAGACCCCAGGACATTGGCGCATTACTAGCACTCGGGATCACCCAGGTCTCTGTTGCGAAGCGACCCAGAGTCGCCATCGTTTCTACCGGAGACGAGCTGGTCTTGCCAGACGTGACCCCAGGCCAGGGCCAAGTACGAGACATCAACACGTACACCGTCGCCGCCCTGGTCGAGTGGGCGGGTGGCATCCCGGTACCCGTGGGCGTCTTCCCCGACCACCTGGACACCCAGTGC
>Ga0114996_10010512_pt1 | contig 10040 bp, 10 predicted proteins | sample ArcticOcean_MG_C_4_FD_87039 | JGI IMG/M metagenome (GOLD analysis project Ga0114996, IMG submission 87039) | Marine microbial communities from western Arctic Ocean - ArcticOcean_MG_CB4_134 | ecosystem: Environmental > Aquatic > Marine > Oceanic | place: Arctic Ocean: Canada Basin | collected...
CAGGTTCTGGATCAGCGCCTGCACATCCTTGGCCATGGCGCCGCCGCTTTCGCCCATGATATCGGTAAAGCCGCCGATCGCCTTGGAGATTTTGGCGATCATCGGTTTGACTTCGGTCTCGGTCAATTGGCGCACTTCCTCGGCCAGGCTGGACACCGAGGACAAGATATTGGCCGCTTCGACGCTTTCGATGCGGGTGCCGGGGGCCAGCAATTCGGACTTTTGCCCGGCGCGCAAATTGATGGTCACGGCGGCCAGCAATCCCGAAGAGACAATCTCGGCCTTGCTGTCTTCGGGCACTTTCCAGCCCTTGGTGATGGTGAAGTCGACGCGGAATTTCACCCGTCCGTCCTGCTCGACAGGGGATATTTTCTCGACCTGGCCGATGTGAAAGCCTTCGAACAGAACGCGGCTGCCGAACGCGACGCCGGTCACATTCTTGTAGACAGCGAAATATTCGTCGGTGGCGCCGGTACGGCCGGTGAGCGCCGCCACGGACGCCACCAGCCCGGCCAACACCACCAATACAAAGGCGCCGACGATAACATAATTCAGGCGGTTGCTCTTCAAAGCGGTGGGCTCCCTTCGACCGTGATACCGGTCAGGCGGCGCAAGTATTCATCGGCGTCCAGGATTTCCTCCTCGGTGCGCCGTTGCAAGATATTTTGTATGCGCTCGTTGTCGGAATTTTTGATCTCATCGACGGTGCCGACCTTTAAGATTTTCCCCTCATCCAATATCGTGATCCGGTCGGCGATCTTGAAGGCGCTTTCCAGCTCGTGGGTGACGACGACGATGCTCATCTGCATGGCATCCCGAAGGCGCAGGATCAAATCGTCCAATTGGGCAGCCACCACCGGGTCGAGCCCGGCGGACGGCTCGTCGCAAAACAAAATCTTCGGGTCCATGATGATGGCGCGGGCCAGGGCGGCGCGCTTGATCATGCCCCCCGACAGCTCCGACGGCATCAAATCCTCGAAGCCGGCCAGATCGACAACCTCCAGCTTCATGCGGGTCATGATCGCCATGGTCGCGGCGTCCAGCTTGGTATGCTCGGCCAGCGGCAATTGTATGTTTTCGCCGACGGTCAAGCTTGAGAACAGCGCGCCGGACTGAAAGGCGACGCCGATTTTCTTGGATAATTCGGCCCGCGCGCGGGTGCCGAGGCGCGCGATATCTTCGCCCAGAACTTCGACGCTCCCCGAGGTGGCCGCCTCCAGCGCCAACAGGTGGCGCATCAGCGTTGATTTGCCCGACCCCGAGCCGCCCATGATGACCATGATCTCGGACGGGCGCACATCGAAATCGATGCCTTTGAGGATCATGCGCTCACCGTAATGGGTGACCAGACCCAGGACTTCGATGGCGAATTCGTCGCTGGTTTCGTCATCGCTCATTGCCCGCATCCTTGCATCAGCGCGTCGCCAGGAAGGCAAAGATCATGTCGGTAATGACAATCGCCGATATAGCCTGCACCACGGCGCGGGTGGTGACCCGCCCGACGCCCTCGGCGCCGCCGGTGACCGAGGCGCCGTTGACCACGCCGATCAGCGTGATCAGCACCGCGAATATGGCCGCCTTGCCGAGCCCATGCCAAAGATCGCCGATCGACAAGGCATCGATGGTCTGGCTCCAATAGGCGGCCTGGGAGATGCCGAGATCGAACGATACCCACAATCCTGCCGCGTAGAGCGCCACCATGTCCGATAAAAAGGTCAGCGCCGGCAGCATGACGATCATGGCTATCAGCGCCGGCACCACCAGAAAGCGGACCGGGTGGATACCCATCACCCGAAGGGCGTCGATCTCCTGGTTGATCTGCATGGTAGAGAGCCGCGCCGCCAAGGCCGAGCCCGACCGTCCGGCCACCAAAATGCCGGTGATCAGGGCCGAAAATTCGCGCACCACCGACAGCGATATGCCGAACACCACCTGACTTTCGGCGCCGAAGATGGACAAGGTATGGATGCCCTGGATGGCCAGCATCATGCCGATGGTCGCCGACAATAGCGCCACGATGGGGATCGCAAAGACGCCGATCTCCATCATCTGCTGGAAGACGGCGCTGATGCGCACCGGCTGTTTCATTTTGGCCCCGGCGAACAGCCAAAAGACGCTCTCGCCCATCAGCGCGGCCCAATGGCCGATCATTTCAATCGCCGAGATCGAATTTCGGCCCACCGTTTCGGAGTACCGCAAAATCGCCGAACGGGGTGCCGCATCGCTCATGGATGATTAATCCCCGGCCTGGCGGGCGGCGCTTAAGCTGTCATGGATGGTGAATATCTTGTCGAGGCGCGCCAGCTGGATCACCCGCATCACTTCTTCGGAGACCGCGATCAGGGTAAAGCCGGTGCCCCCGGCGCGCGCCGATTGGAACGATTCCACCAGCGAGGCAACGCCGGAACTGTCGATATAGGTGACGCCGGCCATATCCACATAGACCGATTTGCCATTGCCGACGCATTCCAAAAGGATGGTGCGGGCGCTGGGCGAGCTTTCCAGATCAACGTCGCCCGCCAATTCGACCACGGTGGCGCCCCCATCGTCGCGGATTGAATGTTCCATGGCTTGAAGTCCCGTCCCTGACTAATTTTCCGTCGCGCGCTTGACCATGCGCAAAATATTTCCGTAACCGCCTTCCCGGGGAAGGTAGCCGATTTCGTCCATAATTTCGCGCATGAAATGAACGCCGAGCCCGCCGGGGCGCACATCGTCCAGATCGCGGGGCTCGATTTCCGCCTCATCCACCGGATCGGCAAAGTCGCGCAGCAGGATCACCAGCCCGGTTACTTCCAGCGCCACCGCGATCTCGATCCATTGATCGCTGTCACCGCCATAGCCGTGGCGGATAATATTCTGGCAGGCCTCGTCGATGATCAGCACGATATCGGGCACGTGGGTGCCGTCATAGCCCACATCCTCCAAGAACCGGCGCACCGCGTGGCGGGCATCGCGCAGCCGCGCGGCGCGCGCCGGTATGGCGTATTCGAGGCGCGGCACGATGGGCTTGGCGGCCCGGGACCCATCGCCGCCTTGGTGGGCGCCCAGCTCTTCGGGGCGGGAATCGATCCCCAATATGGTGATGTCGTCATGCAGATCGCCGCCCCGGTCGAGCCCCGCGACAACCGATTGCAGCCTTTTCGCAAGGCTCATATCGGCATTGCTGTCGAGGATTTTGCGCACCCCGTCGGCGCCCAACGCATCGCCGTTGACCAGCTTGCCCTCGGTCACGCCGTCGCTGAACAGATAGAGCGCGCCGCCGTCCAGGCGGATATCAAATTCCGGGTAGCCGTCTTCGGGGATGATGGCGACGGCGATGCCGAGCGGCGGCGCCTCGGCTTCAAAGCTTTCGTACAAACCTTCCGGCGTGCGTTTGAGCGGCGGCTCGTGGCCGGCGTTGGCGATGCGCGCGGTCATCGATTTGGGATCATAGATGCCGCCCACCAAGGTCACGAACATGCCCCTTGTGGCGGTGTCGCAAATCTCCTCGTTGAGGCGCGCCAACAACTTGCCGGGCCGCGTCTCGGTCTTGCCGAGGCAGCGATAGAGGCTGGCGGTCTTGGCCATCAGCATGGCGGCGTTGATGCCCTTGCCCGATACGTCGCCGAGGCAAAAGGATATGCGCCCGTCATCGAGCTCAAAGAAATCGTAGAAATCGCCCGATACGGTGCGCGCCGGAATGTTCAGGCCCGAGATGGGGTAGGGGCCGGGCGGTTCCGCCGGCAACAGGCTGCGCTGGATCTCGGCAGCCAATTCCAGCTCGCGCTTGGTTTTTTCCTGCTCGACCAATTCCGACGCCATGCGCGCGTTGAGAATAGCCAGCGCCGCCGATGAGCTTAGCACCTGCAGCAAGGTCAAATCGTTATCGTCGAACAGGCCGTCACCGCCATTTTTGTTGATCAGCTCGATGGCGCCGATGCGCTCCTCTTTGACGCTCAACGGCGCGCACAGGATCGAGCGGGTGGTAAAGCCGGTCTTGGTGTCGACCGAGCCGTCGAAGCTGGCATCGTCGGTCACGTCGCGCACGATATCGCCGGCGTTTTCCTGCACGCAGCGCCCGATGATGCCGTGATCGGCGCGCAAGGTAAGCCCGGTGATATTGGCGGCGCCGACGCAGCATTGGCAGGTGAGGATGGTTTCGTCTGCTTCGAGGAGAAACAACGCGCCGCCCTCGGCGCCGAGATAATCGGTGATCCGCGTGAGCGCGCTTTGCAGGGTTACTTCGATATCAAGGGAGCGGGCGAAATCGCGGCCCATGTCGGCCAGCAATTCCAACGATTCGGCCAATCGTTCGCCGCCGGCCGTCTCTAATTGGGTATCGCCATGCATGCACCGACTATGCCGGTTTTGGGCCCAAGCCGCAAATTTAGCGGCCGCTGTGACGGCGCGATGTTGCCGGCTCCAAGCCGTCCGAGGATGCCTGATAGGGGGCCGAAAACTGGGTGAGGGCGGCCATGGCGCGCCCGATGTCGCGGCCCGGGTCCAGCTCGAACGCATCGATGCCGCAGCGGCGCATGAAAAATATCTGATCCTCCAGGACGCCGCCGACGGCGCGCAGCTCGCCGCCATAGCCCATCCGGTCGCGCAAAATACGGGCGTGGGAGAACGAGCGGCCGTCGGCGATACCTAAAAATTCCAAGGCGATCACATCAAAGCGGCCAAGATCATCTTTGATCAATTCCGGCGCCTGGTCGGAGCGCATGCGGATGCCGAGCGGCCCGTTATGGCCGGCGATGGCCGCATCACCAGCGTGCCAGCGGGCGTAATCGATGATCACCGATTGGCCGTCCGCCGGATCGTCGTCATCGCCAAGATAGATCCAGCCGTCGGCCCGGACGGCGCCGTCTTTAATCAGTGGCATAGAGACGCTCCTTGAAAGGCTCAGACCCGATGCGCCGCAAGGTGTCGAGAAAACGCTCGCCCGGCGCGCGGATATCCAAATAGGTATCGACCAGGGTTTCGACCGCGTCGACCACATCTTCGGAGGCAAAGGCCGGGCCGATGATGCGTCCGATATCCGCATCACGGGCGCCCGATCCGCCGACCGTGATCTGATAGAACTCCTCGCCGTTCTTCTCGACGCCGAGCAGCCCGATATGGCCGATATGATGATGGCCGCAGGCATTGATGCAGCCCGATATGTTCAGCTTCAACTCGCCGATCAAATCCTGGCGCTCCTGGTCGGCGAACCGCTCCGAGATGCGCTGGGCGATGGGGATCGACCGGGCGGTGGCGAGAGAGCAGTAATCCATGCCCGGGCAGCAGATGATATCGGTGATCCGGTCCAGGTTCGCCGGCGCCAATCCGGCATCGTCAAGCGCCTGCCACAGGGAATACAAATCAGACTTGGCCACATCGGCGAGCACCAGGTTTTGCCGGTGGGTGGCGCGCAATTCGCCAAAGCTGTAGGTGTCGGCCAATCCGGCGATGAAGTCCATCTGATCGGCGGAAACATCGCCGGGGATGCCGCCGATGGGTTTCAGGGGCAGATTGACGATGGCGTAGCCGGCCTGTTTATGGGCCGCCAGATTGTGCGTCGCCCATTGGGCAAAGGCCGGGTTTTCGCGCAAAAGCGCCTCGTGGCCGGGATCGTATTCATCCAGCGCCCGGTAGGGCGGGGCTGCGAACTGGGCCTTGATGCGCGCCTCTTCTTCGGTGCCGATAAACAGGGGATCACCCGCCGATGCTTCAAACTCGGCTTCCACCTTGTCTTTAAACCGCTCGATCCCCAATTCGTGGACCAGGATTTTGATGCGTGCCTTGAATATGTTGTCGCGCCGGCCTTCCATATTATAGACCCGCAAAATGGCCTGTATATAGGGCAACAAGTCGTCCTTGGGCAGGAACAGGCGCAACACCTTGCCGAGGAACGGCGAGCGTCCCAAGCCGCCGCCGACCAGCACCCGGAAGCCGGTATCGCCGGCGGCATTGTGGATCAGCAGCAGCCCGATATCGTGGACCGTGGTGGCGGCGCGGTCCTCGGCGGCGGCGGACACGGCGATCTTAAACTTGCGCGGCAGCCAGGAGAATTCCGGATTGAGGGTCAGGAACTGGCGCACGATCTCGCAATAGGGGCGCGGATCCTCGATCTCGTCGCGGGCGACGCCGGCAAAGGCATCGGCGGTGACGTTGCGATTGACGTTGCCGCTGGTCTGGATGGCGGACATATCCACTTCGGCCAGATGCGCCAATATGTCGGGCGTGTCTTCCAATTCGGGCCAATTGTATTGCAAATTCTGGCGGGTGGTGAAATGGCCGTAATCCTTGTCGTAGGTGCGCGCAATGAAGGCCAGTTTGCGCAACTGGTCCGACGACATCAGCCCATAGGGAATGGCGACGCGCAGCATATAGGCGTGCAACTGCATATAAAGACCGTTGCGCAGACGCAAATTGCGGAAATTGTCCTCGTCCAGATCGCCGGTCACCCGGCGCGCCACCTGATCCCGGTATTCGCCGATCCGCTCATTGGTCAGGCGGGTATCGAATTCGTCATACTGGTACATGGTTTAAGTCCTCGGATTTTTGCGAAGATGGCGCGTCTTGTTCCACCACGGTGGGACCGAAGGCGCGAATACGCTCGCGCCGGCGAACAGGTGTGTAGTTTCCCTGGTTGCCTTCAACCTCGATCACATAGGGCGCCACGACGATATTGGCGGCCATGCCAAGCGGCCCCTCGGCCTCCAAGGCTTCGCATTGCTCCGCCGCGACCACCTGGCCCGATTGGATGTCGCCGCTCCAGCCGCCGCCGCCCTGAAGATAGACAACGGCGCCGTTGCTGAGCCGGTTGGCGGTCAGCATATGCTGGGTCATTTGATCGCCTCTATAATACATATTGATTGCGTATAAAATAGTATAGGTACTTTTTATGATTATGTAAAATAAAATAAAATGACATATAAAAAATGTATTAATAATATACCCGGAACCGCTCTATATTCCGCCGGCGGCCAAAAAGCGGCGGCGTTTTTACAAAGCGAGGGTGTGATGAAATCCAAATTCCTGATCTTTGCGATTCTGTTGTTCGGGACGGGCTGCGCCGCCGATGCCGCCGATGTTTTGCGCCCCATCGACATCAAGGAATGGCCCATATCCTACGGCGGGCGAACCCGCGATCCCTTCGCCGCCAGCGCCAGCCAAATCTGGTTCGTTGGCCAGTCCGGCGATTACCTGGCGCGCCTGGATGCGGCCAGCGGCAAATTGATGCGCCACGATTTGCCCGACGCGCCCGGCCCCCACAATTTGGTCGTCGGCGCTGACGGCATTGTCTGGTATTCGGGCAATCAGACCGGCTATATCGGCCGCTTCGATCCCAAAACCGGGCTCACCGAAAAAATCCCCATGCCCGGCGGCCATGTAGAGGATCCGCACACCCTGACGTTCGACCGCTCCGAAAAACATATCTGGTTCACCGCCCAATGGTCCAATGTCGCCGGGCGTCTCAATGTCGCCAGCCGCAAGGTGGATCTGATAGCCGTGCCCAGCGGCAACGCGCGCACTTACGGCATCATCGTGGCAGCAAATGGCACGCCATGGATTGCGCTGCTCGGCACCGACAAGCTGGCCTCCATCGATCCCCGGACCCTCAAACTCACCGAGCACGCAATCGCCCCCGGCGCCCGGCCCCGGCGGCTGGACGCCGGGAACCAAGGGCGCATCTATTATTCCGATTACCGGCGCGGCTATCTGGGCCGCTTTGATCCCAAAACCGGCAAGACCGACGAATGGAAACTGCCCGGCGGGCGCGGGGCGCGCCCCTATGCCCTGGTGGTTGGCGGCGCCATGGTCTGGCTGGTGGAAACCGGGCCGTCGCCGAACCGCTTCGTCGGCTTCGATCCGGCCAAGGACGCCGTGACCTCGATCACGCCGATCCCGTCCGGCGCCGGCTCCGTCCGCCATATGCATTATCACAAGGGCTCCGGCGCCATCTGGTTCGGCACCGATGAGAACACCATCGGGCGGGCGCTGGTTGGGAAGTAGGTGCCTTTCCTTGACCGTCCGGTGCGCCTTCGATACCTCTAAACCAACGCATAATATTAGAATTGAGGGAGGCATCCATGGAAACCCGCGCCGCCATCGCCCATAAAGCCGGCGATCCGCTGACCATCGAGACCGTCAACCTGGAAGGCCCCAAAGCGGGCGAGGTGCTCATCGAAGTGAAGGCGACGGGCGTCTGCCACACGGACGCCTTTACGCTCTCCGGCGACGACCCGGAAGGGCTGTTCCCGGCCATATTGGGCCATGAAGGCGCCGGCGTGGTAGTCGATTTGGGCCCCGATGTCACGAGCCTCAAAAAAGGCGATCACGTGATCCCCCTCTACATTCCCGAATGCGGGCAATGCAAATCGTGCAATTCCGGGCTCACCAATCTCTGCACATCCATCCGCGCTACCCAAGGCCAGGGGCTGATGCCCGACGGCACATCGCGCTTTTCCATCGGCGGTGAAATGATCCGCCATTACATGGGCACCTCGACTTTTTCCAATTTCACCGTGTTGCCGGAAATCGCCGTCGCCAAGGTGCGCGAAGACGCGCCCTTCGACAAAATCTGTTACATCGGCTGCGGCGTCACCACCGGCATCGGCGCCGTGATCAACACCGCCAAAGTCCGCGCCGGCGCCAACGTGGCGGTATTCGGCTTGGGCGGCATCGGCTTGAATGTGTTGCAAGGCGCGCGCATGGCCGGCGCCGAAAAGATCATCGGCATCGACACCAACACGGCTAAGCGGCCCTTGGCGGAAAAATTCGGCATGACCGATTTCATTGACGCATCCAGCGCCGACAACGTGGTCGAAGCGGTGGTCGAGCTAACCGACGGCGGCGCCGATTATTCGTTCGAATGCATCGGCAACGTGGAAACCATGCGCCAAGCGCTCGAATGCTGCCATCGGGGCTGGGGCGAAAGCACCATCATCGGCGTTGCCGGCGCCGGCCAAGAGATCGCCACCCGCCCGTTTCAATTGGTGACGGGCCGCGTCTGGCGGGGCACAGCCTTCGGCGGCGCCAAGGGACGCACGGACGTGCCCAAGATCGTGGATTGGTATATGGACGGCAAGATCAACATCGACGATCTGATCACGCATACCATGGGGCTCGATGATATCAACGAGGCGTTTCGATTGATGCATGCGGGGGAGAGTATTCGGTCGGTTATTGAGTATTAAAGGGGAAAGAAGAAGGGTCACCACAGAGGCGGTGAGAAGAGACGTGCAACTAGCGAGACGATAAGCACCGGCCGAGGGCGGGGGATGGCCCAACGGCCCAGCCCACATGGGGATGGCCCGGTTGGCCATGTGGGCGTCGATCTTGGCACCGGTCTGTGATCGGAGCCCCATCGGCCCGCCCGTGCTGCCTGGCACTCTTCTTTCGCCTCCCGCCGGCATTTTCGCACAAAGGAGAAAAAGGATTTTCAACACAGAGGTCACAGAGAACACAGAGGAGGAAGGGAAGAGAAATGCGCCGCGCGCGGCACGGGCTTGGATTAGGCGGTGTGTCCCTTCCCCCCTGGAGGGGGAAGGTTAGGATGGGGGGGAGCGGTTGAATATCGCGGGCAATTTTTGCGGGGCGGGTGAAATAATTAATTAACTGTCTCGAAATAGGGCGTGGAGAGGGTTCGGCGTGTAGGAAAGAATTGATATATTGGCTTGAAATTCAATTATTGTTTTTACTCAATCCGGGATTGTATAGTCCTCGGTAACGGCGGAATTTTCTATCAGATTTCTGAAGGTATTCAACAATCCTGTGACTTCATCGGCCAGTTCAATAAAATCTTCTCGTCCCATAGGAAATTCTCCACCATGGGCAATATTGTTCCTACGGCCAACGAGCTTTAAGTCGATGAGTTTTTCTTTTGAAGAAAAGTGGCTGTAATCTATGCCAAGGCACCATGTGATTTCTTTGAGTGTTGTGCTGGATAAGTTGGAATTTGTATTGACAATCACAGTACCCGACTTAACGGGATAAACACCTGAAGTGATTCATATTTTGAGATTCTCAGATCAACGAAAGTCTCTCCATATGCAAAGATTACTCACTCAGGC
>Ga0114996_10010514_pt1 | contig 10039 bp, 10 predicted proteins | sample ArcticOcean_MG_C_4_FD_87039 | JGI IMG/M metagenome (GOLD analysis project Ga0114996, IMG submission 87039) | Marine microbial communities from western Arctic Ocean - ArcticOcean_MG_CB4_134 | ecosystem: Environmental > Aquatic > Marine > Oceanic | place: Arctic Ocean: Canada Basin | collected...
CAAATCTCTGGGACTAGAACTAGACAAGACAGAGATTCTTTCCAGCCAGAAAGTCAAAGTTGCATCAATGCGGATTGGTGGATCAGCAATCGAGTTCATCGAGCCCACAGAATCCGATTCTCCAATATCAAATTTCCTGGCTCGCCGTGGGCACGGCCTGCATCATATATCTTTTGAAGTAGATGACTTGGAGGCTCACCTGATGGACCTCCAAGCACGTGGAGTCCGCCTCATTGACCAAAAACCAAGGATTGGTGCGGGAGGTTACCAAATCGCCTTCGTCCATCCTCATTCAACTGGAGGGGTACTGGTGGAATTATCGCAAGCTCCCAAGGAAGGTGAAAATAAATGAAAATCGGTGCAATCCAACTCGATCTAATCTCGGATGGTAGCCTGTGGTTGGACGGAGGGGCTATGTTCGGTGTGGTCCCAAAACCTTTATGGGGGAAAGGCACTCTTTCCGATTCTAAGAATCGGATTCGTCTAGGACTCAATTGCCTACTCATACGCAGTCCAGAGAAAATAATACTCATAGATACGGGATGTGGGCACAAATACACCCCTAAGCAACTCCAAATCTACAATATAGAACACGAAGAAGGGCTACTAGGTGAGCTTTCAGCCTGCGGATTGGGCCCTGAAGATGTAGATGTCGTGGTCAATACTCACCTACACTTCGATCACTGCGGTGGCAACACAGTCCTGCACGATGGCAATGTTACTGCCACTTTTCCAAATGCCACTTACATGCTCAGGAGAGCCGAATATGAGGCTGCTTGTAACCCTAACCCCAGAACCCAAAGCACCTACTTACCCCACAACTGGGAAGTTTTGACCGCCACTGGTCAACTCCAGTTGATCGATGAAGACAGGGAAATCATCCCCGGGGTCTCGCTGATAGGAACACCAGGACACACCACAGGACACCAGTCAGTCAAGATAACCTCCGACGAGCAAACAGTCTTCTACATGGCCGACCTATGCCCGACTCAAGCACATGCCCCCCTGCCCTGGATCATGTCCTTTGACCTCTACCCGATGACTACTATGGATACCCGCCGAACTATTTATCGCAAAGCTATACAGGAGGATTGGCTGCTTCTCTTCGAACATGATCCAAACAAGCCTGCCGGGTACTTGATGGAAGATCAAGGAACATATAAGGTACGACCTCACACCTGGGTGCCCGGGGCAGAAACGGATCCCGGAGTTCTGACAAAGGAGGATTAGAATGAGTCAGGCGGATATTGGCATCATTGGCGGGAGCGGTCTTTACGAGATGACCGGGCTCGAAGATAGACAAGAATTAAGAATTCCCACTCCCTTTGGCGACCCCAGTGACAGCTATCTACTCGGCACCTTGGAGGGCCGTCGTGTCGCCTTCTTAGCCCGCCATGGTCAGGCACACACGATTATGCCAACAGAACTTAACTTCCGAGCGAACATCTATGGATTTAAGTCCTTAGGAGTAGGCGCCATTTTCTCAGCAAGTGCTGTAGGCTCCCTGAAGTTAGAACATAAACCCCTCGATTTCGTTCTTCCGGACCAATTCATTGATAGAACACGCCAACGGGTTTCTACCTTTTTCGGTAACGGGGTTGTTGCCCATATAGGATTTGCAGACCCTCTTTGCTCCCGCCTTGCTAACATCGTGGAGAAAGCAGGCGCCGGAATCGGGTTCCCTATTAAGAGAGGTGGCACATACGTATGCATGGAAGGGCCTGCCTTTTCTACAAGGGCAGAATCCCTTCTCTATAAGAGCTGGGGGGCAGAACTTATTGGGATGACAAATCTTCAGGAAGCCAAGCTATCCCGCGAAGCAGAAATATGCTACCTAACTATCGCCATGGTCACCGATTATGATTGCTGGCACGAAGAAGAAGATCCTGTGACAGTCGAAATGTTGATAGGTTATTTAAATCAGAACAGCAGTAACGCAAAAAACTTGATCCGTGCAGCGATTCGAGGCTTACCCGAGCATTATTCCTGTGGGTGCCATCAGGCCCTGGCAAACGCCATTATCACGTCCCCAGAAAACATCCCGCCCGAGACAAAGAAGGCTTTGCAACTCATCATCGGAAAATACATCTCATAGCTTCGGTCTGAGGTCTGTTTCTTTAAAAAGAAAATAGGAAAGCAGTATGTCAAAGATCCTGGTAGTCGGTTCGGTGGCCTATGACTCAGTTATAACGAAAAATGCAGAAGCTTCTAATATTTTGGGTGGTTCGGCAACTCACTTCAGTGTCTCTGCCAGTTTTTTTACAGACACATCTCTAGTTGCCTGTGTAGGTAGGGACTTCTCTCGAAGAGACCATGAGTTTCTGGAATCTCGAGACATCGACTTGCAGGGACTTCAGTATCTTGAGGGGGAAACGTTTCGCTGGACGGGTGACTATACAGAAAATTTCAATCAGGCCAAAACTCTCGATACCCAACTTAACGTTTTAGCCAACTTTCAACCCATGATTCCGAAAACCCATCAAAATCACCGCTATGTTTTTCTGGGGAATATTGACCCTAAGTTGCAGCAATCGGTGATCTCACAAGTTGAAACCCCACGTATAGTTGCAGCTGACACTATGAATTACTGGATCGAAAGTGCTCGGGAGTCGGTACTCCAGGTATTAAGGCTAGTAGACGTACTTTTGATTAATGACGGGGAAGCCCGACAATTGGCTGAGGAGACTACCCTCGTAGCGGCTGCCCATAAAATCCTCTCTTATGGCCCAAGTACGTTAGTGGTGAAACTAGGCGAATATGGGGCTTGCCTATACCAGAAAACAGGCGACGGATTATCGGTTTTCGGGGTACCTGCATATCCACTCAAGAAAGTGTGCGATCCCACAGGTGCTGGCGATACATTCGCTGGAGGATTTATGGGATATCTGGCTGCCATGGATCGTGCCGATCTGGCGGCCATGCGCAAGGCGGTCGTGTTCGGTTCTGTTATGGCAAGCTTCAACGTAGAAGATTTCTCCCTAGACCGTCTAAGGAATCTCACCTTCCAGGAGGTCTGTTCCCGCTATCATGAATTCGAGAAATTGACAGCATTTAATCCGATTTCGCCTCAGGACCAATTCAAGTCTATGACAAAATAGTCCAATTACCGAAGACCCTCACTTTCCCCTCAAGCCTAATCACCTGATAAGCCCTTGGGTTAATTTATTTCGACGCTACTGGGAGTAGAGTGGATGTTTGTGAGTTCTAGACTTGCATCGGGTCCACGGGTTTGGGAAAGTTAGGGAATTAATTGAAGCTGCACTCTCGACTAGCTATCGATGTCAGAATCGTACCAATGCAGGAGACAAGGCCTTTATTAAAAGTCCTGAGTGCCAATAAAACGGAAGAAATATACAAGGGGAACCCCTAACATGTTTACAGTAGATCTTTCGGGCAAAAATGGTGTTGTGTTCGGAGTAGCCAATCGTCGCTCCATCGGGTGGGCAATTGCTGAACATCTGAACCAGGCCGGTGCCAGGATGTTGTTCGGCTACCAGGGACCAAGACTCAAAGCACCTCTCGAGAAACTAACGACCAGTTGTATTGATCCTGTTCTTGTCGACTGCGATGTCACCAAAGACGACCAACTGGACAATCTATTCGAGACTGCCCAAAAAGAATTAGGAACCCTTGACTTTGTGATTCACTCTGTTGCCTACGCACCTAAAAAAACCTTTCTTGCCCCTTTCTATCAGGTCTCGCGGGAAGACTGGAAAATTACCATGGACGTATCCGCCTATTCCCTGGTAGCCATCTCCAGCCGGAGCAAGGAAATGATGCCTAATGGAGGATCGATTCTGACTCTAAGCTATCTGGCGGCGCAGCGCGTAGTCCCACGATACAACATGATGGGTATTGCTAAGGCAGCCTTAGAAGCAAGTGTTCGCTTTCTTGCATACGATCTGGGGCCCCAGGGTATACGAGTTAATGCTATTAGCGCCGGGCCTCTCCGTACGGTAGCGGCCCGTAGCATTCCGGGATTCGGCTCCATTGCTTCAAAAGCCGGATCGGCATCCATGTTGAGACGTAACATCACTCAGTCAGAGGTGGGGGGACTCGCCCTCTCTCTGGTTAGTCCTGATCTCACTAGCGGGATAACAGGAGAAACCATCTACGTAGATGGCGGGTGTCATTCGATGGGCATGTTGCTCGATCCAGCAGACTTGTAAGTTGACCTGTCCAAGACGAAACCTATATGACACTTCCTTTATTCCCCTCTTTTGCGTCTGATCCCGAGGTCATCATTTTCACTGATGGTGGCTGCAGCGGGAACCCGGGTCCTGGAGGTTGGGCCTTTATTCTTCGACACATAGCCAGCGATAAGGAACATGAGGGTTTCGGAGCTGAGATTGAGACAACCAATAACCGTATGGAGCTTATAGCCGTCATAGAGGGCCTGTCTACTCTCACCCGGTCAACCTCGGTACAGGTAGTTACAGATAGCTCATATGTAGAAAAGGGTCTGTCCGAGTGGATGCCTCGGTGGAAAGCCAACCGGTGGCGTCGCAAAACAAGCCACGGGTGGGCAGAGGTCAAAAATATGGACCTTTGGGAAAAACTAGACCGATTGGCGCAAACTCACCAAGTCATTCTGCATCGAGTCAAGGGACATGCTGGGCATCTCGAAAACGAGCGTTGCGACGAATTGGCCGTTCAAGCCTACAAGGACCTGATGCGGGATATTTGAGATACTAAGTAATGCTAGGTGCTCCTCTAAAAACGGTCTACGGAATTCATTCTGTCTCAGTGAAAACGCGAAAAGACCTTCTTTTAGATTCGAATTCCTGGATTTTTTCACTAGACTCCAGAGTCATTCCAATATCATCCAGTCCACCCAGCAGGCACTCTTTTCGAAAGGGGTCTACATCGAAATCAAGGGTGAGATCTTGTCCATCCATTACCTTCTGAGCTTCCAAATCTACTGTCACCTGAAACTCTGCTTCACCCTCAGCCCGTTGCATGATGGCCGACACACGCTCCTCTCTTAAAGTGACTGCCAAAAGGCCGTTTTTAAAGCAGTTGTTGTAGAATATATCGGCAAAGGACGGGGCAATGATCACCCGAAACCCATAGTCTCGCAGCGCCCAGGGAGCATGTTCGCGAGAAGAACCGCAACCGAAGTTCGCACCCGTCACGAGAATACTCGCACCTTGGTTGCGTGGATTATTGAGTTCAAACTCGGGATTGGGCGTGCCGTTTTCGAAAAAACGCCAATCGAAAAAAAGAAATTCCCCGAACCCTGTCCGTTCAATTCTTTTCAGGAACTGTTTCGGGATAATCTGATCTGTGTCGACGTTGATTCGGTCGAGCACAGCAACGCGGCCGCGGTGACATTGGAATGCTTCCATTTTCAGTCCCTCTTCATACCCACTCTCGGACGTCGACAAAACTGCCCGCAATAGCTGCAGCTGCGGCCATAGCTGGACTGACAAGATGTGTACGCCCGCCACGACCCTGCCGGCCTTCAAAGTTTCTGTTCGAAGTCGAAGCACACCGCTCCTCGGGCTGCAAAATATCAGGGTTCATTCCCAGACACATACTGCAACCTGATTCACGCCAATCGAACCCAGCCGCCGTGAAAATCTGATCCAAGCCTTCCGTCTCAGCCCTAGCTTTCACAGAGCGAGAACCCGGTACAACCATGGCGCTAACGGTAGGAGCCACTCTTTTCCCTTTTACGATAGAAGCAGCCATCCGCAAGTCTTCAATTCTGGAATTGGTACAAGAACCAATAAATACACGATCAAGTTTAAGATCCTGTATTGCCATCCCCGGCTCCAGCCCCATGTACTCCAGTGCCTGTAGGGATGCTCGACGTGCATTCTCATCCTCAAGAATTCCAGGATCTGGGACAACCCCGGTTACATCAACCACCATTCCGGGATTGGTTCCCCAACTCACCTGCGGTGGAATTCCAGAAATATCTAGCTTAATCGTCTTATCGAAATTGGCTCCCGGATCTGTGACAAGAGTCTTCCAGTGTTCCAAGGCTTCTTCTCTTCTCTCACCACGTGGAAAGAAGCGTCTACCTTCTAGATATTCAAATGTGGTTTGATCCGGAGAGATAATACCGGCTCGGGCACCTAACTCGATAGACATATTGCACACCGTCATCCGTTCTTCCATGGTCATTGCCCGGATCACATCCCCCGTATATTCAACCACATGGCCGTTCGCTCCGTCGGTACCCATACTCCGGATGACATAGAGGATGACGTCCTTCGAGGTAACCCCAAAGCTACATTTTCCCTCGATCCTGATTTCCATTGTAGACGGCTTGAATTGAAGCAAGCATTGAGTAGCCAATACATGCTCTACCTCACTTGTCCCAATACCAAATGCCAGCGCTCCAAATGCACCGTGGGTTGAGGTGTGACTGTCTCCACATACGATCGTCATGCCTGGCTGTGTCAGCCCCAGTTGCGGTCCGATAACGTGAACAATCCCTTGATGTTCACTATTAAGGCCATACAACGGAATATGGAAATCTGTGCAGTTTTGTTCCAGTGCCTCGATCTGTGCCTTGGCAATCGGATCTTCAATAGGGCGAGTGCGGGACCACGTAGGCACGTTATGATCCATAGTCGCAAAGGTCAGATTAGGGCATCTAACCTGACGATTAGTAAGACGTAGCCCTTCAAATGCCTGAGGAGAGGTCACCTCGTGAATTAAGTGACAGTCTATGTAGAGAAGATCCGGCCGACCTTCTTGACGCACCACAACATGTTCCTGCCAGATTTTTTCAAATACAGTTCTTATCATACTTAATAACCGAGGTATGTTCCGTCACACAGAAGTAACTTCTCGCGCGGGACTCTCATCAGGATTGTCGGAAGAAGCGTGGGAAGAGACCTCTGCCACAGCTTTCAGATCTCTTTCAGTGAGATGTTTTTTTGAGTCGGCCAGACGAGTAAATGCACGATAGGCCCGATCCAACTCTTCATTAGTTAGCTCATAGCCCATTGCCCTTAACTTGAAACTTAAGGCATGTCGACCGCTATGTTTCCCCATTACCAAAGTATTGCTCTCTAGTCCTACCGATTGAGGTGTCATTATTTCGTAGGTCAACGAGTTTTTCAAAACGCCGTCCTGATGAATGCCTGCTTCGTGAGCGAATGCATTCTTCCCAACAATAGCCTTGTTCGCCTGTACATGGCTGTCGATCACTTCACAAAGCAGTTGACTAGTGGGATATATTTCACCTGCCTCTACAATGGAGTAGAAGGGCAAGACATCCGATCGAGTTTTCAATGTCATCACAACTTCTTCAAGAGCCGCGTTCCCGGCCCTCTCTCCGATTCCATTAATAGTGCATTCAATCTGCCTGCAACCATTCTGAACTCCGGAGAGAGAGTTGGCTACGGCCAAACCGAGATCGTTATGGCAATGCGTGCTGAAAATCGCCTTTCCAGAACTAGGTATCTTCCTGATTAAACTCCGGATCACATCACCATATTCCTCTGGCACAGCATACCCTACCGTATCGGGGACATTGATAACACTGGCACCGTGCTGGATGGCACCTTCAAATACCTCTGCTAGATAGTCCAAATCCGATCTCGTGGCATCCTCCGCTGAGAATTCAACTTCATCACAGAGATCCCGAGCAATCTTGACTGCTTCTATGGACTGCTGCAAAACCTCTGTCCGGCTTTTGCGAAGTTTGTGTTTAAGATGGATGTCCGAAGTCGCAATGAAGGTGTGAATACGGGCTTTATGGGCACCTTTCAAAGCTCCCCAGGCGGCCTCAATGTCGGATCTGTTGGCACGGGCTAGGGCGGCGATAGTGGGTTGCCGTACTTCCGCACAAATGGCACTGACGGCGGCAAAGTCACCCTCCGATGCGATGGGAAACCCCGCCTCAATAATATCCACATTTAAACGCTCGAGCTGTCGTGCCAACCGCAACTTTTCATCCAGGTTCATCGAGCACCCAGGAGACTGCTCGCCATCCCGCAGAGTGGTATCGAAAATGTGTACCTTTTCGGACATAAGCCTTCCCATGCGCCTCCAGAAATCAGCTTAAACCGTAGCAGAATCTCCCGACAATCGTCAATTTTCAAAACTGGTATCTAAGGATACTGGTCGGCGAGACAAAAATAGTTATTTATAGTTCTTGGACCGTCTTACCCATCGTCAAAAATGCCATCGAAACAGTCGCGAGCAGGATGGCCATAAATCCAATGGCCGTCGCAGGGGATAAAGTATCAGCCATTGTCCCGGCCAAGAGATCCCCGAGAGGCATACCTCCTCGGAATGAAAGGAAAAATATACTTACGACTCTACCTCTCATTTCATCGGTTACGGCTAACTGAACTAGTGAGGTAATTGAGGCGAAGAGTATAATCAGGCAGGTCCCTGTCGCAAACAACAGAGCGGATCCCAGAACTAGGTTGTTGGTCAAAGAGAACGCTCCCATAAATACCGCCAGTGCTACTTGGGACCACAGTGTCAACTGACCTCGGTTTTTCAAGCTTGAAAGCCCTGCATAGAGTAGCGCTCCAACCACTGCCCCTCCCCCTGCAACTGACATCATCCAAGCGTACACGAGTTCATCCATACCGTAGATTTTCTTAACAAAGACCGGTAACAAAGTGAGTATAGGGACACCGCAAAAGGTGCTTGCAAAACCCAGTACCATAAGCTGTTTCAGCGATCTTCTGGCAGCCACAAAACGAAGACCTTCTCCAATCTGACTAACCACTGAAGCATCGGTTTTTTGCGGTCGGAAAGCACTTCTTATAAGCAACAGCGAAAAGATTACGGCCAGGAAAGAAACTCCATTAAGAAAAAAACAGGCGACGGCTCCAGCTGTGTAAATCACAATAGAAGCAAGCATCGGTCCTGCCACCCGCGCCAGATTAAATTGGATCGAATTCAGTGCTATAGCATTTGGCATATCCTCTCGTCGAACCAGAGTCGGTATTAGCGCATGGTACGCAGGTCCTCCGAAGGCTTGCCCAAGACCCGCTGCGAAAACCAGGGCCAGAATATGCCATACCTGAATCCATCCCAATAAAACCAACAAGGCCAGGCAGAAGGCAGTAGTCATTTGAATAAATTGCGAAAAAATCAAAAGTTTCCTTCGATCTATACGATCTGCCAAAGCTCCGCCTACTAGGGAAAAAAGAACCAGTGGGATTTGCGCTAGGAAGCTGGTTAGGCCCAGGTAAAAAGATTTTCCAGTCAGTTCTAGAACAAGCCAGGAGAGCGCTACCTGTTGCATAAAGTTTCCTGTGGTGGAGGTAAAAGCCCCACACCAAAGAACCCTAAAATCACGGTACTTGAAGGCCCTGAAAGTATGTAGAATCAGTCCTTCAGTGGCCTTTTTTGAATTTTTCCTTGAAGCGTCCATTGGGTCACTTGTAATTGGAAGGATTAGGAAATCGTCCAGGCATTGCCACTACAATCCAATCATTCTGGATCGGAACATCTGATCGACGAAAAGCTTGAGACGGCCTAAAACTTTTTGTTGATCCTCTCCTAACTCCTGCACCAGCTCCTCCAAAATCATCATCAAAGAGGTCGCCCCATCCATAGATCCCCAGACTGCAGTCCCTATCTCATCCAAACAAATCCGGTATTCTGGGATCCTAAACATACTCCCAATTTTTAGAGCCAGTGTATGATTACCTAATCGGGGCCTGAAAAGAACGGCGCAATTCTCAGAGTTGAGTTTCCAGCGCAGCAGATGCTTGGGGCAAAGTGACAAAAATTGGCGTGCTTCAAGTTCAGTCAACTCCAACCCCCCAATCCTCATTCTTCGTCATAGCCTTCATCGGAACCTTTAACAGTATCCAAGCTAGGCCGGCAAATCCTAAAAACCCTAGATATGGATTAGCATGAAGGAATCCAGGCAGAAACTCGATTAATCCAGGCAGCGGATTTGCAGACCCTTGCAAATTGACTCCCAGGACTAAAAAAGCCAGCAGCACCGCCATCAGCGCTTCTCCAGCAATAAAACCCGAAGAGAGGAGAACCCCCGAGTTGATTGCCCTCTTTTGCTCACCAGGACTAGCTGCTCTCGCACTAAGTACTG
>Ga0114996_10010521_pt1 | contig 10035 bp, 10 predicted proteins | sample ArcticOcean_MG_C_4_FD_87039 | JGI IMG/M metagenome (GOLD analysis project Ga0114996, IMG submission 87039) | Marine microbial communities from western Arctic Ocean - ArcticOcean_MG_CB4_134 | ecosystem: Environmental > Aquatic > Marine > Oceanic | place: Arctic Ocean: Canada Basin | collected...
CCTTGCTACTGTTACATTATGGCCTCTGCGTAGTCCTTTCGGTGTCATGGAAATCGGTGAGCAAGGGTGTGTTGAGTCGTATCTAGAGAAACCGATACTTGATAAATGGATCAATATTGGTTTTTTTTATTTTTCTTCAGAATTAATTCCAAAAATGGAACGTTTTGAAAAATTCGAGTCTTTTATTGAATACCTAGTAAAAAAACAAGAATTGTATGCATTTAAGCATACTGGCAAACATATTACTGTAAATACACAACAAGAACTGAATGAAGCAGAACAAAATATTCAATCGTTAAAGGAAAATCATGAGTGATTATTGGAAAAATAAAAATGTTTTCATAACAGGCATAAACGGTTTTATAGGCGGCAATTTGGCAAAGGCACTGCTAAATAAAGGAGCTAGGATAACTGGAATTGATCGCAATAAAGATTGTAGTTCATTACTCTTTTATGAAGGGCTTGCTGATAAAGTAAATCTTATTCAAGGGGAGTTAGCTGATAGAAAGCTACTAAAAAAAATTATTACCGAGCATGAGATTGAGGCAGTATTCCATTTTGCAGCACAGGTAGAAGTTGGTGTTGGTATAAAGGATCCGTTTCTGACATTTGAAACAAATATTCGCGGAACTTATTGCTTGATGGAAGCGATCCGTACTAGTGGGAATAATATACGATCAATTGTTGTTGCATCGACAGACAAATCTTATGGGTCATATCCTAAGGAAAGCATGCCGTATAAGGAAGACTATCCGCTAATACCTAAATATCCTTACGATACTTCCAAGGCCTGTGGAGATATGATTGCGCAGAGCTATGCAAGTGACATTTTCTATTTACCAGTCGTGGTTACAAGATTTTGTAACATATATGGACCAGGACAATTAAATTTTTCAGCCATCATACCTGATGGGATTCGTTCAGCGCTCGGATATACAAAATTCATACCCAGAGGGGATGGGACTCAGGTCAGAGATTTTATTTATGTTGAAGATGTATCTGAGCTTTATATGTTGATTGGAGAATTGCTAAACAATGATCCAGATAAATTAACTGGGGAGATATTTAATGCCGGTACTAATGTGCCACATTCTGTTAAGGATGTATTAGAAATAATATTTTCACAAATTGGGAATTCAATAGAATTAGAAGAAGTTATTTCTCTTATGAAAGACAAAAAAACATCTGGTGAAATAGAAACCCAGTTCATGGATTTCGAAAAGGCAAATAAGTTTACTGGTTGGAAACCAAGTCATTCCTTAGAGGAAGGTCTAAGCAAGACTATTGATTGGTATATAGAATATCTACGTAAATAGAATGAGTTATGATATTACAGTTGTGATTCCTTATTATAATGAGGAACAGTCGCTTGACAAAACTCTAGAAATAATAAGACAACAAACAAATCACCCGAAAGAAGTAATATTTGTCAATTCATCTTCCGCAGATGCTAGTAGTAAATTGTTAGACATGTGGATTGAGCAACATCAAGAAGAGAATGGCGTTCATTACAGAAATATTTTTGAATATACAGATACTCCTTCATCTTCGAAAAATGTTGGTATCCGTCTAGCTAAAACTGAATGGATTGCTTTTATGGACTGTGGTTTGTTGTTTCCAAAAAACTGGCTTGAGTTACAAATTCGTTACATCAAAGACAGTGGATTAGATATTGTGTCGGGGGTATGTGATCTTAGTGGAATAAATACGGTCGATCGCTGTTGTGTGGCACATACCTATGGATATCAGAGAAAAAGAGTAGTGATTCCTTCTACACTGCTCAGAAAATCAATATTTAGGAAGGTAGGTCTGTTTCTAGAGAATCGCCGCTCTGGTTATGACCATGCATGGAAGATTTATTTGAAGAAAGCTAGTTTAATGCGAGGGGAAAATCAAGATGTGGTTATTTATTACAATGGAGTAAATTTTGCAGACTCATTTATTTCTTTGTTTAATAAGATGATTTTATATTTAAAATCAGCAATTGCAATTGACCATTACTATACACCGTATATATATGTTGTTATATTATTTTCCCTCTGTATTTCTATGTTTTTTAGCTACATGTTTATAATTTGGTTTATGTTAATTTATATTCTAGCTAAGTGGTTTGCTATTCCAATAATTAAATCCAGAGGGATTGCGATATTTCGTGATCACCCACTTACAATTATATATATGCTACCGGTAGCCATTGTAATGGACATTGGCAGGCTTATTGGTATATTTAAGGGGATATATTTTACTATCTTAGCGACAACCCGGACTCCAAAAAGAAAAGATTAAATTCTAAATAATTCTCGTTAATTTTGGTCAGATATATTTTTCTTATCCATTAAGGAACGGAGCTATTATTATCCAGTAGATTATCGTTGAGTGTCACAAAATATAAAAAATAATTCATTATGACAAACATACATGTTGAGAATTCTATTTCAGATATGAAGGCGCTCTTTTATTTTTGTGTTGTTACTTTTATATATGCGTTGAGCGCAGGGTTATTTATTCAACTCTATGTGATTCCCGTACTATTTCCTCATTTTAATTTTGGTGATGGTCTTGCTATTATGGACTCAGTTGGTTTTGACAAGATCGCAAGGGAAAAGGCAATCGAAATAAGTCGTGAGGGTTGGCGGGCATGGGAACTGCGACCACAATTACAGTCTCCTGCTGGTATAGCCTCTTTTTTCTACACACACTGGACACCGAAACCCTATTCCCTTTTACCATTTAATGCCATCGTACATGCATTGAGTGGCTGTCTGATTGTTTGGCTTCTAAGACATTTTTATTCGTTGTTGCCTGCCATAGTAGGAGGCGCAGTCTTTGTGTTAAATCCGGCCGCAATGGAGTGGGTTGCACAAATACATCGTGATGGAGTATTCATTCTAGGTAATTTGATGGTACTGGCATGTCTATTTCAACTTTCGAAAAGTTTATATTATTTCAAGGCGAGCAGTGTGATGTGGGGTCTATTTTTTGGATTGTCTGGCACTATCGTTGTCTGGGTAGCCCGGGGTTTTTGGATTCAGGTACTTTTTGTCTCAATCTTGTTATGGGTAGGGTTACTAGTTCTATTATGTGCGTATACAGATATAAGTGTAGATGAAGATTAATCTGATTAAAGTTTTGATTGTTCTGACGGTTGTACTTTTATTGCAGGCGTGGCTGATGACTCATTCTAAATTTCATTTCGCAGAATTTCCTGATCAACTGGCAGAACTGGCAGAACTGGCAGAATTTCCTGATCAACTGAGAGTCAAAGATATAATATGGAATTTTTCTAGATGGGTGCCAGATACTATTGAAAGAAAGTTTTATCAGATTTCTGTGGTTAGACGAAACACGATTAATCTTGGCGGTAATACGTTGGTCGACGAAGGTATTCAATTAGTGTCAGTGTCTGATTTTATTATATATGCCCCACGGGCATTGTATTTAGGGTTGTTAAGCCCATTACCTAGATTCTGGAGTGGAGAAGGTAGTACTCCGGCGATGACGATGGCCAGAAAAATAGTGGGTGTAATAACTGTTGTATTTTATATTTGTCTTGTTGGTTTCATAGCAAGCATACAAATGTTTAGGCGTAACCCCGCTTTTCTCGCAATTATAGTCATATGTCTTTTTGGTATTTTGCTTTATTCATATACGCATCCCAATACAGGAACGTTACTTCGTTATCGCTATGGGTTTTATATGTTATTGGTAGTATTTGGTGCTTCAAATATTGTGCAAGCACTCCTGTCTTGGTTTAATCATAGAAAGTCATAACCTGTTATTGTTTTAGGAATATAGTTATTATATTTCATTTAGAAAAATTATAAGGATTAAAAAATGCAAGCAATAATTCTAGCAGGTGGTCTTGGCACCAGAATCAGCGAAGAAACACATTTAAAACCTAAACCCATGATAGAGATAGGTGGCAAGCCTATTTTATGGCACATAATGAAAAATTTCTCCGCACATGGTGTGTATGAATTTATCATTTGTTGCGGATATAGAGGTTATCTAATAAAAGATTATTTTGCTAATTATTTCTTGCATATGTCAGATGTCACTTTTGACATGACAGATAATTCAGTAGAAATACACCAAAATACAGCAGAACCATGGAAAGTGACACTCGTTGATACAGGAGAAAACACCATGACAGGAGGGAGACTAAAACGAGTTGCTGATCACATTAATGATAATGATTTCTGTTTTACATATGGAGATGGTTTGTCTGATGTGAATATAACATCATTAATCGAATTTCATAAAAATCATGGCAAATTAGCCACTGTCACAGCAGTGCTTCCCCCCGGAAGATATGGTGCTTTAAATATGGACGGTAAAAAAGTTGTTAGTTTTATGGAAAAACCATTAGGTGATGGAAATAAGATAAATGGGGGTTACTTTGTCCTGTCGCCAAAGTGCTTGGATTTGATAGAGAACGATACAACTAAATGGGAGAATAAACCTATTGAGGAATTAACGAATAACGGTCAGCTTATGGCCTATGCGCATAAAGGCTTTTGGCAACCTATGGATACTTTACGTGAAAAGATTATTTTGGAAGAACTCTGGGCTTCAGGCAATGCACCTTGGAAAATCTGGTGAAGAAGATATGTCATTCAGATATTCAAGGAGTCGTTGTTTCTATTTCTGATGCGTTTGTTGATGATAGGGGATCTTTTTACAGGGCATATTGTGAAAATGAGCTTGCTGAAATCATTGGAGACAGAAAAATATGCCAAATTAATATATCTAGTACAAAAAGAAAAGGTTCTATAAGAGGTATGCATTATCAATTGCCTCCAGATCATGAAATGAAATTAGTGCGCTGTATAAAAGGAAAAGTTTGGGATGTAATTGTCGATTTAAGAGAAGGTTCTTCTACTTTTTTGAAGTGGTTCTCTGTCGAACTTGATTCAGAAAAAAAACAAATGATAATTGTGCCAGAAGGCTGTGCACATGGTTTCCAGGTGTTAGAGGATGATTCTGAGTTGTTATATCTGCACACAGCATTTTATAATTCTAATAATGAAAAAGGACTCAGATATGATGATCCTTTAATAGATATTAAATGGCCATTAACGGCTAATTGCATTGCTGATAGAGATAAGAATCATCCGCTGCTTGAGGATACGTTTACAGGTTATAAAATATGAAATGTCGGCATTGCAGCAGCAGTTTAAATCATATTTTTATTGATTTAGGTTTTTCTCCTCCATCAAATGCTTATTTGTCCAAACACGATCTTGATAAAGGCGAAATTTATTTACCTTTGAAAATACTTATATGTGATCAATGTTGGCTTGCGCAAACTAAAGATTACGCGAAACAGGATGCACTTTTTGGTAGTGATTATGCCTATTTTTCATCCTTTTCTAATAGCTGGCTTGAACATGCAAAACAGTATGTTGAAATGATAACTGAGTTACTTCAATTAAGAGAGGATAGTCTGGTTGTTGAAATAGCAGCTAATGATGGCTATTTACTTAAAAATTTCGTTAAAAAGAAAATTCCTTGTCTCGGAATTGAACCTACTGATAGTACTGCTGCTGCGGCAGAAAGCGAAGGTGTGCCGATAATTAGAAAGTTTTTTGATTCCGTTCTGGCGAAAGAGTTGAGCAAAAATGAGAAATATGCTGATCTTATAATAGGCAATAATGTTTATGCTCATGTTCCTGATATAAATGACTTTACCAAGGGGATAAGTCTATTACTGGATAAAAATGGAGTGGTTACACTGGAGTTCCCCCATCTATACAAGCTCATTGAAGAAAATCAATTCGATACAATCTATCATGAACATTATTCATATCTCTCCTTGAATACTGTATCAAAAATTTTCAATCAGGCAGGATTGAAAATCTGGCATGCTGAAGAGCTTACAACGCATGGTGGAAGCCTTAGAGTGTATGGCTGCCATGAAAAAAATAATCGTTCTATTAATAATTCTGTAACACGAATTAAAAACATGGAAAACAAGTTTGGTATGCAAAGTTTGATTACTTATGAAAAGCTACAGGAAAATGCTAATAAGATTAAAAATGATTTATTAATTTATTTAATAAATATGAAAGAAAAAGAAAAAAAAGTAATGGCATATGGTGCAGCAGCAAAAGGAAATACTCTTTTGAATTATGCAGGGATTAAACATGATTTGTTAAATTGCGTTTATGATGCATCACCACATAAACAAAATAAATATCTTCCAGGTAGTCATATTCCTGTTTATTCTCCCGAGAGAATAAAGCAGGATGCTCCCGATGTTATTCTGATACTACCATGGAATCTCAAAGATGAGATTGTATCTCAATTATCTTATATAAAAGAGTGGGGAGGACACTTTATTACGGCAATCCCTGAGTTAACTTTATTGGATTGATTGTATTTAAATATATGAAAATTTTAATTCTTGGTAATCTGGGATATATAGGCCCAGTTCTAGTTAAACATTTAAGACGGACTTTTCCAGAATCTTGTTTAATTGGTTTCGATAATGCGTATTTTGCGGCATGCCTATTAAAAGATGAAGTTCTTCCCGAGGTTAACCTTAACAGACAGTATTATGGGGATATTAGGAATATCTCCAGTGAGATTTTTGAAAATGAAAAATTTGATGTTGTTATACAATTGGCTGCGATTTCTAATGATCCGATGGGAAAAACATTTGAAAGGCAAACACTTGAAATTAATACTCATGCTACAGAAGTAACTGCTAAAATGGCAAAAAAATCTGGTGTTAAATCTTTTATATTTGCATCAAGTTGTTCGATTTATGGAATAGGTGGTAAGAAAATAAAAGATGAATCATCTGAACTTTCACCACAGACAGTATATGCTCGATCAAAAATCGAAAGCGAAATCAAGCTTCGTAATATTGCAGATGAAAATTTTATAATCACTTGTCTGCGTTTTGCTACGGCTTGCGGTTTAAGCCCTCGAATGAGACTTGATTTGGTATTAAATGATTTTGTCGCTTCTGCCATTACAAATAAGAAAATTGAAACTTTATCTGATGGCACTCCGTGGCGTCCTCTAATTGATGTCAAAGATATGTCGCGTGCCATTGAGTGGGCTTCAAGTAGGGAAGCTGATCAGGGAGGATGTTTTCTAGTTGTTAATGTAGGAGCTGATGAATCAAATATACAAGTCCGAGATTTGGCATATAAGGTCAGTGAAATATTAGGGGGCATAGATGTTTCGATAAATTCTGATGCTTCACCTGACGCTCGTTCCTATAAAGTAGATTTTAGTTTGTTTAGAGAATTAGCAACGGGTTATCTTCCTGAATTGAGTTTGTCCGATTCTATCAATGAAATAGCAAACAAACTTGTAAGAATAAAACTAGATAGTGATTTTAGAAAATCTGGTTGGATGCGACTTGTTTATTTAAACAATCTTTTAAATAAAGGGTTATTGGATAATCAATTGAGATGGGTTGTTTAAAATGAAAAAATATTTCCAAAAAATTAAAATAATATAAGCAGTATGCAGAAGAGAGTACTTATTACAGGAGCTAGTGGTTTTATTGGGCAACATGTTCTGAAAAGACTAAAGAGTGAAGGTGTAGAAATTTCTATTTTAGTTAGGGACCAAAGTAAAATAGATAATTTAAGTAATTATATTGACAATCTATATACAATGGATATTGAAAATGTCTCAGAAAATATTTTCGATTATTTAGGAAGCCCAGATACAATGATTCACCTTGCATGGGGTGGTTTACCAAATTACCATTCATTGCATCATTTTGAGGAAGAGTTGCCAAGACAATACGCGTTTTTGAAAGCAATGATTGTTGGCGGGCTAAAGTCGTTAGTTATAACAGGTACGTGCTTTGAGTATGGCATGAAAGAGGGATGTTTATATGAGAGTCAAACAACAAAACCTGATAATTGTTATGGTTATGCTAAAGCCAGTCTTCATAATCAATTGAACTATTTGAATAAAGACATACCATTTAATTTAGCTTGGTGCCGACTTTTTTATATGTGGGGCGATGGGCAATCAGAAAATTCTTTGTATTCACAATTGAAAGTAGCGGTATTAAGAGGAGATAAAGATTTCAATATGTCACCAGGCGCTCAATTGAGAGATTACTTGCCTGTTGAAAAAGTTGCTGAATATTTGGTCGAGATTTCAAAAAGAAATAAAGTATCCACCATATATAATATAGCATCTGGGAAACCTATATCAATCAGAGAGTTGGTAGAAAATTGGATTGAAGAAAATAATTGGGATATTAAACTTAATTTTGGTTTTTATGCTTATCCATCATATGAAGCTATGGAATTTTGGGGAGATATATCAAACTTAAATAAATTGTTAAGCAATGAAAAATAAGACAATTTTCAAGGCACGAGATGTACCTATTCATCAAAATGCTACATACCATACATTAAAAGAGGCAAGATTATGCCCAAGAGGCAACATAACATTAATTCAAGATTGTGACATAGGATTTATCTACAATGCAGATTTTAATCCTTCTGCAGTTACATATGATGAAAATTATCAGAATGAACAAGCATGTTCTTTAGTTTTTCAGGAGCACCTTAGTGAAGTTATTTCAATTGTAGGTAGAAATTTTAATCAAAAGAATATTGTAGAAATCGGGTGTGGTAAAGGTTGGTTTTTAGAACTATTACGTTCAGAAGGTTTTAATGTGATAGGGGTGGACCCTGCTTATGAAGGTGAGAAAGACTATGTTATTAAAGAATATTTTTCATCAAATTTAAATCTAAAAGCTGATGCGTTAGTGCTTCGACATACGCTTGAACACATTCAAAATCCAATCAGATTTTTAAATTCAATTGCGCAAACAAATAATTATGCAGGTTTGATATACATAGAAGTACCATGTTTTGAATGGATACAAAAACATAAAGCTTGGTTTGATATATTTTATGAGCATGTTAACTATTTTAGACTAGCAGATTTTGAGCATATATTTGGCGAGATAGTTGATAAAGGGTATCTCTTTGGGGGGCAATATATGTATATTGTCGGGAATTTAGCTTCATTAAGTGTTTCTAATGGAAAAGAAATTAAGGCAATTGAAATGCCGGATGATTTTTTGATAGGCCTGCAAAAAGTACAGAAAATTATTAAAAGGGATAGAAATAAAAAAAATATTATTTGGGGTGGTAGTGCAAAAGGTGTTACATGTTGTCATTATCTTTCCCAAAGAGGAGTTAAGATAGAAATACTTGTTGATATAAATCCCTCAAAACAAGGAAAGCACATTCCTATTACAGGTATAAAAATTGAGTCTCCGAAAATGGCATTAAAAAAAATGAATGAAGGAGATAACGTTTTTATTATGAATTCTAATTACCTTAATGAAATAAAGTTTTTGACAAATAATAAATATAATTATATTCAGGTAGACCAGTTATGAAGTTTAAAAAAGCCGTATTAGATCGTTTACGTTCAAATAGTGGGAATATGAAACTTCAAGAGGCCTCTTCAGAATTTATTAAGCATAGTATTAAAAGTCAATATTCATATAATTTTTCATATATGGGACGCCCCATCATTCAATATCCTCAGGACATGGTAGCAATGCAGGAGTTGATTTGGTTAGTTAAGCCAGATTTAATTATTGAAACAGGTATTGCTCATGGTGGTTCACTAATTATGAATGCATCATTATTAGCATTGCTTGATTATTGCGATGCAGTTGAAAGTAATGAAATGATTGATACGAAAAAAACAAAACGGCGAGTATTAGGTATTGATATAGATATTCGTGACCATAATCGAATTGCCATTGAGAAACACCCTATGTCAAATAGAATAGATATGATAGAAGGTTCTTCTATATCCAAAGATGTAATAGCTAAGGTGAAAAGCCTTTCTAAAGAGTATTCGAAAGTTATGCTTTGTCTCGATTCAAATCATACTTATGCTCATGTTCTGTCGGAGTTAGTTGCATATTCTTCACTAGTAAGCATAGGAAGTTATTGTGTTGTATTTGATACTATAATTGAAGACCTTCCTGCTGGTTCTTTTTTAGATAGACCATGGGACAAAGAAGAC
>Ga0114996_10010522_pt1 | contig 10035 bp, 9 predicted proteins | sample ArcticOcean_MG_C_4_FD_87039 | JGI IMG/M metagenome (GOLD analysis project Ga0114996, IMG submission 87039) | Marine microbial communities from western Arctic Ocean - ArcticOcean_MG_CB4_134 | ecosystem: Environmental > Aquatic > Marine > Oceanic | place: Arctic Ocean: Canada Basin | collected...
GCATCTCTTGAAAAATGATCAAGAAAGCTATGAGACATCATATGACTCCATCACGCTCTAGGATTTTAACTTCGTCAGCGGTAACTCCTAATTCTTTAACAAATATTTCAAAATTATGAGAGCCAAGCTCTGGTCCCAAGCTTTTAATCTCTGGCGGGGTTTCACTTAATGAAGGAAATGCTGATGGAATGACTATTTCTCCAAGCTTTTCATGTAAAAACGACGTTAAATTGCCTCGGGCCTTAAACTGTGGGTCAGTAAAAATATCGCTTATATCATTTATTGCACCTGCGGGAACATCGTTCATTATACAATGTTTTAAAACTTCCTCGCGACTCATTGATCCCGTCCATTTAGTTACTTCCTCTATTATAAAACCAGAATTCTTTAATCTTACTTCTTGATCTCCAAACTGACTGAGTAAATCCGAACGTCCCATAGCCCGTGTCAAACGCTCAAACATTTTATCTGTTGTGCATGCTATAGCTAAAAATTTCCCATCTTGTGTCGGAAAGTGCCCATGCGGACATGCGTTTACAGTTCCCGCACCTTCTGGCTCACGAATAAACCCTGTTCTCGCATATCTTGGTGCAATTTCATCCAGAACACGAAAAACAGATTCATATAAACTAAGATCGATCACTTGCCCTATCCCACTAACATCTCTATGCCGCAAAGCCATGAGAATTCCTATCGCCCCATAAAGACCCGTCAAATAATCTCCTAGTGATGTAGAGCCTGGAGTTACTGGGGTCCCTCCTGGAAATCCCGAAAGATACGTCAAACCGCCTACGGCATGACCAATTCGTGCAAACCCGGGTCTATCTCTGTAAGGCCCAGTTTGTCCATATCCAGAAACACGCATGAGTATTATTCCAGACTTTATTTGTCTCATTTCATCTCAACCAATTCCCCATTTCTCCAAAGTTCCTGGTCTAAAATTCTCACAAATAACATCTGATTTGCCAACAATCCTCTAAAACAAACGCATTCCACGTTTTGTCTTCAAATTAAGAGTAATAGATTTTTTATTTCGTGCCTCTGATAGCCATGCTAAAGACATATCTTTTAACTCTGTAGGCGTGCCAAATCTCCGCCATGGATCACCTCCAGAAGGATGCTCTATTTTAATAACTTCCGCGCCAAACTCCCCAAGAATAGATGCAGCATAAGGCGCAGCAATAAATGTCGCAAGATCCAATACTCGAATCCCGGACATAGGCTTACTGTTATTATTTTTAGAGAAAATGGTCATTGATCACAAAAAACTGTTTCCACATGTTAATATTTCATATCAAAAACTCAACATCAGCAATCATAGCTAGACTACCATCATTATTCGTTGTCCACAAAGTAGCTCCATTATCTCCATTTAATTTGCCGTTAATACTAAAAATCGAAGTATCAAATACCGGTCTGACAGCCCTATAATCAAAAATTTTAACCTTCCTTGAGGGCACTTCACTATTAACAAGGTCTAAAAGTAGCGTTGCCAAAAGAGGCCCATGAACCACCAAACCTGGATATCCCTCCTCTTCCATGACATATTTTCTATCATAGTGAATCTTGTGACTATTAAATGTTAAAGCTGAATAACGAAAAAGAAAAACTGGATCAGGGTTAACAATGCGACTCCAATCTGCATTTCCTGGTGGCGATTTTATTTTTGGAACTGGATCCCCTACTTTAGGAGCTGATCTATACACAATATCATGGTCTTCTTCGATTAGGATTTGGTTATCCTTAATAATTTCATGATTAACTATTACAAAGACAAGGTCTCCAGTTTTACCAGTAACATGTTTAATTTTTTTTATCCGTGAAATTTTTTTTAGATGATCTCCAATATATAAAGGGTTAAGAAAATTGAGCCGCCCACCAGCCCACATCCGCCTCGGCAAAGCAACTGGAGGAAGAAATTCTCCAAGTAACTTATGTCCGTCCAAACCTATTTCTGATTGTCGATATTTGGGAAGAAAATAAAGCCAGTGAGATGCTAATGGCAGTTCCTTTGTCTTATGATGAGGGCTTTCAACCTTATCTAAAAGAGCTTCCATTCCTTGAATAGGAGTTTCAGTAATTGTATCATTTCGCTCCTCAGTGCGCCCCACCCACTTTTGAAGATTCTTCATGTTTTCATTCATTTCAGTTCCCCTTAAAACGATCGTGGCAAACCCAAAACATGTTCGGCTATATAACTTAATATCAAGTTTGTTGAAATTGGAGCAACTTGATAAAGCCTAGTTTCTCTAAACTTTCTCTCAACGTCATACTCTTCAGCAAACCCAAAGCCACCATGCGTCTGAAGACAAACATTAGCAGCAGCCCAAGAAGCCTCTGAAGCTAACATTTTTGCCATGTTTGCCTCAGCCCCACATGGTTTGCTCTCATCAAATAAGTTAACAGCCTTTTCCAGCATTAAAGCTGCTGCTTCTGTCTCCGCATAACTCCTAGCAATAGGAAATTGAACTCCCTGATTCTTTCCTATAGCACGATCAAAAACTTGTCTATCAGTAGCATAGGCTGTTGACTTTTTTGTAAACCAACGTGCATCACCAATACACTCTGCAGCTATCAAAATTCTCTCTGCATTCATGCCATCTAAAATGTACCTAAAACCTTTCCCTTCCTGACCAATCAATGCATCTGCAGGCACTCGAAGGTTTTCAAAAAAGACCTCGGTCGCTGAATGATTTATCATAGCATGCAATGGTTTTATGATTAAACCATTTCCAATTGCTAACTGCATGTCAATTAGGAAAACCGACATTCCATCATGAGGTTTAATGCCTTCTTCCCTTGGAGCCGTGCGCACAAGTAGCAGCATTAAATCCGAGTGCTCAGCTCTTGATGTCCAGACTTTCTGTCCATTGATAATATACTCTTCCCCATCACGCTTTGCCGTCGTTCTAATCCTACTAGTATCCGTCCCTGACGTTGGCTCGGTGACTCCAAATGCCTGAAGACGAAGTTCTCCAGAAGCTATCTTAGGTAAATACATTTTTTTTTGCTCTTTACTTCCATATTTAAGAACAGTACCCATGGTGTACATTTGCGCATGGCAAGCCCCGCCATTGCTTCCTTGCGTATGTATTTCTTCCAGTATAGCTGAGGCCTCACTAATACCTAGACCACTTCCTCCATACTCTTCCGGTATTAAAACAGCTAGAAATCCAGATTTTGTAAGTGCTTCCACAAATTCTGTAGGATAAGATCGTGTTCGATCCTTAGCTCTCCAATATTCCCCAGGATACTGCTCACATAATGCTACTATCGAATCTCGAATATCTTGATGCTTTTTCATATTTTATAACCAACCAATTCATCAATAAAATATTATTTAAAACTAATAAAATTCTCTACAAACAAGGGAACAATGTTCCCTAGCAATAACAAAAGATTTTAAAAAATTATATCTATTATCCCTATACTGTGACTTCCATGATTACCATCAAATATCTTCTTCTTTTTTTACTGAAGACTTAAAATTTTGACTAAAACTGAAAACCCTTGAAACTACTCTCAAGTGACCACACATTGTAAAGGAGATTAAATGAGGTAGCAAATGCATAAGATAGGTGACATTATCACTGTGAATGATAGTTTTCAGACTAATTATGAATATCTAATTTCTGCTAAGATTGGCAACCATTTTCAGGTGAAATTTAATCCTTATTTTTCACCAAAAAAGATGCTTTCACTTGGTATATTCGAAGGTAAATACTGTAATGATTGTATCCAAGAATATCCGAACGAGTGGTTTGAAAATGCCAAAATTAGTCAAATCCCAGATATTCATAAAAATTACTTTGGCGTTAAAAGTCGGCAACCTTTGTCGACTTGGAAAGATAAAGGTTGGATTCTTGAACCAGACCCTCGTGGATGGTTCCAATGGTATTGTCGTTACTATATAGGACGTAGAATACCTATTATAGATAAAATTCAGATCAATCGGTGGCGCAATTTTATACGCCATGCAGGTCAAATTCGAAAAAATTGTGCCCCCGGAGATATATTCTGCCGGCCACGTCAAAGACCGGCCCTTCTCCAATGGTCACACAATCCATTCATATAAGCCCTACCGATTTCATAACTATCCCCAAACTTTAGAATTAGGGGGAAAAATTTTACCATCCTTGAATTCTAATCCAGGATTGCGATCATTCCGCAACAGCAAAGGCCCATCCAAATCAACAAAATCTGCCATTTCAGTCAATAGCATACTTGGCGCCATAGCTAAAGAAGTCCCTATCATACAACCCAACATAATTTTGAGTTTAGTTTTTTTAGCCTGAGCCGCCAATATTAATGCTTCAGTCAGTCCCCCAGTCTTATCAAGTTTAATATTTATCATATTATACTTTCTTTTCAAATTTGGAAGATCCGCCGTCGTATGACAAGATTCATCAGCACAAATGGGTATTGAACATGAGTAATCCAAAAGATCTTCATCAAATTCAGCGGGCAAAGGTTGCTCTATCATAGCAACACCAAGGGTTTCCAACTCTGAGGATAGATCGAATAAATCCGATATTGACCACCCTTCGTTAGGATCAACAATAAGAGTTGCCAAAGGAGCATTTCCCCTTATCGCCGCCAAACGTGGGATCACGGCTTGATTATCTAACTTAACTTTAATCAAAGGTGAATCTCTAAGCCGATATGCTTCTTCCGCCATTGATTTGACAGTATCAAGTCCAATTGTTTCTGCTGTAACGACGGACTTTGGCTCGGCACACCCTATCAGATCCCAAACCCTTTTCCCTTTTTTTTTAGCTTCCAGATCCCATAAACTAGTATCAAGAGCATTGCGAGCAGCCCCCGCTACCATTTCCTGGTTTAGTTCCAATCGACTGAGACCAGCTTCAATCTTTGATGAAAATTCATCTATAGATGCAACTACTCCATCCACAGTCTCTCCATATCGAGGGTAAGGAACACATTCCCCCCTTCCAACCAGATTACCATTAGATAACTCAACCACTATTACTTCAGCCTCAACCTTACTACCCCTCGAAATTCTAAATGGCCGTCTTAGAGGCCACTTTTCTATACAAACTTTCAGCTTCCGTTCCACAAGCACCAAACCTTTTAAATAACAAACTGGTTAATAATGGGAGCGACACCTGTTCTGACTGGATCAACACACGGAAGCTTAAATTTATCTGAGGTCTCATTTAGGTATTGTTCTGCTCTACCCTCGTCTAAAGCTGCTGTATTCACAGCAATACCAACAAACCTAGCCTCTGAATTTGTTAATTTAGCAACATCTAAACTCAGCTTCATGCATTGATCCAATGAAGGGATTGGGTAATGAGGAAGACCCCGCATATGAGTTCTAGTTGGTTCATGGCAAAGCACTAAGGCATCTGGCTGAGAACCATGAATCAAACCAGCAGTGACGCCTGCATATGATGGATGGAATAGGGATCCTTGTCCTTCGATAATATCCCAGTGATCTTCATTATTTTCAGGAGCTAATGCCTCGACAGCACCTGAAATAAAATCTGAAATGACAGCATCTACAGAAACGCCTTCTCCTGCAATAAAAATCCCTGTTTGTCCCGTTGCCCTAAATGTTGCTGCAATGCCTCGCCCCGTCAATTCTCTCTCTATTGCCAAAGCAGTATACATTTTCCCTATAGAGCAATCTGTGCCAACTGGAAGCAATCTATTCCCTTTACGCTTCGCTCCAGTTCCTACAGAAAAGGACCCCGAAGGATGCCTTACATCAAAAAGATTCCGCTGATGACTTTCTGCAGATCTAACAATTTTTGGGATATCATGAAGCTTATTATGCAAACCACTTGCTAGATCAAATCCCAACTCCAAAGCTTCAATAAAAACTTTTTCCCAAGAAGTCGAAATTACGCCCCCACGATTAGCCACCCCAATTATAAGGGTCTTTGCACCTTTGCTTACCCCTTCTGAAAGCGTAAGATTAGGAATGCCAAGGTCAGCATTGCACGTATCAAGCTTGAGCTGCCCAAGGCAAGCATCAGGACGCCAATCAACAATTCCTTGGGCCGTCTTCGCTGCTAATTGATCGGCAGCATCTCCTAAAAACAATAGATAGGGAGCCTTTAATTTAAACATTTTAAAACCTATTCTTCAAAGTGACTACTTTATTAAATATAGAACTTAACCACCAAAACTATTTTTGTTTTAATTTAAACACTTATTTATAAACTTTTCTATTATTCCTTAACGCGTTGATTTTTCGGATCATAAATTGGCTTCAACGATACAGTAGCCGGCACCTTCTTTCCAACAACTCCCACTTCATAAGAACCTGAAATCACAAATTCATTATCAATAACGCTACTATTCCCAATATACCCCAATCCAATAGCACCGCCTAAGGTATGGCCATACATAGCTGATGTTACATAGCCAACAATCCGCCCATTCCGATATATGGGTTCATTATGATATAAAAGTTTTTCACTATCCTCCAACATAAGTTGAACAAGAATTTTTTTTACACCTTCATCTTTCTGGCGTAGCAAAGCTGCGCGACCAATGAAACCAATTGGCTTCTCCCAATCAACCGCAAACCCTAACCCCGCTTCTAATGGAGTGTCCTCATCAGTAATGTCATGACCCCAGTGTTTATAAGCTTTCTCAATGCGAAGTGAATTAATGGCATGGGCCCCAACATGCTTAAGCCCAAAATCAGTCCCCAATTCCAAAACTCTGTCGTAGACACTAGGAGCAAATTCTGTTGGAATGTAAAGCTCCCAACCCAGCTCACCCATATACGTTATTCGCGAAGCTCGAGCAAACGCATAACCTATATCAATAGTACGACTAGTCCCAAATGGGAATGCATTATTTGTAACATCAGAATGGGTGAGGGACTGAAGTAAGTTACGTGAATTTGGCCCATGTACTCCAAGAACTGCCATGGAGGAAGTTATGTCGGTTATTATACAATGGTCATCGTTCTCAATTTTGTTCTTGATCCAATGAAAATCCCTAACCTGCGAGCTTCCTGAGGTGACTACCATAAAAATATCACTGGTTTCCCTAGTCACAGTCAAATCAGCTTCAATTCCACCCTGCTCGTTAAGACATTGAGTATAAACAATTCTTCCTGGCTCAATTGCAACATTGTTTGAACAAATACGATTTAAAACAGTTTCAGCATCACGGCCTATGACATGAAACTTTGCAAAAGAAGTTTGATCAAGTAGACCGACGTTCTGTCGAACAGCATTATGTTCTTCTGCAGAAAAATCAAACCAATTCTGCCTTTTGAAGCTATACTGATACTCAGGCTTATGTCCTTTAGGAGCAAACCAGTTTGGTCTTTCCCATCCTGCTACCTCTCCAAAACAAGCTCCAAATTTTTTCATTTTATCATAAAAAGGTGACTTTCGTATATTTCGCGCCGTCTTATACTGATAAAAAGGCCAGTGAATATCATATAATAGACCAAGCGTTTCCTTTACCCTATCATGAAGGTAATTTGGATTGCCTTGAAAAGGCATATTGCGGCGAATATCAACACTTGCTAGATCACTTGGAGGATAGCCATCTCTCATCCATTTTGAGATAACCTTACCGATCCCCCCCGCTGACTGAATGCCTATAGAATTCATCCCTGCAGCGATAAAAAGATTTTGCAACTCGGGGGCTGGTCCAATTTGATACCGATTATCTGGAGTAAAACTCTCTGGTCCACAGAAAAACTTTTGGATTCCTACTGCTTTAAGCGATGGCACACGATGAATGGCTCCTTCAAGAATTGGTTGAAAATGATCAAAATCATCAGGAAGCTCGTCGAAACAAAAATCCTCTGAAATTCCCGTCATACCCCATGGCTTAGCAATCGGTTCAAATGCACCAATTAATAGTTTGCCTGCATCTTCCTTGTAATAGGCGCAAGCATCGTAATCCCTAAAAACAGGAAAATCTGGTGTTATTTCTGCAAAGGGTTCTGTCACAATATAAAAGTGTTCACAAGCATGGAGAGGAACATTAACTCCAATACGGCTTGCAAAGTCTCTTGTCCACATGCCACAACACAACACAACATAATCAGCCTCAATAGGCCCTCTCTTAGTTTCAACTCCTGAAACTCTCTCTCCATTATGATTAACTTTTGTAACCAGTGTATCTTCGAAAATTTTTACCCCACCCATCCGCGCACCTTTTGCTAACCCTTGTGTAATATCTATTGGGTTTGCTTGACCATCAGAAGGAATAAAAATACCCCCAATAACATCATCAATATTCATAGATGGGAAATAGTCTTGGCAAGCATTAGGACTAATTACATCAACCTGAAGGTCAAAAACTTTAGCCATATCAGCACGCCGCTTCAGGTCCTCAAATCGCCCTTCAGTAGTGGCTATAGAGAGAGACCCATTAACTTTATACCCTGTAGCCTGACCTGTCTCTTCCTCCAACCCCAAATATAGCTCTGCCGTGTACTTTGCTAAGCGGGTCATATTCTGACTATCTCTTAGTTGCCCTATCAAGCCAGCTGCATGCCAGGTTGTCCCTGAAGTTAATTTTTTTCGTTCAAGTAAAACTATATCTTGCCACCCAATCTTTGTTAAATGATATGCAATCGAGCAACCTATAACCCCGCCTCCGACAATAACCACTCTGGCTTTTTTAGGAAGTTGCTTTGACATTTCTAATTGTCCTCTAAAGTATTTTTCGATTACATAAAATTTTCGAACAAGATCACCTTAAAATCAAGCGCCATCTTAGAGCTTTGATTAAAAGCTGGAAAATTATATAAATAAAACTTCACTAAGTCGTTTTCTGATTTTCCACAATGCTAAAATAAATTCACCACTAGTGCTTAAATTTGAAAAGAGAACTAACTATCTGACACATTGGTCTTCTCCATATTAATTATATTTAAGAGCCAATTATTAAAATACTTAAGATTACGTAAATTAATTGATAGTCTCAATTTATCAAAAATATATATTTTTAAGCCTGAAAATATACTTTTGTATTTAAATTTTTTAGTTGTCATGATTGTAATTTTGGTTAATGATTTTTTTAAACGTCGACTAAATAAGAACGTTGGAGAATTTTGGGACTTTTTTTTAGTCACAATTATTAAAAGTTTGTCTTCATTATACAAAAAGGTTTAAAGCCTTCACAAAAGAAATCTCTATACCAATTAGTTAATAGCTTTAGAAATGAAAAAGGGTTTAACAAGAATTTAATAATTTAAAAATAGGAGAGGATAATGATTAAACCAGTGAAAATAGGAATAATACTGGGAAGTATAATTGCTTTTGGCTTAAGCACATCAGCAGCAAATTCAGCTGCTAACGAAGTTAGAATTGCATTCTTTTTAGAGTGGGCAACTCCAAACCAAGAAGACAAAGTCAAAAAAACTTTTGACAAAGCTTTTGGTGTTCCAGTTAAATGGACTAACTTTGCAACCGGTGGTGAGATGACGGAAGCTATGTTATCAGGAGATATTGATATCTCTTATTCACAAGGACTAACGCCATTTGTAAATGCAGTGAATGCTAAAGCAGCCATCAAACTTGTAGATGTTGCAGTTTTATATGGAATGGGTGGGACAACTTGCATTGTTTCAAAGGCTTCTGGTATTACAAAAGCAAATGCTTCGGAATTAGAAGGTAAAAAAGTCGCTGTTCCATTAGGAACAATGGCTGATTACGTTTTCAAAGAAACTATGAAAGTGGTAGGAGCCGACCCTTCAAAAATGAAGGTGGTTGACATGAACCCTGAAGATGGATCTGCTGCACTTATTAACGGCGATGTTGCCATGGCATGTTTGTTTGGCGGCAAATCTATCAAGAAAGCAGAAGAAGCTGGCATGAAAATGTTATCTGTTCAAGAAGCTAAAGATGCTGGCATTGCTGGCATTGATATTACTTCTGTCACGAATAAATTTATGAAAGAAAACCCAGGAATGGTTCAAACTTTCATAGAAGTAACTCACGAAGCAAATGCTAGATGGAGAGCAGGTAAGTCTGATTATAGCATTATAGCTAAAGATGCTGCGATGGACCTTGCTGGGACAAAAAAACA
>Ga0114996_10010526_pt1 | contig 10033 bp, 9 predicted proteins | sample ArcticOcean_MG_C_4_FD_87039 | JGI IMG/M metagenome (GOLD analysis project Ga0114996, IMG submission 87039) | Marine microbial communities from western Arctic Ocean - ArcticOcean_MG_CB4_134 | ecosystem: Environmental > Aquatic > Marine > Oceanic | place: Arctic Ocean: Canada Basin | collected...
CATCCCTCAGTTCCTCTTCGCTGCCGTTGGCGGTGTGCTTGCCGATCGAATGCCGCGCAGGGTAATACTTATCTCTGGCTCAGTGATCGCGGCGGTCACAATGCTTATCCTGGCGGTTATCGCGTTCGCAGGCGCCCTGGAGCCGTGGCACATCGTGGGTGCCGGCGTGGCGTTTGGGGCCGCTCTCGGAAACGACTGGACAACCCGCCAGGCATTTATCACGAATCTGGTACATGAGAGCCAGTTGATACGGGCGGTCTCGTTCGATCAAACTTCATTCCACGTCTCCCGAATCATCGCCCCGCTCATGGGCGGATTTCTGCTCTCCCGGGTCGGAGGAGAGGGGACCTTCACGCTGGGCGCTGTCACGTTCACGCTGGCGGCATTACTGCTCGTCACCCTCCGGCCAAAGCAGGAGATAAGTGAACGACAGCCACCGCTCTGGGAAGGCATCGCAGATGCTATAGATAAGATTAAAAATGACACGATCATCTTGATCGTGCTCGTATTCACCGCGGTAAACGCCCTCTTCCTAGGTGGCTTCATCTATCTGGCTCCTGTGTACGCCAAGGACATCCTCGGCGGCGGCTCGGTGGAGCAGGGCGCTATTCTCACGAGCATGGGGATCGGGGCGGTTGTCGGAGCGTTCTGGCTGGGTTGGCGCGGGAACGTGCGTATGGCCGGACTCGGGATGCTTATTACCAACGGATTCACGGTAGTAGTGATAGGCGGATTCACCGTTTCTACGATGCTCGTCGCCTCTGTAGCGTTTGCCTTTGTCGCAGGCGCGGCCAATGCTGTCCACATCACACTAGGCACCGTGGCCATTCAGACCCGTGTCGACGACGAGATGCGCGGGCGCGTCTTCGGCGTGTACGAGATGGCATGGGGATTCTTCCCTGCGGGGGGAATAGTTTTTGGCGGCCTGCTCGCTGCATTTGGCCCGGAGGTATCACTCGCTATCGGCGTGGTCGGAACAGGTCTCGTGACGGTAGCAATCTGGCTGTTCAGTGCAGTGACCCGGAGATACACGCTCGATCAGTGAGAGTTTTATGCGGACGCCACCCCGGTAATCCCCGATTACCAACCATTTAGAAACACGCCCCTACAGCGGCGATGGTGTGAGTCCGAGGTACAGGGTTCCCGCTGATCAGAACTCCATAACGACTGGCTTTGGCCTGTCGACCAATCGCCCAGGTACCGTAGGGGCGGATAGAGAGCCGCCCGCGGGGTTGGGAAGCACCGCCTCTAGGCGTCGTCGACGTATCTCGGATCCAGCCGGCGCAGCATCGTGTACAGCAATGGCTGGAACCCGGCGGGGCCGAGCCAGAAGCCGGCGCCTTCGAGGTTAGAAGTTTCAAAATCGACCGTGGCGGACGTCCAACCGGACTCATGAATCCAGCTCAGCAGCGCGGCCAGAAGTGCTCCAGACGCACCAGTTCGGCGGGCCTCGGGTTTCAGGAATGCGCCTGTGATGTGTGGCACTGGTGGCGACATTAGTGACTTTGGATCCTGCGCGCCGGCCTCTGCGCTCATGAAGCCGGTGATCTGACCGTTCGAACGGCTGACCCAGAGACCCTTCGACGGCCTTTCAATCCAGGTACGATCGTATAAATGTCCGCCGCCCGGCGACTTCGGACGCCAGATTGGAGGGGCGTCCAAGTGGGCGACGAGGCCCGCCTCCATCTCGTTGACCTCATCGAGTTCTTCGACAGTTGGTCTGGATACTTCGGCGCTTGAATCAATCACCATTCCTGCATCCCTAGCGCCGATAGCCCTGCCGCCGTTGATAAGGTGGCGACCAAACCCCATCCGTACCAGGCAATCGTGGGTGACCGCGTCGTCTGCGAACAATATCGCCATATGCAGCGTTGTCTCGGAGCGACCGGACAGCCGGCACCAGGCCGTGTACATCTCCGAGAACAGCGCCCTGGGCGCATTGGCGCAGGTGGCGTGCGCCCATTCCCACATCAACGACATTCGGACGCCGCCGAGGCCGGTCACTGCTCGGCCGGTCAGGTATCCAATCAGCGTCCCGTCCTGCTCAGCGACGATCCCCTCACTGGTCGAAAGCCAGCCTGAAATAAGTTCTCCGACCACCTCAACCGTGTCGAGGTTCGTCGGGTAAAGCCGGTTGGAGGCTCGGCGTGCGGCATGTTGCTCGACGAACAGTTCGGCGCAAGCAGCCACATCACCTTCGGTCATAGCGCGCAAGGTAGAAGAAGCCAGCGTCAGTCCGTGCCCGGTTCCGTCGCAGCCGCCACGCCGATCATGCTGTTCCGATTCACCAACGTTGCTAGTTGCTCATCGCTCCAGTTATCGGTGCCGTCGGGTCGGCGTGGTATTACAAGAAATCGGAGTTCGGAGTTGCTGTCGACCACCCGCACCTCTGTCTCTTCATCAAGTTCCAGCCCGAACTCCGACATCACTGCCCGCGGCTCGGTGACGGCGCGGGATCGGTAAGAAAAGCTCTTGTACCAGTCCGGTGGCGGACCAAGCAGTTGCGTCGGATAGCAGGAGCAGAGCGTGCACACCACCATGTGCTGCACCTCCGGCGTGTTCTCGAGCACGATGATGTCTGCGCCGTGTTCCGGCACGAACCCGTTCTCGATCACTGTCTCTTTCGGGTGCTCGAGCAGCCTCGTTCGGAACTCCGGGTCCGACCACGCTTTCGCCACAAGCGTTGCGCCGTTTGACGGCACCCGCTTGCTCCAGGCCTCAATCACCTCGTCGACCTCGCCCTCCCCGATGACGCCCTTCTCCACCAGTAACTCGTGCATGGCGAGCGCCCGTGATGCCCGCACCCCCAAAACGACGTCCTCCCGAACACCGGGGTGGTCGTGCGGACGACCGTCTTCGTCTCGATGCACGTCCCTGCTGGGCCGCCATCCAGTGTCGAAAAACCCGTCCCTATCTTTGTCTTCACTCATCAGATAACTCTCCTGATCGTTCATGGAACCCGAACTACTCGTCCCGCTCCAGCCAGTGCTCGTACAGATCGATCCATAACTTGTCTGACGGCGACTCTGTGTAATCAAACCACAGGTGTGTCTGTTCAAACTCCACGCGATACATCGGCAACTCCGGCATCCCGGAATCTCCGTGCGCCCGGGTCTCAGAGTTGACGTACATGCCGATGAACTCCAGGACGACACCGCGACGACCTTTGATGTACCAGGGCGTCCGGTGATGGTTCGGTGGCGTCATATCTTTTACGTGAACTCTGTCGCCCTGGGAGAATTCCAGCTTCGGAACAGCCGCGGCGCTCACGACGGGTAACCCCAGCGGTCCCGCAACGCCTTCGCCCGATCATCGATCTCCTTGGGCGTCAGCACGCCCTTCTCAACCAACATCGTCTCGATACTTGCCGACCACCGTTCGAAATACGTCGACGTCTCGTACTCCGCTGGGTCGATAGACTCAATGCCCCGACGTAATTCATCCACATTCATGAAGCCTTTGCTGTCAAGCACGGTCCTGAGTGACTGCGTCTGGCGCTCCCAGTCAGCCCATTCGTGCTCCTCACGGTCGATCGGGTCGTCCGTAGGCCATCCGCCACGGTCATGTACTGCCGGCATGATTGTCTCCTGTTTTATTACTCGCGATTAGTAACCCACTGGTTGTAATCACGTTCCATTTCCTCGGAGTAAACGCGGTCTACCTCGCCGGCTGTGTACACACCCTCGGCGATCCGCTGTTGGCCGAACTCGTCCCGTAATCGAACGTTCTCTGAGCTGACGACGACCTCCTCCGCAAGGTGGGGCGGTATAAAAACCACACCCTCCATTGTGCCCAGCACCACGTCGCCGGGGAGGCATGTCGCCACGCCGATGCGGATGATGCCATTAATGTCCGGCATCGACACATCGTTGATGGCGGAGGGGTCCATGCCCCGGATAAAAGCGTTGAACCCGTCCATCTCGTAGATTCGCTGAGTATCTCGCAACCCGCCGTCGATCACCATGCCGCGTTTCGTCCTCACTCGGATGGCCGTAGAAAGGTTGTCGCCTGCAAAGGTGCCGTCGAAAATCTTACCGAACAGGTCCACAACAATCACGTCGTCCTCGACCAGTTCATCGATCACCCACGAGTTCTGTCCACCGACACGGTCGTCAGACTCCCCGGTACGCTCGATGGCGTTGTTCAAGTCAGGCCGTGTTGGCACAAACCGACAGGTGACCGCACGGCCAACGAGGGTCCTCTCAGGGTGGAGGATGTGGAAATCGCCGGCAAAGTTGTGGTGGTATCCGTTGCGCCTAAGGGTGCCCCACGCCTCCTCGCTCGTCACCTTCTCCATGCGCTTGATGATGCCGGCGTCCACAAGCGGCCGACCATTACGATCCCGCTCGCCCTTCCACTCGCTAGTGATACTGCGAATCAGATTTTGGTTGGTGAGTTTCAAGTAACGAGCCTGTCGTACTGATTGGTGAATTTGAGGCGATGCGGCGGGACTCAGATCGAGTACCACTAAGAGCCTTCCAATCGTGGAATCTGGCGTATTGTATCGTCTGACAACACCGATTTATCTTAGGACGCGCGTGGGCGTGTTGCCATACGCCACTACGGCGTCATTGCCGATACAACCGTGATGGTACGCGGGCGGAGCAAGGGCCGGTCCGTAGAGGGCTTGCGGTCATTACGCTCGGTTCTTGAGATTGCTGAAGATTCAGTGACAAATAAAAGCGGCGACGCCATGAAGGCGCCGCCGCTTTTGGTTGTCAATTCAGGCCCTCGGCCGGGCTTTACTTACTTGCCGCTCCGCAAACCGTCTCGATGATGAGACGGGTTACGACGTACGGGTCGCAGTTGGCGTTCGGGCGACGGTCTTCGATGTAGCCCTTCTGGTCTTTCACAACCTGCCACGGAATGCGGACCGAGGCGCCACGGTCTGACTCGCCGTACGAGTACTGGTCGTGTCGCTGCGTTTCGTGCTCACCGGTCAGTCGCTCTTCGATGCGGTCACCGTAGTTGGTGATGTGTTCGGCGACGTTCGTGCCAAGCGCTTCCGCAGCGTCGATGCAGGGTTGGTAGCTCTCTCGCATCTGCTTCGTCGAGAAGTTCGTGTGTGCGCCAGCACCATTCCAGTCGCCCTTTATCGGCTTCGGGTCCAGGGTGGCGGAGATTCCATGGTCCTCAGCTATTCGGTAAAGCAGCCAGCGCGCCAGCCACAACTCGTCGGCCGCACGGGGCGAACCAACCGGGCCGATCTGGAACTCCCACTGGCCGGGCATAACTTCTGCATTGATGCCAGAGATGTGGATCCCGGCCTCCATACAGGCGTCCATGTGGTCTTCAACGACCTCACGTCCAAATACCTCGTCTGCACCGACACCGCAGTAGTAGCCGCCCTGCGGGGCCGGGAATCCGTTGTCCGGCCAGCCAAGCGGCTTGATGCCGTCGAAGAAGGTGTACTCCTGCTCGATGCCGTACCACATGTCAAATGATGCGTATTTCTCGGAAGCGGCAGCGCAGGCTGCGCGCGTGTTGGACGGGTGGGGGGTCAAGTCTGTGAGAAGAGTCTCGGTCATGACCAGCTTATGGTCTCCGCCGCGGAGCGGGTCTGGCAGTACAAGTACAGGGTTCAGGACGACGTCTGAGTTGTCGCCCGTGGCCTGCTGCGTGCTTGATCCGTCAAATCCCCAGATTCCGGGAGTCTCGCCGTCGGCGATGATCTTGGTCTTGGACCGCATTTTGGCCGTCGGCAGATTGCCGTCGATCCAGATGTATTCAGCTTTGTAGGGCATCCATGTCTCCAGTCAATTAACCGCCGTCCATTCCGTTGGACGGTCCGTGTCCACCAATTACTCGGCCGGAATCATATATATCCGGCCTTCGCTGTCATATCGCGCCCGACATTGTACGGGTGCTCCTCATAAATTTGAGGACGACCAGTTAGTTTGAAAATGATCCTAGCGCGCGTGTGTTTCGAGAATGTTTCAGGGCACCAGAATATCTCTGAATCGTCACGTTTCAGCAGTATCGGACGCTAATTGAGAAATCTGGGGCCAAAGGTGACTGGTCCGCGTTGGCCGCCGTAAGTCCGTTATGGACTCCTTGGCAGCACGGCGGAAAGTAGGACTGTGGAGCGCAAATGCCATTTGTAGCCACTATTAACTTAACGCGTTCAGGTCATCGCCCTCTTTGGAGACAGAGCGCCGAACCGAGCGTCCCGACAAAATGAGTCGGTCATTTCAGACTCAGCGGGGTGCCAACTGGATTGATAAAAAAGGGAACGACACGTCGTTAATGAATAATCCGGAACCGTTGGAGTGGCGCTTCCTCCGCCCGGCGTGAAGGATCTCCCGGCCAGTGGAGCGCAATAACTTGTATCCCGCTGCCGTCCAACAGGAGTATCCCTAGACGGTTACGTGAACCTTCACCGAGCCGCTCGTCTTATCGTACGCAAGGTCGAAGCCCTTTTCGATCTCATCCAGCGACACCGTGTGGGTCACGATGCCGTTGAACCCGGTGTCCTTGTTAGACAGCATGTTGATCGCCACGTCGTAATCGTGCTTCCCGTCGACAATCCCGTAGCAAGAAGAAAGCTTGAACGTCAGCTCGCTCAGCATGGGCGGTAGGAACGCATAAGGCAGAACACCCCGGAACCCACCGACCACGATGATCGTGCCCTGGGATCGCGTAGCGGCGCACGCCGTCTCAAGCGGGGCCATTGAATTACCACCAACCGTCTCTATCGTTACATCAGCACCTAGACCGTCGCTGATCGACTGAGCAGCATCTTCCAACTCGCCCGGCTCACTCCCGACAACGAGGTCCGCACCGCAGGCCTCGGCCATTGCTTTCTGCTGTGGGTGCCGTGCAGACGCCACGACCTTTCGCGCTCCCAGCGCCCGGGCGGCTGCGATCGCCGCGAGCCCGATCGTCGCCGAGCCGACGACCGCAACGGTGTCGCCGCCCTGCATCCCGCCCCAGCGCACCGCATGCACGGAAACGGCGAGTGGCTCGACAAGCGCGCCCTCTTCCCAGGACATGTTGTCAGAGAGTTTGTGCAGTCCGAGAGGAGTTCGGGTCATGTACTCAGCAAACGCGCCGCCTGACTCTTCGGCCTTGTCGATGCAGTGCCGGTACTGGCCGGTGCGGCAGAAGTAGCAGGCTTCGCAGGCCTTCCCGGAGCCGATCGTCTCGATAGCCACGCGGTCGCCCGGCCGAATTCGGATCTCGCCTGGCGGAACTTCAATCACCTCGCCCGCAGGCTCGTGACCAGACGGAAGCGTCTGTGGATCCGTTCGCTCGTTGTTCATGTGGAGGTCAGACCCGCATATGCCGACCTGCTTCATGGCGATCAGGGCAGAACCCGGGAATCGCTCCGGCATAGGACTCTGATGAATGCTTACGATTCCGTTGCCGTCATCCAGTGCGGCGCGCATCGTGTCAGACATGGGGGCTCCTCGTATATGTTTGGCGGACCGGTGTGGGATTGCGATGAAGTGTGAGAAAGTCGGATTGTAACCGCCGCTTGCAGGTTAGATGCGTAGCAAGCATGGATTGCCCTCTGGGGATGACATTTATCTCCCGACCAAAATGACATCGATCTCGTGTTTGATCCAATCGACAAGGGTCGGGTCGATGTACTCAGAGTGGTGACGGAACAAGTCGGGCGACGAACTTGAGGGCGCTCATGACGGCCTAGTCTCCGTCGGCCGCTGTCGCCACGGGTGTGGACGTAGGTAGTGGTTGGGGCGACTGGAATCGGATTGAATATTTGCGCTCACGGATGGAGTAGCTGACTACTCCAGCAAATAGCAAGAAACCCGCCGCTGCCGCGAACACTGGGTCGTACGTGTCCCAAATATCGAAAACCCTCCCGGCGATGATCACCGCTAGCCCACCGGCGAGCTGGTGAACCATCATGATCAGTCCGTTCAAAATCCCAACATTTCTCAGGCCATACACATCGGCGGTAAGGGAGTTCGTAAGTGGTACGGACGCCAACCACGACATCCCGCCGATGACGGCGAACGCCCAAAGTGCAGGAACTCCCGGAAACACTATTAACGCCAGGAACCCGAGGCCACGGATCAAGTACACCGTGCCAAGAAGGTTCTTACGTTGCATTCGATCAGAAACCGACCCCACGACCAATAATCCCACGCCGTTGATAGCCATTAGAAGACCAAACGCCAAAGCCGCCGTGCCGGAAGTGATGTCTTCAGTGGATGCCCACCTGATGAAGTGCACAGCGATGATGGCCGTCGTGATGCCACAAACCGAATACCCTAACGACAACTGCCACATTGGAGCCGATCGGTACGAATCCCTCCAACCGGTTGTTGCCAGCGGTGCCATACGGATCGAGATTGAACTGTCATTCCCGTCATCCGACGTGCTGATCGGCTCTTCGTCGCCGTCCTGATTGAGACCCATATCTTCTGGGGCGCTTCGGACGATCACCAAAAGCAGTGGCAACGCAAGGAACAAGATGGCGGCACCCATGACCAGCCAAGCCGTCCGCCAGTCGGCAATGACCAACAGATATGCAGCAAGCGGCACCATGACGAAGCCACCGGCCGATCCACCGAACGCCACCATGCTCATCGCAGTGCCACGTTTCCGCTGAAACCAGCGAACGATGACGGAACTGGCCGGGGTAGGGAACACCCCGCCCGCTGCGGATGACACTACAAACCCGTACACGGCGATCAGGACGTAAACGTTTGGAGAGGCAGCGACCAGCATGGTTCCGAGACCCATCGCCAGCACTCCCCAGATCAGTACGCGGCGACCACCGAGTTTGTCGGTCAATCTACCGAAGAAGGGCTGGACAATACCGTTGACGGCCCAGCCGACGCCGGCTGCAATCGAGATCGCACCGACAGAAGCCCCAAAATCTTCTTCCCATGCCTCAACGAATACGCCGAAACCCTGTCGAGAACCGACCCCCACAAAAGTCGCGAAGAAGAGCGTTCCGACGATGTACCAGCCGTAAAAAACACTCTTGCGGCTGTCCTGTCTCTGGTCGGTCTGCTGGGCCAAGCGATGTCTCCAAAATATAAGTCGGCGCCATTGGTGTTCGCCAGATTCCACGTTGCCCGCGAAGTATATCCTCGGTGGTAACCCGTTAGATCGCTCGTCGTGTACGGGCCCGGCCATCGTTCTTTCCTTCTCCCGGCGGGAGAGGGCTGGGGACACGCCCTGTCTGGGAAGGGTGAAAACCATTGGTGGAGAGCCCCGGAGGGGGCATGTCTCAACGCTTGTGCCCTCGCCCCCTTCGAGCACGCCGTAATGCCAATGCCATCAGTCCGATCGGGAACGCCAAGGTTGCCGCACCAAGTACGACCACAATAGTTGTTGCACTCACCCCAGTAAGCTGATCGATCTTGTCCTTGATCCAATCAACAAGGGTAGGGTCAACGTACTCGGAATGGTGAAGAATCAGGCCGAGCGCTGAATGCAATGTGGTCTCAATCCACATGTCTAACGATCAGTCCCCGTCCGATGCCGCTGTTGCCACGGTGGAGGTGTTTGGTAGTGGTTTCTGGTACCGGATCGAATATTTACGTTCGTTGATAGAAAAACTCACCACGCCGGCCAAAACGAGGGTTGCGAATCCGGCAACGAACGCGGCGTCGTATGTGCCCCACACGTCGAACACAACGCCCGCTGCGATCACGGCGACGCCCCCACCAAGCTGGTGGGACATCATGACCAAACCGTTGATCATGCCTATATTTCGTAGACCGTAAATATCTGCCGTTAGTCCGTTCGTCATAGGGACTGTTGCCAGCCAGGACATACCGCCGAGAACCGCGAAGCTCCAGAGAGCCGCCTGTCCTGGCAAAAAGATCAACGCCAAGAACGCGGTGGCGCGCACTAAGTAAACGACCCCGAGGAGGTTCTTGCGCGGCATATAGTCGGATATCCAGCCGACAAAAATTAACCCGGCACCGTTAATTACGCTGAGAACCCCGAATGCCAATGCCGCAGTGCCGGCAGATATGTCCTGTGACTCAGCCCACCGGACAAAGTGCACGGCTATCATCCCGGTAGTGATGCCGCATACCCAGAAGGCGAC
>Ga0114996_10010527_pt1 | contig 10031 bp, 10 predicted proteins | sample ArcticOcean_MG_C_4_FD_87039 | JGI IMG/M metagenome (GOLD analysis project Ga0114996, IMG submission 87039) | Marine microbial communities from western Arctic Ocean - ArcticOcean_MG_CB4_134 | ecosystem: Environmental > Aquatic > Marine > Oceanic | place: Arctic Ocean: Canada Basin | collected...
ACTTTTCACACCTAACCCTTCAGAAAGGAGATCCTCACCCTGCCGCTTGCCCTTTTCCGCCCTGACCCGTTTCAGGCTCATCCTTGCATTGGAAAATGCTGACCCCCAGGCCGCCACGACAATGAAACATTCCGGGGACCATAAACAGACGAAAGAAATCACTCGTGCGATCGCCCATCGTCTCAACAACCTGCTCGTAATAGTCGACCGCCATCAGTGGATTCAGAGCCGTATCCGCCCAGCCGAAGTACATCAGGATTTTGCTGCCGTGTTGTTGAAACGGCGAGAGGTCCGGGTTGCGCGCGTCCAGAATGCTCCGGATGAAACCCGTCTTCGCGGGGTCCTCATCAAAGTCAAAAGTCTTCCAATCGTAGTTCGGGTCGTCCTTCTCAAAGGCCATGTACTTCAGAAACGTCTCCGCGAAGACTTGCTGGATGCTGGGCCCTTCCTCGCTGACGATCCAACGGTTCCAGCCGCTCGTCTTGTTTTCACCCGACGGCGGAGCGGCTTCCGCGCCAACAGGCAGTCCTGGGAAAAGCACTTCGCCCTTACTGATGACGCCCCCGTAGATCTTTTGGAGCGCCTGGATCTCGCCTCCGGTGAAGCAGGTGTCGCGGGCCGAATCGCCACATCGGGGCAGGTGCTTTGCGGGGTCAAAAGCGCATTGACGCGGGTCGTCGATTAGCCCGTCTTCTAAACCGTCCAGGCCATCACATCGAGCGTAGACTTTCTCGGCGACGACGCCGATTTTCTCCAGACTGAGCGGCGCCTCAAGCAGCGCCTTGGCGTTCCATGCGCCCCAGATCTGGATATCGGTGAAGTTGAGCACCGGCGCTCCGGCAATGACACCGTCGAAATCAGCGGGGAAACGCTGCGCGGACATCAGACCCTGGCGGCCGCCGGTCGAGCAGCCGTCCCAATAAGAGTAGGAAAGTGTATCCCCGTAGTAGGCGCCCAGCAGCTCCTTGGCCGTGACTACCGTTAAGTGGACTGCCCGAAAGCTGTAGTCGATTTCTTTCTGCAAATTATCGTGTGCGAATGTGGCTAAAGGCTCGACCTTGCTGTCGTGACCGGTGTTCGTGTAGGCGGTAGCGAACCCGTGGCGGAGCCCTCGGTCTCGCTGCCGCGTCTTGCCCCGGTTCTCGGGAGAAGTCCCCGCATAGCCCCCGTTTCCATACATATAGAATCGGCGATTCCAAGCGCTGGGCAGGTTGACCTCGAAGCGAATCTCGGGAGGGATGACGCCCGACACGCGGCAATGTTCCGGCACCCCGTCCTTCTCGTCCAGGAGCGTTGCCGAGACGATGGAATAGTCATGCATAGTGAGAGCGACCAGTGAGGCGCACCGTATCCGTGCTCGCGCCCCGGTCTCGGTATAGGGGACCGCGGACTGCTCCGCATCCAAAAAGCTGAAGCCGTTCTGCGCGTTGGCCACGGCCGGAACAATGCAGGCGACCACGGCAGAGGCCGCAAGAATCTTGTGGCGAGAAAGAAGCCCGGTTATCGTTAGCCGGTTTTGCACCACCCTAGTGTAGCCCTCCCTGGCCGGCTCCAATGCCGTCCGTTGAGATGTTTTCGTGGTTCCGGTTTCCCGGTTCCCCCCCCAACGAAGGCCGCGGACGCGGCGTGAGCGCCCACGCTTGCTGCAAACCGATTCGTCGGTTTGTTCGGCCTGAGGGCGCGGTAATCGGGGGCATGGCAAACGGTTCGCCCGGTTGGGGGGCGACGCCTCGACGAATCGAGGCGCGGCAAACCTGGTGGTTCACGCCACGTCGAGAGTTCGGTCCCATCGCGGGCACTGCCTGCCCCACATTGGGTTGGCCCAGGCGGTACGTACTTGATCCCCTTCCGCCGCGGTTTGATAGTCTGGTTACTAAGCCGCATTTCGGCCTGTTCACGACCTCAGCCACGAGAAGCCCACCGAACAGCTAACCGCCTCCAAAAGAATCGTCAGCGAGAAGCCCCATGCTCAAACATCAACTCATCCACCCAAAAATCAACGAAGCGCTCGCTCGTGCCGGACACTATTCCAGAGTCTTGATCGCCGATGGCAACTACCCGGCGTCCAACACGCTGGGCCCCAACGCCGAACTGGTGAGCCTGAATCTTGCTCCGGGAGTCGTGACCTGCTCGCAAGTACTGCAAGCCCTGGTAACCGCGATCCCCATCCAGAAGGCGATCACGATGCAATACCAGACCTCGGGTCCGTTCGCGCTCAGCGCCGACCCGCCAGTTTGGAATCAGTATCGGGCCATCTTCAAGAACGCCGCCCTCGAGCTGGCACTCGAACCCATGGACCAATTCGAGTTCTACAAGTACGCCGGGGCGCCTGAGCACGTTCTTACGATCCAGACCGCCGATCAGGCCTTATACGCCAATCTGTTGCTGTCGATCGGCGTGCGCGCGGACTAACGGCCGCCGCTCCAGAGCATGCCGACAGGGACAGCCTATCCCCCGCCGAAACCTGAGAAACCTAGCTGGCATTTCTCACCACGTGGCGAGACGAAGTACGCGATAGCCCGCCATTACTTCGTTGCGCTTGCTCGGAACGATCGGGCGTCGCCGCGTTGCGGCGATGGACCGGCAAGATTGCCGGTCCCTACGGCGGGCGACTCGTACTGACGGGCCTCTCACGTACTTCGGCCGTCAGGTGGTGATAAATGCAGGTTAGAAACTCCAGGGACCCTCGGCAGCCGGTTCAGGCGGCGCCTGCCATCGGGATTGCCCTGGCCTTGGGCCGCCATCATTGCGGGAAGAGGTGATCGAAGAATCACACCGCCAGATGGAAGAGCAGCACCCCTTGGATACACTAGGGAAATCCGCGAATGAACCCCGCAAGAATCGGCGTCGTTGCTTTGCTGGCGGTTGGAACCTTCCTGTTGTTCTTCCAGGGAATGGCCGGCCGCGGTCTTGTCGGGCCCGATGAACCTCGCTATGCGGCCATCGCGCGGGAGATGCAGGAATCGGGGGACTGGGTCACTCCCAGGCTGAGCGGAGAGCCCTGGTTCGAAAAACCCGCGCTGCTCTATTGGCTGGGAGCGGCATCCGGCGCACTTGGCTTGAGCGATGACCGCGCGACCCGCTTGCCAGTCGCGCTCATCAGCGTCTTGTTTCTGGCGTTCTTCTACCGCCTGGTGAGCCGCGAGTTTGGGCCGCCGGCCGCGGGGTGCGCAACGCTGATTCTGGCCTCGTCGGCGGGTTGGGCCGCCTACAGCCAAGTCGGCATCTTCGATCTGCCACTAGCCGCCTCGGTCGGCGCTGCCCTGCTCGTTCTGTTGCCCTGGGTCGAGCGCTCCGACGAGCAGACTCGTAGAACCTTGCCCTGGTTCGGCCTGTTGTTGGGGGTTTCGGTCTTGGCGAAAGGGCTGGTGGGACCGGCGATCGCCGCTTTGGCGCTGTTGTCGGTGTGCGTCCAGCGCGGCTTGCGCCCGGTGCTGCGAGACCTTTTTCATCCGCGAGTTCTGCTTCCTTTCGGGTTGGTCGTTTTGCCCTGGTACGGCCTCTGTTATGCTGCCAATGGCAATGCGTTTGTCGATGACTTTTTCTGGAGGCACCACGTCGAACGCTTTACGAGCGATTCGATCGAGCATGTCAAGCCGTTCTGGTATTTCTTGGCCGTGCTGCCGGCCGGGCTGCTGCCGTGGACCCCGCTGCTGGCGCTCACCCCGGATGCCGAGCAGCGCCGCGACGCGCGCATACAGTACTTGCTGACTTGGATCGTGACCACTCTGTTGCTCTTTTCCGCTTCTCGAAACAAGCTTCCCGCTTACGTGCTGCCGCTGTTTCCAGCCATGGCCATCTGGATGGGCCTGAGTCTGTCGAAGGTGCGCTCTCCCCGATACATACTCGTTGCCGCGGCCGCCTTACTCACGCTCATCCCGGTCGCCCAAGCGATCTTGCCTGCAGCGATCGCCCACGGGCTCTCCAAAGCCTGGCCACCCGAGGACGTCTCCTGGCTCGGCGCCGGCGTCATGCTGGCGATTGCCGCCGCCGTCTGGTGGGCGGCATCCCGCAATAGAACTTTGCTCGCCGTTAGCCTGCTAGCGGCCGGAACGGTTGGTGGCCTGGCAGGCCTCAAGCTGAATACATTCCCCGCGCTCGACCGCCAGGCTGGGACGCGGGCGCTTTGGCGGCAGGTCGAGCCCCATATCGAGGAGACCTGCATTGGCCAGGTGCGCCGCCACGTGGGCTATGGGCTGGCCTACTACAGCCAAGACCGTCTGCCTTCTTGCGAGGCCGCGCCTAGGCCGTTTCGGGTTGATTCCGACCCGGCGGTATTCTCCGGACCCTAGCCGGCATTGCTCAGTGCCTGACGGGGGAAGTACGCGATAGACGGGCGATTACTTTGTTGCGATTGTTTGGAACGATTGGGCGTCGCCGCGTTGCGGCGATGGACCGGCAAGATTGCCGGTCCCTACGGCGGACGCCTCGTGCTGATGGGCCACTGATGCGCTTGGTCTCGGCGCGTGGCGGGAAATGCGGGCTAGGGAGCTGTCGTCGGAGACTCGCCGCTCAGTGATTTGAGAAACTCCACGATCGCATCTATCTCGGAGTAGCTCTGCCCCAGCAGCGGTTCAACGTCGAGCGCTAAACCGTCCGGCCCGCGTGGCGGAACCCGGCGGTAATAGAACTCGACAACATCGAACAGCGTTTCTAATGAGCCGTCGTGCATATAGGGGCCTGTCTCGGCAATATCGCGGAGTGTCGGGGTGCGGAATTTGTAGCGGTCTTGCTCGTTACCGGTTACGCCAGCGCGTCCCGGGTCGGTCCGGCTGATGCCGAGCCGATAGTACTTTCCATCGCTGAGCAGAGGGCCGTTGTGACAGCGGCTGCAGCCCGCGGCGCCGCGGAATAATTCCAGCCCTTCCTTGGCGGCAAGATTCAGAGCGTCGCCCTCGCCCCCGAGGTAGCGATCGAAGGGTGAATTCCGCGTTACGAGAGTGCGCTGGTAGGCGGCCAGCGCTCGGGCGATGTCTTGCTTGTTTACCGGTCTGTCGAAGGCGCCCGAAAACTGTTCCGCATAGCTGGGGACAGCGGCAAGCTCGTCAACCAGGCTATCGAGATTTTGCGCCATCTCGTCTGGGGATTCGATCGGGACAAGCGCTTGCTCTTCTAGGCTTGCCGCGCGGCCATCCCAGAACAGATCAGCGAAGAACCCGACATTCAAGACCGTGGGCGTATTCCGGGAAAGCTCTTTGCCGCTCGCGCCCTTCGCTCGCCGCAAGCCGTCCGTGAAACCTTTTTCGGGCACATGGCACGTTGCGCAGCTCATGCCGTTGTCGCCCGACAAACGCGCGTCGAAGAAGAGTTGCCGGCCGAGTTCGACCCGGTCCCCGCTGCTTGGACTGCCCTCGGGCGCCGGCGCCATTTGGGGCAGAGGAGCCAGAGGCTGCTGGTCGGCCTGGGTAAGCACGCAGAACATCAGCGCGCAGAACGACGGACCCGCCAACGCCGAGAACAGCCTTCGAGGCAGCAGCATCACTGCCGCGGACGAAATTTCAACCGCCCGCGGATAGGGTCTACGCAGGTTTCGCGGGGCGGCTGTAGGCGGCGGCATAGGCGGGAACTTCGACCGGCTGCATCAGTAGCGCGTCCGGCTCTGGCGGCAGCCAGCTTTGCTTGGTGGGAATGACGCCGGCCCAAACCGGCAGCCGAAGGTCGTCCTCTTCGTCGACCGCTGGCCCTGTCCTGACCTTCGCGGAGCATTCGTCGAGAGGCACGCGGACGACAAGCGTGGCAGTGAATTCTTGATCACTAGGCTGCCGCGCGTCCGCCCATCGGCCGGGGATAATATGCTCCACGACGTACCGCAGAGCGTGCGATTTCTGCTCGGCGTCGGTTACTTCTTCGCCTTGGCCGAAGATGACGACCGAGCGGTAGTTCATCGAATGGTGCAGCACCGACCGGGCAAGCACCAAGCCGTCGAGAAGCGTCACGCTGATGCAGGTTTCGCCGCCGATGATGGCCCGCAACATGCGGTTGCTCCTGGCTCCGTGGAGATAGAGCCAGCGCCCGTCGCGTGCGTATGCGGTGGGTATCAGATAAGGCTTGCCGTCGGCGACAAACGCCACCTGACAGATCAGGCCCTCATCGAGGATGGCTTCGATCGCGGCTCTCTCATAGGCGGCCCGGTCGGGCTTACGGCGAATCTTTGTGCGCGTCGTGGGCTGAATTGTTGACATTGTCATCTCACGATACATCATAACCACGATACATCAGAACCATGGGACATCAGGACCATGGGACTTTCGGCGTGTATGGCCCCTCGCCAGTCCCGGCAAGTGTTTTCTGGGAATCTGATTGCGTGCATGCTGACGTTCACGACTCAGGACAAGTTCGTCAGACCCTCGGGATCTTCGAGTGTTCGGGGCCAGTCTTTTTTCAGCAGGCGAGATAGGGCGCGGTCGGCCAGCAGCTTGCCTCCAGTCTGACATTGCGGACAGTAGTTCGTTTCATTCGAGGCATAGCGAATGCGCTGGACCGGCGTGTTGCAATCCGGACAGGGTTTACCGTAGCGGCCGTGAACCGCCATGCCTTCCCGAAAAGCGGTGACCTTTTCGGGGAAGCCCTCTCCCGCCTCGGAGCGAAGCTTGAGCACCCAAAATTCAAGCGTTGCGCGAGTGGCGTTGAACAATCGCTCGATCGATGCAGGGTCGAGGTTTTTCGTCAGTTTCACCGGCGAGAGCCGTGCGCGATGTAAGATCTCGTCCGAGTAGGCGTTGCCGATTCCACTGAACAAGCGCGGGTCGGTTAACGAGCGTTTGAGGGTGTGGTTGGCGGCGGTCAGCGTGCGGGCAAAGGCGTCGAGATTGCAGTCGAGTATTTCGAGCCCGCCGGGGTCTTGCGAGTGCAATGATTTCTCTCCTTGGAAGAGCCCCAGAGATGCCCGCTTCTTTGATCCCGCCTCGGTAAGGATCAACGCGCCGCTGGGGAAATCAAACGATGCCGATCCGCGCCGTCCGCCCGGCAGTTTGGCGCCGGGCTCGCGCCAGTGAATCCGACCGGCGATCATCAAGTGCAGGACCAGCCAGAGATCGCCGTCGAGACCGAATGCTATGCGTTTACCGATTCGCCGCAGTTGGCGGACTCGTTTGCCTTCGGCGGCTTGGATGGGAGGCTCGACCGTCTGCAATAGGAATGGGCTCGCGATGCGAATCCGGTCCAGGGGCTGGCCGAGAACGCGCTGCTCGAGGGCTTCGATGTACACAACGATGTCGGGCAACTCGGGCACGTAGCAACAGCTTGACTGTAAGCAACAGCTTGACACGGTTGGGCGAGGGGATCAAATCAAGGAACTTGGGAGCGGGAAGAGGAAGCTGCCCGGACCCGTCCGCTGTGAGATTGGGCCGATTGCCGGTGCTGCTGAGCTGGTATATATTCAATAGCGGCATTCGTGCCGTGCTCCATCCAGGGCCCGAATCCGAGCGCCCAGAGGAGTTGCCAAGGATGGCAGAATTGTGAGAGGTCCCAAATGAATCTTGAGATGATCGAGACACTGCCTCCGTGGGAATGGCCGGAAGACGCTGGAAAGACGTTCCTCAATCTCTTGAAGAATCGGCAAGCTGACGATTCGCAGCGCTTACTTGCGGCGGAACTGGCCGGTGATTTTACCGTGGTCAACAACGAGCTGGCCGAAGCCCTGCTGTCAGTCTTGCGTAGTGATGACGAGCCGGACGAGCTGCGCGCCCAAGCGGCCATCTCTTTCGGCCCCGCGCTCGAGGCCGCGGACGAGGGCACGTTCGACGGTGATCCGGAAGGCGAGACGATTAGCGATGACACTTTCACCAAGATCAAACGCGTGCTTCAGGGGCTCTACATGGACGTGGATGTTCCCCAGGAGGTCCGCCGGCGAATACTGGAGGCGGCGATACGGTCCCCGCACGATTGGCACCGGCCCGCGATCTCTTCCGCCTATGCCAACGATGACGCGGGGTGGAAACTGACCGCTGTTTTCTGCATGCGTTTTATCAATGGTTTCGACAAGCAAATTCTCGAAGCGCTCGGAAGCGAAGACGACGAGATTCACATCGAGGCGGTTCAGGCGGCCGGCAACCAGGAAGTGGACGGCGCCTGGGCGCACGTTGTCGAGCTTGTCAGGTCAAAGGATACGGACAAGCTCTTGCTGCTCGCTGCCATCGATGCCGTTGCCAACATTCGCCCGGAAAAGGCAGGTGAAATCCTTGATCACCTGACAAGCTCTGACGACGAGGAGATCGTCGAGGCAGCATCCGACGCCATGCACATGGCTGAGGCAGAGTTGGCCGTCGAGCGCGGTGACGACGATTTCTTCTAAGGCTCGAGGTGCTTTGAATGTCGAAAAAGGTCACCAAGCCGAATCAGAATATGCAGGTTTGGATCGATGCAGGCAAGAGCAAGTATTACGCCTCGGCGCTCGGTCATCTCAAGCACGCTAAGAAATGCTACGAGAGGGCCGGGATCGAGGCGGAGTGGGACTCGCTCGTCGCCGATCTTCGGGCGCGGCACTATCGCAAGAAGAGTTTCATGGCAGGGTTGGAGCGGATTGTGTCCGGCGCGGCCAAGCGCCGTGAGCCAACTTTTCTGGAGCGGGCAAGGTGGCGCTGGCCCAAAGGGAGCAATCGATGACTTCAACACGAGGGCCCAGAGGGAGGGGCCCAGGGGCCGGCAAGACCTTCTGGGAGGGAGTGATTCTTTCGGTGCAACCGCGCATCCGGCTCATGCGGTCCTTTGACCAGCTAAGCCATAGCTACCTCGGTTACGTGCTGCGCCTGCGAGGCCTCATTGGCGGGGAAGAACGAGAGTTCCTGGTGGCTGTCGGTCAAGGCGCTCACGCCAACAACCAGTTTCAGGCCGGCGACGAAGTGAGCGGGTGGGGTGTCTCCGTGGCTGATCCCCGAACCGAGACGGCCGAACTCTACAAAGTGAGCCAGCTTCATGTAGAGAAACACAGCCGCGTTGAGCTGCAGGATTCGCCGCCATGGCGCGGGATACCTCCAGAGCTTCCCGTCTATCGCCAGCGCGGCCACCGCCGGCTGAATGCCGGGACCTACAAGACGAAGTGTGGGGCATGCTTGTGGGGTTGCCGGATGGCGGTGGAGATCATCATCGACCAGTGGAACCCGGGCCGGAAGAAGTATCGCGAGGAGACGTTCTGCTATGGGCCTCTTTCGTGTCCGCTCCATAAGGCCGGTCCTACCCGCAAGGTGCCGGGGCGAAAGGGCATGAGCTGGGAGGAGGTCGATTGGATCGAAGCCGAGGGTGTTTCGCACCGGGAGCCGGATGATTGACGGAGACCGATGCGGCTTGAGCCGCTGGGCAACTACCCCTTCTCAGGGCAGGAATTGACCGATGAACTGCAAGTAGCGCTGCTCCCCGCCCTCCTTATTCCAAAAGCGAATGGATTCCCGAATGCGTTTCAGGCATTTCTGAATCTCCGGGACCGTGACAGGCTCGGCGTCGAGGTCAGGGTCCTGGCCGGGCCACGCCGGCTGGGCGGTCGCGCGGGCTCGTCCCAGCCTCCACTCGCAGACCCCCTTGACAGCGACGAATAGCCGCTTGACTTCGCTGCTGAGGTGGTCCGTTGTTGGACTGAAGTGGCGCTTTTCGGCGCCATAGTGAAGAGTCAACGTCTTGACCGCTTTGAGAACATCCGCGTCGATCAGGTTCTCGTCCGCGCGGTATTCCTGAATGATTGCCGACTCGATGTTCTGAAGAATGTCGAAATACTCGTCCTCGACGTTCATGGCATCACTCCTGTTCTTCTTCTCGCCAAGCGAATGAATTTTCGTATCGTAGCGCAGTCCTGGCCACCGCGGCTAGCCCCAATGCTCTTCACTTAACGATTGCGGGCCTGGTTGATTGGCCAAGTTCATTTTATTTGTTTCGGTGAAAGTCGGCGCGGTCATCGGAGTCATGCGGCGTGTTTTCCTGCGCCCCTTCAGGGCTTTCCTATTGGGGGTTTTTACCCAGGGTTACGCTTCGCTCCACCCTAGGCTACGATCCTGCGCCGCTTCGCGGCTGAACGGCTCTGGGCACGCGGACTCAGGGCGCGA
>Ga0114996_10010528_pt1 | contig 10030 bp, 11 predicted proteins | sample ArcticOcean_MG_C_4_FD_87039 | JGI IMG/M metagenome (GOLD analysis project Ga0114996, IMG submission 87039) | Marine microbial communities from western Arctic Ocean - ArcticOcean_MG_CB4_134 | ecosystem: Environmental > Aquatic > Marine > Oceanic | place: Arctic Ocean: Canada Basin | collected...
AGTAGATAGTAAAAAAAATGATTTTGAAAAACTTTCAATAAAATTTAAAGAGCTTAAATCTTTAGCAATAAATTATAAAGAAGAGAAAGAAAAAGAAATAGAAAAATTGAAAAATGAACTTAATAAATTTAAATTAGTTGTTGAGGAAAGTAAAAATTCTTATGAAGAAGTTTTAGAGAGAACAACGAAATCAATAGAAAAATTCATTGAAAGCACTGAGGATAATAAAGAAAAAAATATTCAATAAATGAAGCATGATAAATCTTTTTTGAGAAACAGATTTCTCTCACAAAGAAAAAAAAAATATTTTACTACAAAAAAATTAAATTTTAATTTAATTTTTAGATTAATAAAAAAACATTTTAATAAAAAAAAAATAACTATAGCTGCTTACTATCCATCTAATTATGAGGTGGATATATTAAAATTTCTTGAAAAAGCTTCTAAAAATAAATTTGGGATAGTTCTACCCGTTGTAAAATCTGATACTTTAATGAGTTTTAAACCTTGGAATATTAAAGAACCTCTTTTTGTAAGTAAATTTGGAATATTAGAACCAAAGAAAAAAAATAAAGAAATTACTCCAGACCTAGTAATGGTTCCGCTTGTTGCTTTTGATAACGAGTTAAATCGCATTGGATATGGAAAAGGATACTACGATAGAAGTTTAAAAAAAATAAAAAAAATAAAAAATAAGATGATTTCTATAGGAGTAGCGCATTCTTTCCAAAGATGTAAAAAAATACCAATTAATAAACATGATTTTAAATTAGACTATATTTTTACTGAACGAGGTATTATAAATTCAAAAATATAAAATATGAATATTTTATTACTTGGAGATATTGTTGGTCCATCAGGACGAAAAGCGATTAAAGAAAAATTGCCTGGAATTATTAAAAAAAAAAAAATAGATTTTGTTATTTTAAATGGTGAAAATGCAGCTGACACTGGAGTAGGAATAACAAAAAAAATTTTTGAAGAGCTTGTAGATGCAGGTGCTGACGTTATTACAACCGGTAATCACGTTTGGGATCAAAAAGAGATTGTAGAATTTATTGATAAAGAGAAAAGGCTACTCAGACCAAATAATTTGACTAAAGGCTCACCTGGAAACGGTTATGGTATTTTTAATTCTAAAAATAATAAAAAAGTTTCAGTTATTAATTTAATGGGAAATGTTTTTATGAAAAAAAGTGAAGATGTTTTTCAAGAAGCAAAAAAATTTATCAATTTAGTTGAACTTAAAAAAGAAGCAGATTTTATAGTTGTTGATTTTCATGGAGAAATTACTAGTGAAAAAATGGCTATGGGGCATTTATTTGATGGAAAAGCTACAATGGTGGTTGGCACTCATACTCATGTTCCAACAGCAGATTATAGAGTTATGAATAAAGGAACTGCATACCAAACAGATGTAGGCATGTGTGGTGATTACAATTCGGTAATTGGAATGAATAAAGACAATTCTTTAAAAAAATTTCTTAAAGATCCTTCTTCAAAAAAACATTATCCTGCTCTTGGAGAAGCTACACTTTCGGGATTAATGGTCTTGGCAGATGACAAAACAGGTTTAGCGATAAAAGTACAGCCAATTATTCTTGGTGGTGTGTTAGAAAGCACAATATAGTTTATGGCAGGTCATTCACATTGGGCAGGTATTAAGCATAAAAAAGGAAAAGTAGACAAATTAAGATCTAAAATTTTTTCTAAGCTTTCAAAAGAAATAACAGTTGCAGCTAAACAAGGATCAAAAGATCCTGAAACGAATCCAAGGTTGAGATCTGCAGTTGAATCAGCCAAAGAAGCCAACATGCCAAAAGATAATATTGAAAGAGCTATAAATAAATCAGAACTAAATAAAAATGTAAATTATAGCAGCATTGTTTATGAAGGCTTCGGACCCGAAAGAATAGCAATTATTGTAGAAGCTTTAACAGATAATAAAAATAGAACCGCCTCAAATATAAGAACAATATTTCAAAAAAATGGAGGAAATTTAGGTGAGTCAGGTGTAGCTAGTCATCAATTTAGACAAGTAGGTGTTATTAGAATAGATAAAAATAAAATTTTAGAAAACGATATGGTGGAACTGGCAATTAATGGAGGAGCTGAAGATTGTTCGTCTACTGGATCGTTCCATGAAATTATTACACTGAAAGAAAATTTTTATAAAGTTAAAACGGAGATTGAAAAAAAAATTAAAGAATTTTTTTCTTCTGGAATTGAGTGGTTACCTATAAATAAAATTTCACTAGATAAAGAAAAAACTAAATCCGTGCTAAATTTTCTTGAAATGCTAGAAGAGGACGATGATGTTCAATATGTATATGCTAACCTTGACGTAGAAATTAACTCTTTATTGAAAGATTCAACTATATGATAATTATTGGCATAGACCCAGGTATTAGCGGTGCAATTAGTATTTTAGAAAATAAAAAAGTTCTAGATGTTTATGATACACCCACAATGATTGATGGAAAAAAAAATAAAAGACAAGTAAATGGTGCTCAAGTAGCAAATATTATTAAAGAAAGAATGAATGATGGTAAAGAGATATCCATTGTTGTCGAGCACGTTAATGCCATGCCGGGTCAAGGAGTGACCAGTATGTTTAATTTTGGTCAATCTTTTGGAGTTATTAAAGGCATTTGTTCAGCTTTAAGTTTACCAATACATTTTGTCAGACCCACTAAATGGAAAAAACATTTTAATTTGATAAATACAAATAAAGACGCAAGTAGAACAAAAGTAATTGAAGTTTATCCAGAAATTTCAAGTAATCTTTCTAGGAAAAAAGACGGAAATAAAGCTGATGCTATTTTAATTGCTAGGTATTTTAACGATACACAATGTTAATTAATCTAAAAAACTACTTTTAGTGCCAAATTCATGACACATTTAGATGCACATTACAGATTATGGAACAAGAAGTAGCAACACAAGTTGTAGGGTTAGGTGGAATAACAGATTTTTCTTTAATTAAACTTTTTCTTAGAGCAGATTTTATTGTTAAAAGCGTTATTATAATTTTAATAAGTGCATCAATTTACTCTTGGGCTTTAATTTTTGAAAAATACAAACTGTTTAAAAAAATAGATAAAAGTTCCACTACTTTTGAAGAAAAATTCTGGAAATCAAAATCAGCAGAAAGTTTTTATAACAATCTCACGAATAGAGATAAAGATCCCATTGCAAATATATTTCAAAAAGCAATGGTTGAATTAATAAAAACGAAATCAAAATCATCTGCTGTGCAATCTAATAGAGTAAGCAGAGTTATTGAAATTTCTGCAGACAATGAAATTAATTTAATTGAAAAACATTTTACTTTTTTAGCCACAGTAGGATCTACAGCTCCTTTTATTGGATTGTTCGGAACTGTTTGGGGAATAATGAATTCTTTTCAATCTATTGCCATCTCAAGAAATACAAGTTTAGCTATAGTTGCTCCAGGAATAGCAGAGGCACTTTTTGCAACAGCCTTAGGCTTGCTTGCAGCAATTCCAGCAGTAGTAGCCTATAATAAATTTAATAGCGATTCCAAAAAATATACTGGAAGAATAGAAAATTTTTCTAAAAGATTCATATCAATTATTTAAAATATATAATGAGTTTTCAACTAAATCGTTCATCCAAAGAACCAATGAGCGAAATTAATGTCACCCCCTTCGTTGATGTCATGCTAGTTTTGCTCATAATTTTTATGGTAACGGCGCCTTTATTAACAGTAGGTGTTCAAGTAGATTTGCCAGAATCTGCAGCAGACTCTTTACCTGATGACCAAGAACCTTTAACTTTATCAATTAATTCAGAAGGTGAAGTTTTTATTCAAGAACATCAAGTAGCTTTTGATAAAATAATTCCAAAAATTTTAGCAATTTCTAATAATAGAACTGATACCAGAATATACGTCAGAGGAGACAAAACAATAAATTACGGAAGAGTGCTTGAAGTTATGGGGATGTTATCTGGGGGAGGTTTTTCAAAAGTAGCTTTAATATCGGAGCCTTATAAAAATTAAAATGAATAAAAGTATTTTTTTGTCTTTGCTTTTTCATTCAATTATGATTTTTTTAACAGTTTTAAGCCTACCTTTTATGATGAGATCTCCAATAGATTTGCCACCAATTTTATCAGTAGATTTAATACAAATTAGTGACGAAACTGCTATTCCATTTGCGGCTAAAGCTACCGAGGTTCTTAAAAAAATAAAGAAAGAAGAAGAAAAAAGATTAGTTTCTCAACAAGCTCCTCCAGCAGAAAAAAAGAAAGAAAAACCTGATAGGATTCCTTTGCCAGAAGATATAAATAAAGAAAAAAAACAAATTGTTAAAAAGAAACAAAACCCTGAAGAAATTGAAGAACAAATAAGACAAGCATCTGAATTTGAAAAAAAAGATATTTTTGATCCCAATCAAATAGCAGCGCTTATTGATAAATCCAAGAAAGAAACAGCGGAAACTTTAAAGAAAAATAATAAACTTACACAAAGCAGTGTTAAAACAACATTTACGAACGCTTTGACATTAAGTCAAGAAGATGCTTTAAAAGCACAAATATTTGGTTGCTGGAGCTTACCTTTGGGTTTACCTTATCAAGAAAATTTATTAGTAAGAATAAAGTTAAGATTGAGATCAGATGGAACAGTTTTAAGATCGGAAATTTTAGATCACGCAAGAATGAATAAACCAGGACAAGGATTTTATAAAGTTTTAGCAGAAAGTGCATTGAGAGCAATAAGAATCTGCCAGCCACTTAGGGTGCCTCCAACTGGTTATGAAAAATGGAAAGATTTGCAATTAAATTTTGACGCTAACGAAATGTTAAAGGGCTAGTATGAAAAAATTATTTTTAGTTATTCTTTGTTTATTTACTTTTAACAAATCAGCATTAGCTTTAGTTGAGGTTGATATAACGAGAGGAAATCTTGAACCTTTACCAATAGCTATATCCCCCCTTTATGTTGAGCCAGGTTCAGAAGATTTAAAAATAAGTGATGTAAATATTAAAAATATAGGAGAAGAAATATCTAAAATTATTGAAGTAAATTTTAAAAGATCAGGACTATTTAATCCGTTAAAAAAAGAATCTTTTGTTCAGAACCCTGATATTGCACACATTAAACCAAGGTTTGAAGATTGGAGATTAATAAAAGCACAAGCTCTTGTAACTGGAAAAGTAACAATATCAAACAACAAATTAAGAGCTGAATTTAGACTTTGGGATGTCGTGGCCTCTAAAGAAATGGTTGCTTTAGCATTTTCTACTACACCAAATAATTGGAGAAGAGTAGCTCATATAATTTCAGATAAAATCTATCAAAGATTAACTGGTGAAGATGGTTATTTTGATACACGTATAGTTTATGTTTCGGAGACAGGACCAAAAACTCAAAGGGTAAAAAAACTTGCCATAATGGATCAAGATGGTGCAAATATTAAATATTTAACTTTAGGAAATGAGTTGGTCTTAACACCAAGGTTTAGTCCCAAAAACCAATTAGTAACTTATTTATCTTATTTTAGAAATTCGCCTAGAGTTTATTTACTTGATATCGAAACTGGAGTTCAAGAAGTTGTTGGTGATTTTCCAGGAATGACATTTGCACCAAGATTTTCTCCAGATGGAAAAAAAATTATTATGAGTTTTGCAAAAGATGGAAATTCAGATATTTATACAATGAACTTAGAGTCAAGAGTTGTTGAAAAAATTACTGACCATACTTCCATTGATACGTCACCATCCTATTCCCCGGATGGTAAATATATTTGCTTCAATTCTGATAGAAGTGGTTATCAACAAATTTATGTTATGAAAAATGATGGATCAAATGTTAAGCGTATTTCATTCGGAACAGGAATTTATGGAACACCTGTCTGGTCTCCTCGAGGAGACCTAATTGCATTTACTAGAATGCATAATGGAAAATTTTATATTGGTGTAATGAGATCCGATGGAACTGGCGAACGTCTCTTAACAGAAAATTTTTATCAAGAAGCACCATCGTGGTCTCCGAATGGAAGAGTATTAGTATTTTATAGAGAAACAAAATCAGATGCTGAAGGAAAAGGTTTTTCTGCTAAACTATGGTCTATTGACTTGACAGGTTATAATGAGAGGTTAATTGAAACAGAAACCGATGGATCGGACCCATCTTGGTCCTCATTATTATCAAAGTAGGTGGATTTTATGAAATATTTAACTTGCAACTTGATGGTTATTTTGAAATATTCTATTGGTAAATTCGAATTTTTAAAGAATTAAAAACAAATAGGGAGTGATAAAAATGATTTTTGGGATTAATTTAAAAAAAATATTAATAATTGTGGTTGCTGGAATAACACTAACGGCTTGTGCAACACAAAAGAAATCAGGCAAAATGTCAGGGGATGTTTACTCAGGTACAGATACTATTGAGTATTTAGCAACTGGAGTTGCCGATAGAGTTTTCTTTGCAACTAATAAATCAACATTAACAACAGCAGCACGTGACACTTTAAGAAAACAAGCTGGATGGATGAGAAAGAAAAAAGATCTAACTTTTGTTATTGAAGGTCATGCTGACGAAAGAGGAACAAGAGAATACAATTTAGCGCTTGGTGAAAGAAGAGCAAATGCTGCTAAAGATTATCTAATGACTTACGGTATTTCTGGAAGCAGGCTATCAGTAATAAGCTATGGTAAAGAAAGACCAGTTAATTCTGGATCTACACCTTTAGCTTGGTCACAAAATAGAAGATCAGTAACAGTTAAAGCAAATTAATAAAATAAAATTTTAAAAAGACCCACAAATTATTTTTTTGTGGGTCTTTTTTTTGCCTTAATTTTCATTAAAAATCAAAATTACAATGTACAGAATTTTTTCTTTATCTACAAAAATATTTTTAATTTTTATTTTTACAATTTTTTATTCTTATAAAGCTTATGGAGCAGAAGAAGAGAAAATATTAGAACAATTAAAAATGTTACAAAGCGATATAAAAACTTTAGAGAAAGCTGTTTATAGTAATGATCTTAAAACAGTTTCTGAAACAGGAAGCTTATCAAGTGGAGAAAGTGATATTTTAACAAAACATTTACTAAAATTATCTGAACTTGAAGAGCAATTTAAAAATTTAACAAATAATTTTGAAGAGATTAATTTTAAATTAGATAAAATTTCTAATAGAATTACAAAAGTTCAAGCAGACAATCAAATAAGATTTCAAGATTTAGAAAATTCTAACACGAGTAATACTAAATCAACTAAAAAGAAAAAGAAAAAATTACCCGGTAGTGATGAACCTCAAGATTTAGGGAAAACTTTAGGAATAAGTGTAACGGAATCAGAACAAGGAGCAACCGAACAAGTCCAAAAAACACAATCTATCGAGTCCGTTGGAACTGTGGTGACAGAAAATGCAGAAAGAACTGAAAAAATTCTTCCAGAAGGTTCTGCTAAAGAACAATATGAGTTTGCAATAAGTTTTATAAAGGTTGGAGATTACGATACCGCAGAATTAGCTTTGAGAGAATTTGTTGATTATAATCCCAAACATCAATTGGCAGGTAATGCTCAGTATTGGTATGGTGAAACTTTTAGAATTAGGCAACTTTATCAAGATGCCGCCACCGCTTATTTAGACGGTTATAAAAAATATCCAAATAGCAGTAAGGCTCCAGTAAACTTACTTAAGCTAGGAGTTATGTTAGTCCAGATAGGTGAAAAAGAGCAAGGGTGTTCAATGATAACGGGAGTTAAAAAACAATATCCAAAAGCCAATCAATCTGTTGTTCAAAAAGCTGACTATGAAAAGAAAAAATATAACTGCGATAAAAAAAGTTAAAAAAAATAAATTAGTATTAAAAAATAATAAAATTCTAAATTTTTATATAAAATTTAAATCTATAATTTTTAAAGATATTAAAAGAAAGAAGTTTGCACTAGCTGTCTCAGGTGGGTCAGACAGTTTATGCTTAGCATATTTTAGTAAAATATATTCTTCTGAATTTGGTAATAAAATTTATGTTTTGATTGTTGACCACAAGTTAAGAAAAGAATCATACAAAGAAGCATTAAAAGTTAAAAATATTTTAAGAAAGAGAAAAATATCAAGTAAAATCTTAAGATGGAAAGGCGCTGTTCCTAATAAAAATATTCAAAAAAATGCAAGAGATATGAGATATTCTCTAATCTATAATTATTGTAAAAAAGAAAATATTAAATATTTAATTACCGCACATCATGAAGACGACCAAATTGAAAATTTTTTTATCAGATTATTTAGAGGCAGCGGGTTGACTGGTTTATCTTCAATGTCCACTAAAACTAAATACAACGAAAAATTAAAAATTATAAGACCCTTTTTAAATCTGAATAAAATAGATTTAAAATATGTAACTTTAAATTATTTTAAAACTTATATTAAAGATCCGTCAAATGAAGATGAAAAATTTTTAAGAGTAAGAATAAGAAAGTATAAAAAAAAGATGGAGATGGAAGGTCTTAGTACAAAAAAAATTTCAAAAACTGTTGAAAATCTTGCTTCTGCAAATCAAGCATTAAATTTTTATAAAGATAAAGCTTTATCTAAACACGTATCTTACTTATCCAAAAATAAATGTTTAATAAATAAAAAAATATTTTTAGAAGAAGCGCAAGAGATTATTTTTAAATCATTTTCAGGAATCTTATCACTTACTTCAGGCATGTATTATCCACCAAGGTCTGCAAAAATTATAAATTTAATTAATCGGCTTAAAAAAGATAAATTCATAAAATCTACTTTAGGTGGCTGCATTATTGAGGAAAAAGATAATTTTATTTTAATTTCAAAAGAATTGAAAGAATCAAAAATTAAAAAAATGTTATATCAGCCTGCAAAATAACAACTTTATATTAGAACAATATGTTAAAATGACACTTGTTTACCTAAAAATAATGTTTATCTTAAATACATAATGAATTTAAAAAATCTAATGATGTGGGGAGTAATAGTACTGCTCGTAGTAGGATTGTTTCAGTTATTTCAAAATCCAAACAAAAATATGGTTTCGGACAAAACTCCTTTTTCTGATTTTTTAAAAAATATTGATGATGGCAGAGTAGTCCAGGTCCAAATTAAAGGTAATAATATTGAAGGAATTTTATCTGATGGAACAGCTTTTAGCACCTATGCTCCAAACGATCCCAACTTAGTAGAAAAATTAGCCGCAAAGGGAGTTACCATAACAGCTTCTCCCGCTGAAGATAAAATGCCTTCAATGTTAGGAATTTTACTTTCGTGGTTCCCTATGCTTTTACTTATTGGTGTATGGGTATTTTTTATGCGTCAAATGCAAGGTGGAAAAGGTGGCGCAATGGGTTTTGGAAAATCAAAGGCAAAACTTTTATCAGAGTCTAGAGTAAGAATAACATTTAATGATGTTGCTGGAATTGATGAAGCAAAAGAAGAAGTTGAAGAAATAATAGAATTTTTAAGAGACCCTAGAAAATTTAAAAGACTTGGCGGAAAAATTCCCAAAGGAGCACTTTTAATTGGTCCCCCAGGTACTGGAAAAACTTTACTTGCAAAAGCGATAGCAGGCGAAGCGGATGTACCTTTTTTTACAATCTCAGGTTCCGATTTTGTTGAAATGTTTGTTGGTGTAGGAGCATCAAGAGTAAGAGATATGATGGAGCAAGGAAAAAAAAATGCACCTTGTATAATTTTTATAGACGAAATAGATGCTGTGGGAAGAAGTAGAGGAGCTGGCCTTGGAGGAGGAAACGACGAGAGAGAACAAACATTAAATCAATTACTTGTTGAAATGGATGGTTTTGAAACAAATGAAGGTGTAATAATTATTGCAGCAACTAACAGACCTGATGTTTTAGACCCCGCTTTGCTTAGACCAGGAAGATTTGATAGGCAAGTTGTGGTCGCTAATCCTGACATAATTGGAAGAGAAGCAATTTTAAAAGTGCATATTAAAAAAATAAATGTTGGACCAGATGTTAAATTAAGAACTATAGCAAGAGGAACACCAGGTTTTTCAGGAGCAGACT
>Ga0114996_10010533_pt1 | contig 10026 bp, 9 predicted proteins | sample ArcticOcean_MG_C_4_FD_87039 | JGI IMG/M metagenome (GOLD analysis project Ga0114996, IMG submission 87039) | Marine microbial communities from western Arctic Ocean - ArcticOcean_MG_CB4_134 | ecosystem: Environmental > Aquatic > Marine > Oceanic | place: Arctic Ocean: Canada Basin | collected...
ACATCTTCACCAGACTGTCTCAACTCATCCATCACTGTTGCTGAGCCTCGCGCTCGGCACGCCTCGCCCATGCAGACTCGTACTTTTGCTGGGGCAGATTGTAACTCACTGTAATAGCCGATTACCCCCTGTACTTTAGCAGCCGTTGTGCCACATAAAGATGCAATTTCCCTAACTCTCTCAGGCGTAGGTAGCCCTTTACTTCGAACTTCTGTCCGCAAAACTTCCAACAATTCGTTACCAGGTCTACCCGGGTCCCAAATGTTCTCGTCAGTTGCCAAATCCATCACTCCTCTTGTAGTTCAAGGCCTCGGAGAGTTACCCCTTTTTCTTTCGAAGTCACACTCACTTTGTCAATGTTCGTCGTACGAAGTTATGACAAAGGCCTCCTCTAACCTCAATCAGCATCACCGATTATCCGGTGAGCAGCGGAACAAATGTTACACCTTTCATCGGATATGAAACTCACCAAAGTCATACCGTGCGCTCTAGCCACATCGACTGCCAAGGTGGTTGCAGCCCCGACTGCGGCCAACACTGCAACCCCTGCGCGAACTGCCTTTTCGACCATCTCATAGGATATTCGACCTGAGAGAACAACGACTTCGTCACTCAAAGGGAGCGAGCCAGCAAGGAAGGCTCGACCGACAATTCGATCCATTGCATTGTGACGGCCCACATCTTCAGCGATATCGACTAGAGTGCCATTGGACGAAAAACGAGCGACAGCGTGAACACCACCGGTTTTTTTGAATAATTGTTGGTTTTCACCCATAATGTCTCTCATCGATACGAGGTCTGAAAGGGAAATTGAGGGAGTAGAACTCGTTTCGGGGGAATCGGGCACAATATTTGTCGGTTTATGTTGTCTACCACAAATTCCACAAGAGGAATTCGAAGTAAATAAACGATGCTTTGGAAGTGGACCGGCACTTTCTGACAATAACAGCAGGGCTTCGTCGTCACTAATGTTACAATCTATTAAGTCCGATTTAGAACTGATAATTCCTTCGGCGAACATCAATCCGAGCACTAATGCCGCATCATCACCGGGGGTTCTCATCAAAAAACCATACTCAATTTCAGTGCCGTCGAAGGATCGTATTCTGACCGAAAGGGGAGATTCTTGGGCTAAATGGTCCGAAACAGGTAGCCTCTCGCCCCGTTCTAAACGAACAACCCCACGTACCTCACTGCCACCGCTCACACTCTTCCATCCTGCACTGAGCCTTCTCTTTGACGGTCATATCAATATCTTTGAATGAAAATTGGTCAAAAAAACCCCCTTAATTCTAATAAATATACAGAGCGCGAGTCTAGATGCGTTCAAAAGAGCCGGCAGCGACCGGTTAATCGATGACACAGGAGATGAGCGTTCTAGATCGCCTTGTAGCCTGTGGAATAGAGGAGAAAGAGGCTCGATTATTGGTTAGTCTAGCCAGCCAAACGCCGATGAAAGCGAGCGACATTGGTCGATTAATTGGCCTTTCACGGATGGATGCGTACAATACTCTCAGGCGCTTACAAGACCGCGACCTCGTTCGTGCAACTATAGATAAACCGATGCGATTCACGACTTTTTCGATCGAAGATATTGTTGAACGTCTGGTCTCCCAACAAGAGCATGAATTGGGGCGGTTACAGAAACACCTTGACGAAATGCGAAGTGGAGAAGTCGTTCCACTGCTACAGTTAGAAGTGCTGCCAGAGGAAGAAGCAACCTTTACTGTAGTAAAAGGACGAAATGCCATACATTCAACCATGCGAAGAATGTTTGAAGACGCTGAACACACCATTTGGTGCTTGCTCGGTAGATTTGGAGTACTACCAATCGTTCGGAATGGTGAGGTCGAGGTCCTCAACGAAGCAGCAAAACGAGGAGTTCAGATTCGAATCTTAGCGAATATCGAGCGGCGTACTTTAGGATATTATGATGAATTAGATGACCGAATTGAAATTCGCCATTCAGAAATGTCCAATGTTCAAGCGTTCTTAATCGATGATGAGGTCGCCTTGCAACTCGTTGTCAACGACCCTAACCCGTTCGGCCGTGGTAGAGAAGAGGCTGCATTGACGATAGAAGCAAATGGATACATCATGGCACAATCAGAACTCGCAGCCAATGCCTGGGCTACCGCGGTCTCACTAAACTCAATGCGATCAAGAATCCGTGAAGGCAGAATCACTGAACCACTGCAGGTAAATCTTGGAACCGGATCATTTTATCAACGCTTGAGAGATTCATTAAAGAAGAACCTCACTGAGGAATTAATCGAAAAACCAGGCACTACCAATGCTAGTTTACGGATAGGAAATCAACCGCTTACCTACAACGACCCGGCATTGCCCCAACTAGAAGCTCTCGGAATAGACACAAATGAAATTTTCAGGACTATCGGTCGCAGAATCGGCGAAGAAATTCTATTAGATCAGGAAATTCCAGACGATGAAATTGGTTTCCAGGAAGTATTGGCAAGAACCTGGCGTGAATTAGAGATGGGTGAAATAGAATTTGAGGGGAATCCAGTACGCAGTGTTAGGGTTGTCGACTCCAGTTCGTGTGGTGGCCAACCGAAGAGCGGCGCCGCATTCTGCCACCTCGATGAAGGCATCCTAGAAGGATTATTGAGAGTACACTACGGCATTGGCGTTACAGCAATTGAAAGAGAGTGTTCTTCATCGGGAGAGAACCACTGCCACTTCGAAATCCAATTCGATGAACAAGTCTCAGAACTCAAAATTCTCGACTGAACAATAACAATTATTGAAATAGAACAACTGATGGTGATGGTAATTATGGGGATACTTGGAGGTGGTGGATTTTCTTTGCCCGTCGCTGAAGCCATAGAAATCGTTGAAGTCGACCTCGTTGTTACAGAAGCAGCAAAAATAGCCATGCAAACGGCAATGGGTGATGATTTATCCACGCACGCCCTCGTGATAAGTGCAGATGCTGGTGGCTGTTCTGGATACATGTACGATATGCAAATCATTCCAAGACCTTTGGGCGACGAATGGCAAACGGTCACAATCGATAATGTCGCAGTGATGGTGCACAATCGAGACAGCGTTCTCTTGAATGGAATTCAAATCGACTTCAGGGACAGCCTGCTGGGTGGAGGTTTTCAAATCGGCAATCCAAATGCAGACCGAGCTTGCGGCTGTGGCAAAAGTTTCGGGTGAGACTCGATGACGCCTCCAAGCGAGCAAGAGATGCTCGGCAGACCGGTTCACATCCGTATTGAGTTATCTTCCACCGTACTCGAGGGGAAAGGTGCACTAAATTTAGTCCACAGAATAACGACTCAAAAACTGGATGATATGCAAGAGGGCGCGGTTCGTAACACCTTCATATGCGATAGTGTAGGTAGGGCTATAGATTACCTCAGTGTTTGGAAATTATCTGACCAAATCCTGCTATCCGGACTACCGACATCATCAAATTCTTTTCGAAATATTTTACAAAAAGCAGTTTCTTGGAAAGATGAAATCGAAATTATGATTGGCGATTCGTCACTAGTTAATCTAATTCTAACTGGCCGACATATCGAACGGTCGATAATTGGCATAGGATTAGACCCTGATGACATTTCTGGAACTAACTATTCGCAATTCGGTACCGCCTACATCCGTCGTACTAAACCGGTATTGAACCACTCAGCATTCCACCTCATTGGGCCTGCATCGGCCGTTGAAGAAATTGAAGGAAAATTACAAGAAAATGGCGCAACATCCCTTGACATTTCATTTTGGGATTATTTTAGAGTACAATCTGGTATTTTGGGCGCCGGCGAAATTGACGGCACGAATATCCCCTTTGAATTAGATGCCGCTGAAGATATTTCTCTTACAAAAGGATGCTATCCCGGGCAAGAAATCCATGCAAGGATGGAAAGTCGAGGGAAATTAGCCCGAATAATGACTAAATTTTCAACTAATGATAATCTCGTTGTAGGAACTCACAAAACAGTTTCTGGAGGCCGAATAAAAATTACTTCATTAACATCCCCAACAGACTCAAAAACAGAAACCAAACATGGCCTAGGTCTAGTCAAGCCGGAGCTAATCGGCAAACAATTAGAAATGCTGGATGGTTCAATTCTCACGCTGCCAAAACCATAACGAAATTGACCCCGTATCGATTAAAAAACGGCCAAGATAAGGCAATCCATTTCAATCAAATGCTTCGGAACTCATAACATGCAGCGGGATGGTTGTCGAATAACCATCCTCCTCGCCATCTCTCTGTTGCTATTACCAATATATGCCGCTAGTGGTTCGCCTGAATCTTCTGCACGTTTAGATTTGATGGACCAATATCTAATAGATGCTATTCAGAATGAGTCAAATAATGAAGTGAAATTATCGGTCATCTTTCAATTCGAAGAACCACTAAGTGTCGGCAACAAACAACGGATACAATTACTCGGTATAGAAATTCTTAACGAAGCGCCACTGATTAACGGCGGATTGTTAAAAGCCGCACCGAATCAAATTGTACTGCTCTCCAATCAACCAGGGATCAGATTCTTAGAACTGAATAGACTTCTCGAAACATTCTATCTCGATGAAGAACCAAGTTACTCATCAGGGACGATGATGCAGGAGACAACTCATGTGGTCAATGCAACTACGGCTTGGTCCCGCGTCACCATCCAAAGAGATGGCTCGATTAAAACTGAAACCAACGGACAATTTTTTGAGTGGGATGGAAAGGGCACAACTGCGGTCGATTTAGATACTGGAGTAGATGCTGAACATCCAGATTTCGATTATGTTGGACCTTGGGCTGGAGATAAAGTGATTTATTCAGCAAAATACGATGGTACTGGCTGGACGGAAACAAAAAATTCAGACACATCATCTGGTCACGGCACCCATGTTGGAGGGACAATAGCAGGCAATGGGGACGCATCTGCGGGGCGACGTATGGGGACAGCAAAGGGTGCTTGGTTAGTCGCTTTAGGTACTGGGGATGGAGTCTCAATTTTCGCAGCTGAACAGGGTCTTGAATGGGTCTATGAAAACAGTCGATCAGGACTAAATTCAAACAACATACGAGTTGTTTCGAACTCTTGGGGTACGGATGGCGATTACAATCCACAGGGGGCTATAGCAATAGTTACCGAGAGACTAACTTATGACAATGGAGTAGCGGTTATTTTTGCCGCATCGAACAGTGGCGGAAGTGGCACAGAAGGCGACGGAGATTTACGGACTAATGTCTATGCAAATACACCGAGTGCTATCTCGGTCAGCAATGACTCACGATGGTAGTGAAGTCACTTCATTCTCAAGCCGGGGATGGATGTCACAACAACACACTTGGCCTGATATTGCCGCGCCTGGTCGTGAGATTTGGTCTACTGCGCCGAGGCGAACTGTGATTGATTTGAGCAGCAGGCCGACGGATCAAGATTTGTACTATATGGCGATTAGCGGGACATCGATGGCGACTCCACATATCGGCGGAATCGCAGCACTGCTTATTGGAGCAGCACCGTCATTGGGCGCTGCCGACTACCACCGAGAAGATCATGATAGCGGCACGAGTTTGGTTACCGGGGAAAATTCACAAGGATATGACCAAGAAGATTGGACAAAAGCAAACAATACAAGGGTCCATGAAGTCGAAATCATCATGGAATTAACGAGTGACTATTTTCCTAACAGTTGTGAATCAGGCAATGATGAAGATGATTGTACCGACATTCCAGAACCATGTTACACTTCCCTAACGGGCCTCTGCCACGACTGGCGGATTGGTCACGGTTTAGTCAATGTCGATAGAGCGCTCGCGCTCGCCCGCACACTACAACTGCTCCGTGATAGTGATGGCGACGGCCTAGTCGATACGAATGCAACCGTCTGGGACGCACTCGAACAATATGAGAACCTAATGCAAGTGAAAAAAATTCAACTTCAAACAGACCGTCTAAGCCATTCCTGGAAAGGCGAGTGGAGCCATTGGAACAATGGACCATCTGGAACATTTGGAACTTACACAACTGATGACCGACACTTTGTTTGGATACCCAACGGCACTTCAAATCTTGAGGCCACCTTCACAATCGTCCAACGCAATATCGAAGCAGGTTTGATTGGCCAACATTCGATGACCATCGACATTGGTGAAACAGGCGACAATGATGCAGGTCAAGGGCAGCGAGAAGGAGACACAGTGTATTACTCTATAGAGGTTGAAGAATCGATGTGGAATTCTTGGGCTGAATTCGACATTGTCGGAAACGGCATCACTCTACTTCCATTTAATGAGCCGGATGATGAATTCTATGAACCTCTATTCGCTTACACAGTAGATGTTGCATTAACATTTGATTTGTCACAGGATTGGGAAATTGAAATCCCAGAGCGTCCCGATTTCTACTCAGACCTCGACCCTGCGCCTGCATCCTCATTCAATCCAGACGGCGGTCGGATTATTATGATACGAAATGTATACGACGAATCTGCAATCATCCCTCTCAACGCTGAACCACCAATCACAATTCTATCTGACATCTCGATGGTCACTGTCCTAACCCTGACGGTCGTTTTGCTCAGTTTACTCGGAGCAGCATTTCACATCGGTCAAAGAATGTTACCTCAATATGTAATGAATCCTAATATCAAATTGGGCTCATAAGGTCTTGAATTTGCCCTGTAGTTATTTCAGAATATTTCAATCAACAGAGATAATGCACTCTCGCTTTTTTTTGGCTTTGTTAAAATCCGCTAGGACGACTAAACTTACCTTTAGTAGACAGGGGAGGAAATCGGTCAAGGTATGACTGGCCGAGAAACTGAATCTATCAAACTTTCCGACTCGTCTAATTCTTCAAATGTCATTTGTCCACCGTCATCGTCAGGTAATCTCTCAGCCGCTGCGAGCCACTCTTGCATGGTTATTCGAGGCGTCAATTCCATGTTACCTAAGTGTCGAGTGTATTGGTAGACCATTGGCTGATGCGATTGTATCACTTGCGTCATGAAGGCATGGCGGACAATTGCACCTCGGCGTCGAAAGAAAGTAAACTCGACTGCCACTCCAACCAGTGTAGCGGTATATAGGACCCCAAGAACGATCAACGCGAAAACAACAGGGTCCGAAAACAATGTCGAACCCGCGCCACTCATCATCTGCATCAATTGCCTACCCAGTAACAACACCAGTCCAACTCCAACGATGGGCGCAACCCTATCATCGACGAAGGATTCAACGGGAGTCAATCTCCTCTTCGCAGTGTCAGCGAATACCAATGCGCCGCTAGTTGCGGCAGTAATAATCGAAATCAAAGCGGCTAAGAAAAGATAGATGACCGCGGACACAATCAACATAACGGTAGCGGAAGTAGGCAAATAAGCGGCCATTAAGAAAGCGAATAAGCCAAGGAAGACAGTGACCGGGAGTCGGGAAATTGAAATTACTAAATTATCGATATCCTTAGCTCCATCGTCCAAGGTGGGAATTGCAATTACCTCCCAACGAGTCCATTTCAACAATATTGCGAGTGTCGTGGCTAGTACTTTCTTATCGATAAGAATCCACTCCATCAGGCGCATCAATGGAATGAGGGGGAGGGTTAGCGGTACCGCAAGTAAACTCATCAACGGCCATAGCGCAAGTCCTGGAAGAAGTATAAAATGAGCCGGACCTAAAGGGTATAGCAACCCCGTTTCAACTTTCGCTTGAGCACTCGAATCCATTCCCCAACGTCTGGCTTCACGATCTAATTCCTGTCGATACCGGCGAAGAGGTTGACCTGAATCGAGTACTTGTTGAACTTTTGAACGGTATTCTTCGTGTTCGGGGTCACTTCCGGTCCAAGAATGCCATAGCAAAGATACCGGCAATGCGAGCCAGAGAGGAACAGAAAGGATGAGCAGAGCCCAGACAAGTGACTCCAACACCATTGAGTCGAAGGGATAGAGCCTCTGCCATCAACGGTCCGGTGAGACGATAGCAAATTGAAGACATTCAAAGGTGTTTCATGAAAGGTTGTAATTTGGGCTGGAGAAATGTGGGTCTATTTCATTGCGTGGCAGCAAATCTGTTCCCTACTTCTTGCCAATCGACAACATTCCACCAAGCATCGACATAATCTCCGCGACCAGGGCCGTACTTCTTGTAATATGCGTGCTCCCAGACATCGAGTCCAAGAATTGGCTGCAACGAACCATCCATCATTGGATTATCCTGATTCGGGCTGGACGATATGACCAGTCCTGAATCGGTGACTCCGAGCCAAGCCCAACCGCTACCAAATTGAGTCATACCGGCTTGTTTGAAAGCGGCTTTAAACGCATCGAATGAACCGAAAGCTGTGTCGATTGCTGCGGCCAAGTCACCGCTTGGATTTCCACCTCCATTTGGCGACATTATCTGCCAAAACATCGTGTGATTCCACCAGCCGCCACCATTATTTCTTACACTGGGTATGTCATTGTGATCAGACATCAATTGTTGAATGCTCTTACCGGCTAATCCATTCTCGGCAATTGCTGCATTCAGGTTATTAGTGTACCCATTATGATGCTTAGAATGGTGGATTTCCATTGTTAATGCATCGATATGTGGTTCGAGTGCGTTGTATGCGTATGGCAGGTCAGGTAGTTCAAAAGTCATGTCTCTCATCTACCAGAGAGTAGTACTCGACTTCAATTCTCGTGTCACGAATGGAATCACTTAATCAAATTAAATTCGCAAAATAATTTGTCGAATCAAAAATTACCACCATATTACGCTCCAGAACTTACGCAATGTCTACTCTCAAAAATTGGTCAATCTGTTAAATAAAAAAACTTGAGCAATATCAACGGTTCGCTTAAGGGATACTGTCTATACTCATTTCAATAGTTTCGGGGAGTGAGGCAATGTTGATGCTGCCGATGCTGCGGGATAGCGTCATGGCTCGTATCATCATCACCGATGGTCTCGCGGCAGCGGCGGAAAATGAACTGCGACGGGCGGGCCATGAGGTCGACTCAATTCATTTCGCTGCCGAGGAGTTGGCTGCTGGGGCGATTGATGGATACGAAGGGGCAATAATTCGCAGTGCTACCAAATTCACATCTGAAGTTATTCTGGCTGCACCATCTCTAAGGTTCATCGGTCGAGCCGGTGTTGGAGTCGACAATATCGACCTTGATGCTGCCACCGAATCAGGAATAATCGTCTGCAATACTCCTGCGGCATCGACACGAAGTGTGGTCGAAATGACGATTGGCCAATTGTTGGCCAATGTTAGATTTTTGAGCAGGGCTGACCGGACGATGAAGAGGGGTCAATGGGCGAAGAAATCGTTGAGAGGTAGTGAGATTGCAGGAAAAAGACTAGGAATTATCGGACTTGGGCGAATAGGGCGAGGGGTCGCTGAGGTAGCAGCATCCCTCAGCATGGAAATCCACGCTTGGTCAAGGTCCCTCACGACTGCGAAAGCAATCGAACTGAATATCAATTATCATGACACAGCCGACAGTTTGTTCAGTTCATGTACTCACATTACGATTCACTGCGCACATACACCCGAGACACACCATCTCGTAAACAGTGAGCGATTAAAACTGATGCCAGGCGTTGCTCCTGATGGCACAGTTTGCGGCAACCACTTGGTGAACATTTCAAGAGGTGGGGTTGCCGATGAACAAGCACTGTTTGAGGCGCTCACTAATGGAACTCTATCGACATGTGCAATGGATGTATTCGAAACAGAACCACCGATTTCAGATTCACCTCTACTACAACACCCAAACTTCACCGCTTCACCACACATCGGTGCCGCTACACTAGAAGGTCAGATGAGGGTCGGATTAGAAATCGCAGCTGCCGCCAATGATTTCTTCGAGGGAAATCGACCAGAATCTCAAATGAATAATCCAAAATGATCAGGTCAATTTCTACAAACAATAACAATATGACCTACATAAAAATTTCATTTTTGTAATCTATTCGACCAAAGTGGATTCTGAATAAGGGGCTCATTCAATATCATCGACTAGATTATGCATCCGCACCAACTCATCGGT
>Ga0114996_10010537_pt1 | contig 10025 bp, 8 predicted proteins | sample ArcticOcean_MG_C_4_FD_87039 | JGI IMG/M metagenome (GOLD analysis project Ga0114996, IMG submission 87039) | Marine microbial communities from western Arctic Ocean - ArcticOcean_MG_CB4_134 | ecosystem: Environmental > Aquatic > Marine > Oceanic | place: Arctic Ocean: Canada Basin | collected...
CTGAAGAAGCGTCACCGCCGGAACCCTCAGCGGCTGCCTGCGACACAGCGCTGGTCGAATGCTTTCTTTGCGGAGCAAGGTCTGTTCAGTCTGAGAGAGGCCCATTTCCGTTTCGCTCAATCCGCGCAGGACCCGACTGACCGGAGAGCCGTATGCGGGAAAACCGCACGTACGGTTCGGAGGGAGGGGGAGCCGAATAAAATCGGCTCTTCCTACCCCTATTCACATGTCGCCACTACGCGGCTCGCTAAGCCGACCGTGCTTCGCAATACGGCAAGACGTCAATGGCATCATCATTCGACGGAGAACGTGCGGTCGATCCTCGTCGTGTTTCCCTGATTATCTTTAATGGAAACGGAGATCGTCCGTTCGCCAGGCGATGTGATCGGCTGCTTGAGTTTCAATTCGTAGACTTCTTCATTGACTGGTTGAAACAGTGAGGCGACGTTTTTACCGGCCGGAGTGCCGTTGACCGAGAAGTCGGTCGTTACACGGAGAGTGTCCATCTCGATTCCCGAATAGTAGTCGGTGATTCCGATGAGGAGCCGCGACAGTTTTGTGTGGGTTCCGAGGGCAGGCTCGGTCAACGTCAGCGTTGGTCGCTTGTCGTCACCAGCCCAGCCGAAACCTCGGTGGTCGGGGTTTGCCGGGTCATAGCCGAAGTCGATCGGGCAGCCGAGATCGATCCACCGGACAATCGTTCGACGGTTCTCATCGGAGAGTGGCTGGACTTTACGAGCATCAACGGCGGCAGCAGGCGGCATCGGACTTCCGCGGAAGTCGAGATCGGACCGGTCGCGATTGGCCTTCGTGTTTGGCACAGGTTTGCCAGCCATATCCAGAGTGTTCGGATCGCCAGGAGTTCGAGCAGATGGGAAATCGAAGTTCGACCAGCCATCGCGTCGCTCGCCATAGATCTTCCACACGAACAGACTGCGGCGTGACTGAAACTTCCTGATGTAGCGTGACGCGTTGGTTTGCCGCCATGTCCCGTTATGGATGACTGGTTTGTGCCCAAACTTCGCTCCAGAGTCCGCGGCAAGCCGATAGTACGTGCCCGGCCACTTACCGCGATTGGGAATCGAAACTAACTCGTCATCGGCGTCGAGATTCAGATTCCCCGCCGGTTCTTTGCCGTCTTTCGCTGTGTGACACGCGGCACAACTGCGCTGCAGAATCGGTTGCACGTCGCGGAAGTACTCGACGTTGACGACTCCGGACGTTGCATATCGAAGCCCGGTGGATTTGTTTTCGTCCCACTGCTGCTTTGATTCGTTTTTATCGGCTGCGGTCAGCAACGGCGTTCGCTGCGTCAGGTCGAACAGCGCATAGTCACTTTTCGCCGCCAGAGTATCTTCAAAACGTGTTGGCTTCTGGCTGTGAGCGTGGCAGCCACCGCAGTCGTGACGCACTTCACCAGGCCGGAGCTGGTGCCATGTCTGCGCCGCGTTCAGCACCATGCCGTCCTTATCCAGCGTCTGGAACGTGAATGCCGTGTCTGCGGGAAGCTTCGCCAGAAAGCTTGTGTCCGGGTTCCCGTCCGGGTCGACGGGCTGCTCACCTGATCGGTCGAATTTCCGCACTGGAATCTCGCCCAGGATACGCAGTCGTTCCATCGCGTGGCTGTGGAAGAGACGTCCGCTTTTGGGCCCATGATGGCGATCGGTCGTCGGCTCCATGGCGAGTACACGAATCGCGTGAACCTCATCATTGTCGTACAGCCCGGCATCGGAGCCCTGATTAAACCAGTTCAGTGATGCGCCATTCTGAGACGTGTTGAATGGATCGAGTCCCCGGTAACCGTTGCCATCCCGCGTGCCTGCATATGTGGCGGTGACTGTCGTCTCGGAGACGGCACCTTCGGGATAGCTTTCGCGTTTGAGCAGGCTGGACGTGCCGACCAAGCCGAACGGTGTACCGGCCGGCAAATGCGCGGACAAAGTACCGTCGTTGGCGAGTGGCTCGATCGTGGCCGGTTCTTTGACGCCGTAGATGCGTTCGTACGGGACAACCGCACGAGGCCATTGTTCGTTGAACTTCGGGTCGTTCCTGATCAGCACCATCTGATCGGGACGGTCAATCGGCGAGCCGCCTTTGATCAGATACAGCCCGCCATCAACCGACGGTTTCTTGAGTCCGTTCTGGTGATTCGCTGGACCCATCGTATAGACCGTCAGCAGATGATTGTCCGGAGCCGCCGACGGATGCGTGAACTTGCCCACGCGAGGTGACTCGTTCTTTCCAAGTACGGATGCATCGGCCGGGCCTTCGCCGTTGTTTGCGAATCGGGTGAACGAAGTCAGTCCGAATGGAGTAAAGGGCAGGCGATAAAGCCTGGGCTTGCTGTTGTAGAAGCGGCCGAATCGCAGTGGCGTATTTCGAGGATCGCCGCGCCAGCCAGGACCGAACGCCGAATAACCGTCTGGCATACTCGCGGGCAGCTTGAAGTAGGCACCAAAGCCGCTGTTGTTCAGGTTGTAGTATTCCTCAGCGACGATCGATCCATCCGACAACTGCGTCTGAAAGTGAAACGCGTTCGGCGCGCCGCCCGTGTCAAAGGCACTGATCACCGGAGCCCAGTTCGTTCCGTCGGGATGAATGCTCCACAGGCCCCACAGAATGCCGCTGCGCAGGCCCTGTGATTCCATCGAACTGAAAATGATCCGGCCGTCTTTGAGGACCACGGGATGGAGGGCCATGCCAATGTTCAGATGGCCGATGCATTCAACGTTCCGCCCGTCGTCGTCCATCACAAACAACTGCAACGTCGGGCCGTTGTGTTTCGGCGGCCGGAACGCATCACGGTTGCTGGTAAACACCAGGCGACCACCGGGCAATGGATACGGACCCGTGTTGAAGACTCCGTAATCGAGATGCGTCTTGCCGTCTTCGCGCGACACAAAGTCACTGGACCAGTCTGCCGCGCCGGTGTTGGGCGTAAACTTCTGATGCGTCAGCCGGACGATCTTTCGCGTCGCTAGGTGAATCCTGTAGATATCCGCTCCAGCCTTCGGGTACTTCCCGGCCCAGTTGACCGTCATATCGTGGATATGCGAGTAAAACACTGATTCACCGTCGAGCGACACGACGGGATCGATGATCGATCCTTTTCCACCCGCGACGAGCACTTCCTCGCTGCCGTCCGGTTGCAGCAGCATCAGATCTCCGCCTGGATCGAGCAGCACGGGATGCGCGATCTCGGCCCATTTCGAGCCAACATCGTCACCTTTGCGAGGCACGCGCACATAGACGATGGGATAGTCGTAATCGAGCGATCGGTCGCTCGAAATATGCGGTACATTCAGACTGATCGGATCAGGAAAACGCTGGTCGGCCACGTCGGCCGCCATACCGAGCGAACAACTGAATAACGCGAGCAACGCACAGATGAGACATCGCTGAGACATCGAACACTCCCTGCAGTTTGCGGAACGCAGTAGCTCCAGGTCTGGGGTAGCCGAAGTCGCCAGACTTTGGCCAGATCGCGATGACACGCGAAAAACCAAACGCTGGCGAGTTCGGCTACCAGGCCTCGTCAGAGATCGTCAGGAGTTAAGCCAGTGTGCTTGCTGATCCGTGACAACATTCGAGGGCCGATCGTTTCGCCATCGTGAAAGGCAAACACATAGTCCGACCAGCCTTCGCGCGACAGGATGCGGTGCGAGCCGGACTTGTGGCGTTTCACGACCCAGCCGATTTTCAGGAGTCCTACCAGTACACGCCGAGCCCTTGTTGACGGCCACTGGCTCATGGGACGACCGAGAAGAAGTCAGCAGATTGTGGGACTGGCTCCCCGTTTTCGAGGCGGTCAGCCAGGACGCGAAGGGCCAACGCTTTGACGCGAGCCACCGCTTCATCACGTGAGTCGCCGTAAACGACGACACCCGGGAGATCCGGAATCTCGGCGAGCCACCGACCATCGTCTTCACATTCCGTCTCGATTCTCAGGTTTACTGCCATCTGACCAGTCTACCACAACGCGCCATGTTCGCCTGCCCAACGGGTTCGCACAGCCGTCGCCGCACGCTGAGGGCACCAACGGCCATGCATCAGTTTCAGTTTCGAACTCTGCGGCTCGTGCGTTGTTAGCCGTCGCCATCAGATGTCATTTTTGATGAAGTTCGCCAACCCCAATACGCGGCAATTACAGCCAGAGTAGTTGCTGTAACGAACCATCCGACAAGCTCGCCCGTGTCTTTGGCCACGGCATGACCGATGAGTGCCCCTGGGATTCCGCCCACGATTACTCCGAACGACAGGTACCAAAATGCAACGAGGCCGCGATAAATCGTGAATTGCCGACTTGAGTTGAATCGTCGATACGAGGTGAACGCGATTACGATACCGGCAATGCCTCCCGTGATTGCAAAAATACGCACGCCCAACTCGCTGCCAATGCCAAATACGACGGCAGCGCTCATGCCGATGGCACTGCTGATGAAGAAGGTGACCAGAGCCCCGTAGATGTAAGGAAGTGGGTGGAGCATCGTGATGTGAAATCGGCTACGGCGGCAAACGGGGTTCTGGCTGACACACTGTCGCAGAGAGGAATTGTGGGAGTGAAGATGTCCAGTGAGCGTACTCCGGAGAATGCAACTCGGCAATTGGGCAAGTCGGGATGACGCGGTTGGAACAGGTGCCAGGCGTGGAACATCAGACGGGACGTCTGCAGAACTGATCAATTCATACCTGGCTGACTCACACTGCGGGATGGCCCCGTGCGATGATTCGACGAACGGTTTTCATGGTGTCTGCAGGTTCCAGGGATGCAGCGACATGAGTTCGTCGTCAACATCCGGCCGTGCGGGCGCAGCTCCTGAGCCAATGGGCTCACCCCGCCGCGCGAAAACGTCGCTTCTCGCAACGTGGAACAAAGGCCAACCGATGAGACGACTGATTTCCTTGACGGTTCTGACCGCGTCCGCCGTGTCCCTCGCCGCTGCGCCGGAAGTCAGGGACGAGCGTCTGGAACTGACACTTGTTGCCAGTGAGCCGGATATCGTGACTCCTGTCGGTGCGACATTTGATTCGAAGGGCCGACTGCTGGTTGTCGAGGTTCATACACACTTTCCACCGGACAACTACGCCGGGCCGAAACACGATCGCATCCGCTTCATCGAGGACACCGACGGAGACGGGAAAGCCGACCGATTCCGTACATTCTACGAAGGCTCGCTGAAGACGATGAGTCTTGCCGCCGGGGCGGACGACTGGATTTACGTTGCGACCCGAATGCGAATCTTCCGGATTCGAGATTCCAACGGAGACGACAAGGCCGATCAGGAAGAAGAGATCGCGCGACTCGACACGAAGGGCGATTACCCTCACAACGGTCTGGCCGGGTTGACGTTCGATGGCGAAGGACGACTGATCTTTGGGATTGGCGAGAACCTCGGTCTTCCGTATGCACTGATCGGCAGTGATGGTGCGAAGCTGAGTGGCGGCGGTGAAGGCGGCAATGTCTACCGGTGCCAGGCAGACGGCTCGAAGCTTGAGCAACTCGCCACCGGTTTCTGGAACCCGTTCGGGATGTGTGTCGATCCCCACGGACGAATCTTCTGTGTTGGCAACGACCCAGACTCGATGCCACCCTGTCGGCTGATGCATGTCGTCAAAGGCGGCGATTACGGGTACCAGTTCCGCTACGGCCGTTCGGGCAGACACCCGTTGCAGGCCTGGGATGGCGAGTTGCCAGGCACGTTGCCGATGGTCGCCGGTACGGGCGAAGCCCCCTGTGCGGTGCTGCCGTATCATGGGCAACTGTGGGTAACGAGCTGGGGCGATTACCGCATCGAGCGATACACGCTTGAGCCTCGCGGCGCATCGTTCGGAGCAAAGCTGGACGTTGTCGTGCAGGGTGATGAGAACTTCCGGCCAGTCGACTTCGCCGTCGCGCCGGACGGGTCGCTCTACTTCACCGACTGGGTCGACCGCAGTTACCCGGTTCACGGCAAAGGTCGCATCTGGCGACTGAGCTGGAAGTCGAAACCAGAAGCCACGGACTTCCCCGCGCTGTCCGAAGCCGAGCACCAGGCGGCACGTCTGGCAGCCAACCGCCAGATCAGGGAACTGCGAACGATCGGCGACCCGGACCCGTTTATCCGCAACGCAGCCATCGAGGGCTTTTCGAAGTCGGGCCTGGTTGTGCGCGTCGATCGAGATGGTCTGGCCACGTCTTCACAGCGGGTCGGCCTGCTGGAAGCCGGTCGTCGCGCTGGGTTTTCGGGGGACGTTCGACATGCCGCCATCGACTCCGCGCTATTGGACTCTGCTGCTGAAGTGCGGCTCTACGCCCTCCGCTGGATCGCCGACGAAAAGCTGACGGAGTTTCGAACGCCGGTGGAGAAAGTCGCAAAGTCAAAAAACACGACGCCCGCTCTGTTTCAGGCGGCGGTGGCGACACTCGAGTGGCTCGACACGGGCAAGGTCGCGAATCTGAAACGCAGCCATCGCGGGCATTACTTCGCCGGTGTCCTCACCCAGGACGGCTACCCGGATTCCATTCGAGCGATGGCGTTGCGATCACTCCCGCCGGATCACGACACGCTGACTCCGAGTCGGCTGGCAAATCTGTCGCGGTCTCCCAATGAGACGGTGCGCCGAGCATCGGTACGAACGCTGGCACTGGGAACCGGAACCGATCGATTTAAGCTGTTGGCGGAGATCGCCGGGGACGAATCCCGTGGTGAGCAGCTTCGAGCGGATGCGGTGTTCGGCCTACGAGCGAGCCCCGACCACAAAGAACAACTGAAGATCCATGCGAAGACTGGTCCAGGTCCCGTCCGCCAGGCAGCTGTTAACGCGATCCAGGGAGCAGGCAGCGCGCCAGGTCCCTCTCGCCCTTCACCACAGGACACCGGCGCATGGATGCAACTTGTCGAAGCCGCAGGGGCCGAGCCGGACATCGACGCCGGATGGCGCATCTTCTTCGGCTACGGCAAGTGCTCGACCTGCCACGCACTGCAGGGCCGAGGCAGTTCGTTTGGCCCTGACCTGACGAGCATCGCGAAACGAATGCCTCGTCGAAGATTGGTCCAATCCATCCTCGAACCCAGCCGCGAAATCGCTCCTCGCTACGTCCCGTGGATCATCGAATCGAAATCCGGAAAGACGTTTACTGGCATCGCGCTGAACCGGCCGGGAGGAACGCGGGAAATCTTTGTCGCGACCGACGGCAGAGAGAACGAGATTCTCACCGCAGACATTGAAGCACGGCACCCTTCACGAGTGTCGATCATGCCGGCAAGTTTCGAAAAGACTCTCGGGCCTACAGAGTTGCGGAATCTGATCGCACTGCTCGAGGCATCGGCCGGGGCTGGCGTTCCCAGGTGAATCGCATGCGCCAGACGTCTGATTGAATTCCCTCGCTCTGGGCGAGCGACCTGCGTTTACTCCCACGCTGGCCCCGAATGAATCAGCGTTTTTTCTTTGCCGCTTTTTTTGCGGTCGTTTTCTTCTTCGAAACCTTCTTGCCAGCCGGTTTTTCCGGAGCAGTTTTTGGACTGGCCTTCGCAGCCGTGGAGACTTTTCCCGCTGCAGGTTTGCTCTTTGCCTGGCTGGCTTTCGACTTTGCCTCGACGGCGGCTTTCTTCTTCGCCGCTGCCTTCTCCTTCTCGGCGGCTTTTTTGGCCGCACTGGCGCGATCCTGCGCTGCGTGGCGTCGCTTCGCCCGGCCACTCAAGACATCGATCAGCCGCTCGTCTGCAGTCTCGAGAGAACAGTCCGTGTCTTCGATACCCTTGGGCGACAAATCCATACCCAGGATAAACTGAGCTTTCGAGGACACGGACAACGATTTCACGAGCCAGGTGAATTCGGAACCGTCCGCTTTACGTGTATACGACTTCAATGCATCGGCGGCCGTGTCGTCGCCGCTTCCGGGCGGGATAAGTCCCAGCCACACCGAGCAGCGGATTATGTTGCCGTCTGCCGGCACGACGTGGTTTCCGAGTGCCGTCTGCAGCAGCCAGTTGCGAGCGAACGGTGTCAGATACTTGATTTTGGCGAGCTGCTTCTGAGCCAGCTCCATGGTCTTACGGCGAATGGCATCAAAGTCGTACGAGTACTGATGATCGAACACGTAGTGCAGAATTCCGCGGATTCGATGCGCTCGAAGTGCCGGTTCGGGAAGACCGTCGAACACAGGCTCAAGCTCGGAAATCGTGCTGACACGAACTTCGTTCCAGTCAAAAAAATCACCGGTCAGCCGATCAAACGCTGCCTGAGCGGCCTCAAAGGTCGCGTCCTCCAGGCAGGTCGCAAAGATCATCGTCTCAAGCACGGGAAGCTGCTCGTACCTGGGCAGACCTCCGAACTCTTTTTTCAACTGCTTGAGCAGTCGGGTAACGATCTTCTGCCGGTCGGCGGCTGATGACTTGGATTTCGATTTCGCGGCAGCCATGGATTCTCAGCAGAATGTGCAGGACGAGTGAGCAGACCGGACGGGACGGATTTGACCGCCTTGATTCCGCAGGTTCAAGCTTCCCGGACAGTCAGTCTTCGGATTCGACATCAACCGACGACGGGGAAGTCGCGTCGTCAGCTTCAAATTCTGCCAGTTGGGCGTCTTCAAGTGGTCCATTGTCAGACTGTTCGTCGGATTCGCCCCGCTCGGCTGCGAGCTCGTCGAGGATACGTGTGGCCTCGGCAGCGCCGCCCAGGTCGTCGTCCAGAACAAACTTCAGCACAGGTGTATAACGCGTTTGAATTCGGTCGGCGACTTTCTTCTGCAGAAAGCCGCGTGACGAATCCAATCCCTGCAGACACAGCGCCCGGTCGCGATCGCTGCCCCGCACCGACACGTAAACTTTCGCCGTCCGCAGGTCCTCGGCAACTTCGGTTCGTACCACAGTCACGTTCTTGATCCGCGGGTCGCGCAGCTGAAACTGCACGGTTGAAGCTACGGATTCCAGCAGCGCCTGAGAAACGCGGGCGACACGACGTGTTGCCATTGGGATTCACCCGATGCTTTCGCTTGACTGCCGGCTAGAGGCGTGCGGTTGGAAGAGCGCGGCACGTCCGCAATGTTGGGGCTGCCGCCCGGCAGGGAATTTCGCGTGATTGAAAACCATCAATCAATAAATGTGACGGAATAGACAGTACCTAATCGTCAAGTGATCGCTTGACCGAGTCGATGCGGAAGGATTCCAGCAGATCGCCATCTTTCACATCGTTGAAGCCCTCAAGACGAATTCCGCATTCCATTCCCTCGCGAACTTCTTTCACGTCGTCCTTGACGCGTCGGAGCGAAGCCAGCGGATAGTCGTTGAGGACTTTCTGATCGCGAATTACATGGACGCGATTGTTCCGCCCAATGGTGCCGTTCAGGACGCGACATCCCGCAATCGTACCCGTGCGGCTGATGCTGAAAGTCTGCAGGACGATGGCTCGACCCGTAGCGACCTGCACCAAATCTGGTTTGAGCAGTCCTTCCAGAGTCCGGCGAATTTCGTCGATGACTTCATAAATGATGTTGTATCGACGGATCTCGACACCGACCTGTTCGGCCAGGCTCAAGGCACGATCTTCTGCAATGACGTGGAAGGCGATAATGATGGCGTCCGAAGCTCTCGCCAGATAAATGTCGCTTTCGTTGACCCCGCCAACAGCATCGTGCAGCAGTTTGACACGCACTTCCGGGTGCTCGAACTTATCGATTTCGCCCTTCAGTGCTTCGAGCGAGCCCGGCGTGTCGCCCTTCAGAATCAGGTTGAGATCCTGAACCTCGCCTTCGCGAGCCGCATCCAGAATGTCTTCCAGTGTTCGCGGCTGACCGCTGCGTGAGAGGATTTCCGTACGCCCGTCCGCAGCTCGTTCTTGTCCGATGTCGCGAGCTTGTTCAATGTCATCGAGCACATAGAAATGATCGCCCGCGCCGGGGACTTCACCCAGCCCGGTGACCTTGACTGGCATCGACGCCTCGGCCTCCTGAATCGTCTCACCGCGATCGTTGTAGATCGCGCGAATTCGCCCGTATGAGCTTCCGCAAAGCATGACGTCGCCAACTCGCAGAGTTCCCGTTTGAA
>Ga0114996_10010540_pt1 | contig 10021 bp, 8 predicted proteins | sample ArcticOcean_MG_C_4_FD_87039 | JGI IMG/M metagenome (GOLD analysis project Ga0114996, IMG submission 87039) | Marine microbial communities from western Arctic Ocean - ArcticOcean_MG_CB4_134 | ecosystem: Environmental > Aquatic > Marine > Oceanic | place: Arctic Ocean: Canada Basin | collected...
CTCGGGAATGGACGGCTCTTTTTCCAACTGAATGGTCCCGGACCTGCGGGACCCGCTTTCAGAAGTGTATATCACAAAATACGAGCCAGAAACATCCCCAACTAATGAACTGACATCCAAAATCGTTCCAGTCTGACTCTCTAATATTTCTGCTCCTTCTGGTAACAATTCATCCAGCGGTGAATAGGTTACCGATTGTATAAGTGAATATCCACCAATTGCATTACTTTGGACCTGTCCTGGAGGAACGTAAGTTCCAGTATAATAAACCCACTGGGTTGTCTCTCCCAGCTCTGGTTCTGCAACGCTAAGTACGATTCCAGTACTCGAAGACCCTATGAATTCGGTTACCGTTCCCTGGTTTGGGACAGTATAGGGATTTCCGTATTCACTGTATTCGATTGGCAATTGGAATAGACTAAACCACGACTGGGTTCCGGAACCGGTTAATATATCTCGTGAAAAAATATGATCCGTGAAAAACCATTGGGTTATTTCCCCGACTGAGTCCATACGGTTCATCACTTCTTCCCCTAGCAGGGAATAGGCAACACGAGCTTGAAGCGGCATATAGGCATCCAGCAAGGTTACTTGAACTTCCATTTCCGGGTCATTATGCACCAGCACCCTGGAAGCAGCAAAAGTTTGATGAGTTTGCACCCCTGCTAAACCAGGTTTATTATAAGTAGTAATTCTATCAAAAAACAGAGAATTGGATCCAGACTCAAACAAGTTGAAATCCAGGTAATAGTCATCTGATGAAAGCAATCCTTTCCTGATAACGTAATCTACTTCATCGAGCGGCCAGGTAAACGCCCCGTCAGCGTAGGTGTTAATGTCCAACCCTTCAACAACGAGAAAGTACTCCCCGGACTCAAATGCTTGTCTCAGATTTTCTATTACAATCTCACTCTCAAGTAGATTAGCACCACCTGGATCTGTTAAATCCACGTCACACACGGGAATCGGGGCGCTCAATTCTAGATTCGAACCATCTTCATATGCTGGAACCCCATGCTTCCTAACCCCCAGTCGATTATCAGGAAAATCACGCTGAAACCGGTGTAACAGGTCGAAAACCCGCCCGCTGTTTGGCAAGCTATTTACGTATGTCGAAAACTCCGGGTGGTTTGCATTTAGGGCAGACTTTAAACCGTCGAGAGGAACATCGAAATCCAAATCACGCAGTTGGTAATAAGTAGATATACTGGAATCTTCGGTCGAAAATACATTGGAACCGTTCTCAAATATCACTTTCCCGGTTATGGCAAACTCACCAGGCCTCAGCGCACGCCAAGTCAATTTGTAAGGAGCCTGTCTTGCCGACCCGATTGCGATAACCTCACTGTCAGCCGGAGCATCGACCTTCCGGGCAAAATATTCCACCCGACTGACATCCGATAGTTCTCCTGCAAATGCGCCATACAAAACAATCCCTTCAGCTACATCATATTGATTATCCCTTTTCACCGACACACCTAGCTGCACATCGCGAAGGTCGATGTAGGAGGAGTCAGACGATTCAGCTACATACCGTGGCATTCAGGGTTAGTCCCGTCACCAATAGCCCCAACAAAAGGGTTAAAATAAAACTGAGGTTCCTTTTCATAAAATTATCCAACTCGGCGAATACACTCTCCAATCCAATATCCATTCATCTCCTCTTCGCTTTGAGCGGGATCATTGATGGGTACGATAAAGGTTTTTATTTGCATGAACCGATTTTTTTACCTCGCTCCGTGGTTCGCTATCTCGTCCTTACGCCCCGCCAAATCCTTTGGCTCCGGCTTGGACTTCTCCAGCTCTCTCACTACGTTTTTTTTCTTCATGACAGCTCAATTGATGGACCTTGTTAGCCGGAAGCCAAGGCTGCTGCTCCAGCCGTCGTTCCGCCCGTCCCTAAAGCGATTGGCAGAACGGCAGCGCCGGGCGTCGCTGTCCCAACCACCACCCCGACCAACACGGATCGAGCCCGAACCAGCTCCGGTAGGGTCCGGTTCGTTGCCGGTGTAAGCGCGATACCAATCCCAGCACCACTCCCGCACATTGCCGTGCATATCGTAAAGCTCCCAGGCATTCTTCTGTTTACCTGCCACGGGGTGCGTATTCGATCCACTGTTAGCAGAATACCAGCCGGCCAGGTCAAGATTCGGATCCAGGGGAGAGGAACCCGTATAGGTGATATCTCCGGTATAAAACGCCGTGGTCGTCCCCGCCCGGCAGGCATACTCCCACTCAGCCTCCGTGGGCAGGCGATAACCATTGGCAGAAAAATCACAAACTGGGGTGAGTTCTCCAGTCTTATAATCAACCCCATCAATGGTGTAACAAAGGGTCAAATCCTCCATCTCGCTCTTTGCATTCAACCACTTCACCACTTCATACCATATAACTTCCGTCACCGGGTGAGTGCCACTCGGGTCGCCTGTGTGTCCGTTCCGTCCGGTATTTATCGAGTAACCATTTGCTACAGCCCAATCCCGCACCTCATTCCACTGTGCCCAGGTCACCTCTGTCTGCCCCATATAAAAATCTCGCGTTAAAGTGACCTCATGTTGAGTTTCAATTGAGTTATTCCCCAATTCAACCGAAGGGCTACCCATACTGAAAGGACGAACCGCACTGGTATCAATCAGCACCATGCCGTCCACGGCGCCAGGACCTCCCCCACCATCCGCCGATATCCGCCGATATCCGGACCTTGGCATTGAAGTAGACATCCTTCACCCAATCCGCACCCGCATTCCAGACTATATGCTTCTCCACTCCGGTAGCGACCGAATCCCCCAAATCACCGCTAAGTGTAAGTGAATCGCTCGTCCATGAGCTTCCCCCATCGGACGACACCTCAAGACTCACAACAAACGAAACACTCCCTGACAGGTCGTAATAGACATCAACCGTTTTGGTTCCCACCCGCTGCTCAACTCGAACATTCGACACACCCTGCCCCAAGCCAACAACGGCGCTGCACAACAGGAATAGATTAAAACAGATAATTCGAGGGAATCTTAATGGCAAATTCATGGGCTAAGAAACAAGTAACAACCTGAATAACAACACCACCCACCAACCCCTGCAATAACATCCTACCTCAGTTTAACCTTATCCGCCCCTACTGGTTTCCCTTACTGAGGAAACGCGGAAGTGTATGCCAATCAGAGGTAGTCAGACAGGGACAACGGGAGTCCAAAAAATGAAATAGACCATAAATTGGGACAAGCGGCTTGAACAGAAATAACCGCAGGATTGGAAGAGCTGCCCGGACAACCCAATTCGTCAAACACCTAAAAAACCGACATTCCTATTTTGAAGAAACTACTCTTCAACTTATTATTGTCCTTGAAAATTTTAGCATAGTGAAAGGTATTTAAAGACAGAATGACTAGTATTTTCGGGAGATTTTCACTTTTATTAACTGAATGTGAAAAAATCGATAAGCCCTTGACGGTCGAACGATCCTGTACGATATTTCCTGCAACAATACCTCCCACGCCTCTCCATGGCGCACCAGGGAGGTTTCTCTTGTACACACCTAGCGTTCGAAATAGGAAGAGAAATTAGCTAAATGAGCAAACCAGCATTTAGCTATGAGCAGCAACTGGATTTGTTGAAATCACGTGGATTAGAAGTAACAGACGAACCATTCGCCTACCACTGCCTAAAACATCACAATTACTACCGCTTGTCTGCATACAGGTACCCGTTCACCGAGCGAGGGAACCCTGACAGATTCTTAAATGGAGTAACGTTTAAGCAAATCTGGGAATTATACTGCTTTGATCGGGAGCTTCGACAAATGGTTATTGAAGGATGTAAGCGAGTTGAGATATCAGTCCGGTCTCGTTGGGCTTACGAAGTCGGTAAGCAACTGGGTCCACAATCCTACGAGAACAAAAAGTACTTTACGAATTTCTCGCGACACCATCAATCACTGGTAAAGCTAGACGAAGAAATACTTCGAAGTCGTGAAGACTTCATCGCCCACTACAAAAGAAATTACCCAGACAAACGGCCGGAAGTGTGGGTAGCGGTAGAAGTAGCCTCTTTTGGTACCGTTTCCAATTTCTTAAAGCATACGAATCCGCCAAGAATAAGGCAGGATATTGCGGATACTTATGAGCTTGATGAGAAAGTGTTCTGTTCACTATTTCACCATCTGAGCGTTCTGCGAAATACAGCAGCACATCATAGCAGAATATGGAATCGAAGATTTGTCGTAACTTTTAAACTTCCAAGAAAAAAACCAACCTATTTGTACCCAAATTTCCATGATAATCCTAAAGGAGAAAATGGCAATAAACGGAAAATTTATAACACCCTCGTTCTACTTAATCACTTAATGCGTATAATTGAACCTAGCGGGGACTGGTCTAATCGATTGGTAATTCTTCTTGGGAAGCTACCATCAAACCTACTCCCTGATATGGGATTTCCAACAGACTGGAAAACTCGGCCAATGTGGTGCTCGCATCTATGAGGCGAAGGATGAAAATGTATCTTGTGTTTAGAACATGCTATTCTTCAATCCACAACGCCTTGCTTATCCCCATGACAAAAGGCTCGTACTTATCCGAGCTCGGCTGATAGGGCGGCATCATGGGCCAGTATGGTTCAGAAATCCCAGGACCTTCAGCGACGGCAACCAAAAAAGATCCGGGCTCCAGATTCAGCTCATCCAGATCCCAGGATTTTTCAAATTTCAAGTTGGGGCGACTGCCGGATGCCACCGGAATTTTCAATTCATCAATCGCCTTGCCATTCGCAAACAAGGTTAACTTGTTTGCCGTCGTCCAACTGGGTCCAAGCACTTTAACAGTCACTTTGTCACCTCGTTGCTCAATAAGTGTAAGCAATCCGAAACTGACACTCGTGTTGCCGTTAAGAAACGACTGCACCGCCGCATCCACATCGATATCGCTCGGATCGCTATCGTTGCAAAGAAGGTAAGTCCGCGCCTGGCCAACGATGGCGAAGTTGACCGTGTGAGAGTCACTGCTACCGACTCCGGCAATCTTGTGACCGCTTCGAAGTAAGGCCATCCAGTCGCGAACCAGTTGCATGGGGTCACTCTGTTGAGCACCTGAGTTGATCAACTCAAGACCGTTTGCTTTCAACAATCGTCCATCCGTAAAAACCCCAGCCACTGCATCAAAATTCGTCGGATCGAATGGCCGGAATCCTCCATGAACGTCTCTGGCATGATTAAGTATGGCTACACGAACTCCGGGAGTAGCGTAAATGTTTTCAAATACTTTGGCCCAGGGAAGTTCCTTGTGCGCGTTAGGCGTTGCTCCCGCTTGAATGGGAAATGTGTTAAAATGACCTTCACGGGTAGTGACCTCACAACCAATAACGGGTGTGTAGAAACGGTCGGCACCCAAACGCTTGGCCTCAGCAGCATAGTCGATATGCTGATTGTGTTCCGTAGAAATCGGTAACTCAATCCCCTCCCCGGCTAGAGTGACGATACGTTCTGTCAGTGTGCAATCACCATGCTTGGCAAACTCATAGGTATGCAGATGCGTATCGCAGGCGACGAGACCAGTCGTATCCACCTCACGGATGATTTCCAAATCCAAGTCCAACCGCTCACCGGCCTTTACAGTGAAGCTCTTTTCAGTGATTGAATATTCAAAACCTCTTCCAGCCCAGAGTTTGTAGTTTCCGGGCTTAAGCCCAAATTCTGCTTGGCCATCCAAGGTATAAATAATTCCTGACCTAACAGCCAAGCGATCGTCCGACTTGGCTCCAAGCAAAGGCAAGGTTCCGCGATCAGCATCGACGATGGTCAGCCGACATGGAATGAGTCCGCTTTCTCCTTTTTCCGTCACGCGCACACTTACAGTAACGGATCCGGTCAACACTTCACGGCTCTGTGTATGTAGTTGTATTTCACCGACTCGAATATCGTTGGGCACTTGAGATTTCGTAAATATTTCCAAGCTGTTTCCGCTCGGCCACAACAACCCGGAAGGAACCGCTAAGGCCAACTCCAGATCATTGTGATCGCGATCCAGGTTACCAATTTTCGTTCCATTGAGATGCACCTCCCAAACCGGTTTCACCGATACTTGGCGAAGAGTGAGCAGTTGGTATGCCTCCGGATTGGGAAGATCGAAGTGAAAAGTTAAGGAAGACCCTTCTGCCTTTTCAGGAAAATGACTCCATTCCCTCGGCTCGGCGTTTCTCAAGTGATGGAAGTCAGGTGTGATTACAACTGATTGTTCCGTGGCAGCAAAGACAGGAAGACATCCGGAGCAAATCCCCAGAATGATTAGACAAGTATGACGCCAACGCTTCATCAAGACAGACATCATGGTTTGATCGAGATGGTGCTGTCCACTTCTAAGACTGAGGACTCTACGCTCTGGAACGGTGGAGCTCGATAAGTTCCTGAAGGCATCGAGGGAATTCTTCCAATCTACTATTGGGGCTGACCTGCCCCGACCACAGCTCCGGCATAGCTTTCGATCAGAGTATCCGTTCGCGTTCGCAGTTTTTTCAATTGTGCTGCATATTCCGGGTTGCCAACCAAGTTGACGAGCTCGTCGGGATCATTTTTCAAATCGTGGAGAAACTCATGCACGGGATTCTGATCCACGTAACGGGCATATTTGAATCGCTTTCCCCGCACCCCTTCCCAGGACATGGAATAGCGGAGATTGAGATGCTCACAGAAAAAATCCTCGCGCCATCCATCCGGAATAGCGTTCCCCTCCAGCACTGGTTTTAAACTGTCCCCTTGGTAACTTGCCGGAACTACCACCCCACCCCAATCCAGGAAGGTGGCCGGCAGATCCAGATTAAGAGCCATCGTATCCACGATGCGGCCACGACGCGCTTCTGGTTGCCGCGGATCGTAAACCACCAAAGGAACGCGTTGCGATTGTTCGTGGTGCGACCACTTTCCAGCAAAACCACGATCGCCCATGTAGTACCCATTGTCCGCTGAATACACCACGATGGTATTGTCCGCGAGTCCCTCATCCTCCAGCACCTGCAATACCCGGCTCATTGCGTTGTCTATCCCCGAAAGCATCCGGAAATAAGCGCGCATGTTAATTTGGTATTTTTCAGGGGTATCCCAGCGCCAATGAAAGCGCTCACGATGGTTCGAAGTTTTTAGAAACTCTGGGTGCGCCTCGAAGATCGCTGGATCAGATAAACGAGGAGCCGGTATCTCAATGTCGTCATATTTTCCGTCCATCGCCTTGGGCCAGGGATAATGTCCAGTGCCAGGGACTCTGTCTTTGTCTTCAGCATGCCCCGCATTGAACCAAAGGTTGAGACAGAACGGGCCATCCTTACCTCGCTGAGATTTTAGAAACTCGATTCCGCGATCACAGATGAGCTCCGTCTCATGTCGCTTCGATCCATCCGGCATTGTTTTAAAATACGGGTTTCGAAAGATTCTCTCATACTCATCGAAATGTTCCTCCGGCTTGAAGCCTTTAGGCATCTTAGCATGCCACTTTCCATACAGGGCCATCCGGTATCCCGCGTCTCGCAATAGGTCAGGAAACAATTCGGTCAGCGCCTCCGGCTTAACCACGTCCGACTGATCTGGCTGGACCGACGACAGCGATGTCAGTCCCGTCAGAATCGTCGTCCGGCTCGCCCAACAGGTTGAACGGGTCACAAACATGTTCTCAAACCGTAATCCATCTGCCGCGAGTCGATCGATCGTTGGGGTCTCTACAATCGGATGCCCAGCGCAGCCTAATGTATCGTTCCGCTGATCGTCCGCAAAAAAGAAGAGGATGTTTGGCCGTTCTTCTCCAAGAAGGGGCACAGAAATTATGGATAAAACAAGCAGAACATTAAGAAAATGTTTCATGGATAATTTCACTGTCTCCCGTATCCATTACAAAAGCAAATGCCTATCAGTAATCTTCTACGCCCATCGCTTCCTGAGCATCGATATCTGTTCATGAAACAGAAGGGTGAGCGCAATGAGTTGCTCGTACTCTCGATACTCAGTTGAAACTTTTGGAATCCTTATATCAAACCGCGGTTTTTCAACCCATGCGTTACCATCGAAGAATTTAACCGTTAAAAACCGAGCCTCCAGACCCTGGCCATCACTAAGCTCCATTGTGCCCCGCTGGATTTCCGGTGTTAATAGCTCCCGGATAAAGTGTTCATGCTTCGCTTGAATAAAAAAGGCCTTATCCATGGAGGAATCGTTTATCCTAATACGGTGAAAGTCCAAGCTTTGCTTTACCACCGTTTCCATTGATTTGCTCTGAATCTTGAAATACAATTTTTCGGGAAAAGAACTATCGTAAAAGTGAGCAAAGGTGTGAGAACTACTCGCTCCTCCAGACCCGGATCCCCCCACCATGGAAGAGACCAGTATGTCGGTGCCTTGGTACTGAAAGCTTAATTGTGGATAGGAACCGAACACATGTTTAACGCTACCACTTCTCTCTGCCGCAAGACTGGTTAATATCCCAGAAACTTTTCGTTTATCCTTTTGGAATATCCAATAGCTAATAAGCACTAAGATGATAAGCAGGACTATCCAAATAAACTCCATCGACTGTTATTTATTCAACAATCAAGATCCGCTGTCAAAACAAGGAATCACTCATATAACCCTCGTCAGCCATGAAATCTCACCAGCTATACTAACCTCGATTCCATCTTATGCTGCAGTGATTCGGGATTTGAAAAGACCGTACAAATTCTAGGATTTTAGAAAATCCAGTTTGAACGCAGTGACCTTTAAGTGTCGTTTTGGTACTATCCAGTTCCGACTTTTGGCGGATCCAGTGCCCGCATGAACGATGTTTAATATATAACAACGCGTCGCTTAGTAGCACTACCGCTTAACAGAGACAGGAATTTCATTTCTGCCGTTTGAGGCAGGTAATTGAGTGCCTTATTATCCCAAATGCAGGGTATGTCTAAAAGGTGTATAACCTGTTAAATAGACACTCTCTCCATTTTGCTTGGGCAACATCCCTCTGATTTCTGCCCACTTGTGCTCAGCGATCCCAGGACCAAAGGTGATGACATCCCCACCCTGCTCGTACTGCCCCATTCCGCTCCCCAGGAAGTACGCGTCGTCCAGGTTCTTGTCCGCAGTCACTCCTTTCAATACACCGCCGGAGCGGAAACTCATTTCCAAAGAAACCGGCACATGAGGCGTTCCCTCGATTTGGATATCGATGCTGACCTTGCCGTCCGATTCTGTAATTTCTACACGATAGTTGAGTGTTTGAAGCTCGCTCATTTCTCGCTTTTCTCTGGGCATCTTTTCCATATCCCCATCAGGGGTTCTCTCATCTTCAGGAAAGGGTTGATAGTACCCGTGCGTATGAGACTTGGTCAGAACCACCTTCCTTCCAGACCATTCGGCATGCTCTGAGATAAACTGCCCTCGACTTCCAAAAAACGCCGCTGCCAACCGGATAGACTGCAAAACAGAGCTCCCTTTCATGAATGACATGAAGGTTGGATTCTCCTCTATGATCGAGAGATCGGCCTCGCCGTTTCGAATTCTAAAAACTCCCGAATGAGCGAATCGTTTTGCATAGTTGTCGGGAATCTTAGACGCGACAGGCATTTCCTCGAGCAATTCCGGATCTTCCAGTAGCTCGGAAAGATAACGCGTAATTTTCTCGGGCATCTTGTTTTCGATTAATTCGCAAACGGCAGCATACACCGGATTATTATCCTTCAGGGCAAAATATCGGTAGGCATAATAGTAATTGGCTACATAACCGATTCGGGCGCTATCTTGACGCCCCGAAGCATCGGTAAGTACCTCCCCACCCGGCTGAATATAATACAAAGTCATATCCAGGTTTTTCCGTACGATATCCATCAGCTCACTACGGTCGAGCAGGCGGCCCATTGTTAAAAACATGGTATCGCAGATCGGAGAATAAATACTCACGCTCCGCTCCGTGTATTGCCCATCCGGATCTATGTCGATGCCTTCGCCCAGCCAATCGTCGATCCGATCGACGTACGCCTGCGACGGAAACAACGAATGGATACGCGCCAGAGC
>Ga0114996_10010541_pt1 | contig 10021 bp, 9 predicted proteins | sample ArcticOcean_MG_C_4_FD_87039 | JGI IMG/M metagenome (GOLD analysis project Ga0114996, IMG submission 87039) | Marine microbial communities from western Arctic Ocean - ArcticOcean_MG_CB4_134 | ecosystem: Environmental > Aquatic > Marine > Oceanic | place: Arctic Ocean: Canada Basin | collected...
AAGGCCCAAACTAACTCTAATAGCAGATTTACTTATTTCGTCCTTATAACCCATCGCCTGCAAAACCCTACTAGATCTAACCTTTCCACTAGAACAGGCGGAACCAGCAGAAATGGCAAAACCTTTCAAGTCCATATTCATGACCTGAATTTCACTCTTCCAACCTTCTAAAGCTACACAACTCGTGTTTGGCAAACGATTAGAACCCTTTCCTACAAATACAATATCACCAGACACAGAATCCGCTATAGAACTCTCCATAAAATCTCTCATTTCAGAAATTCGATCCCATTCTCCATCAGCCACACTCTTGGCCGCAGCCCGAGCCGCAATACCGAAGCCGACTATACCCATGACATTTTCTGTTCCAGCTCTAGCTCCTTGCTCTTGGCCACCACCAAGCAAAAGAGGTTCTAAGTCAACTCCATCCCTTATTATAATAGCCCCAAGTCCTTTGGGTCCACCTATTTTATGCGCTGAAATAATCCCAACATCAATTTCCATCCAATCAAATGCTACCGGAACTTTGCCAAAAGCCTGGGATAGATCAGAAACAGCTAAACCCTTAGGTAGCTTTTGCAGGATGCCAGTTTCGCTGTTTGCGAATTGCAAAACGCTATTTTTCGGCGTAGGAACCAATACGGATCCGTCACCATTAATTCTTAAGCAATTCTCTATCCATGAAACAACCGCATCGTGCTCAATATTACACCCATGTAGCTTTCGTCCCGTTAATGCCATAGCGCAAGCTTCTGTGGCACTAGAAGTAAATATGACTCTTGCACTGGATGCCCCCATAGCTTCCGAAATTTGCAACCGGGCTCGTTCAACAATCCCTCGAGCTCTTCTTCCCTCGGCATGTACAGAAGAAGGATTTCCAAACTCATTAGCAACCTCAATCATACCCTCAAGCACTTCCGCCCTTATGGGCGTAGTCGCATTATAATCTAAATAAACCCTCGACACCTAGTTAACCCAAAATTGTATTAAAAAAAAATTCATTCTTCATCAACGACTGTAAATAATGTTGGAACAGCCGGGCACGGGGTCAGATCATTACTGACAACATCCGACAATCTGATTTGATGAAGAAAAACATACACATGAGCAGAAAGACTCTCCCATAATCTATTAGTCATCGACTGCGCCTTTGAGCCAGAAGATGCTCCTGAAACCCCCGCTCCAGTATGAAGTGCATTAACAGTCTCATCTACTGCGGCTAAGATTTCAGTGATCCTTATTGACTCAGGAGACTTTGACAACCTGTAACCTCCACCTGGGCCCCTTACGGAGTCTACTATACCTGCCCTCCTCAATTTAACGAACAGCTGTTCTAGATATGGCAATGACAGGTTCTGGCGCTTTGAGAGCTCCGTTAGATTAACCAATTCCTTGCTCTTACACTGAGCTAAATCTGCTAAGGCAATCATCGCATAACGCCCTTTAGTGCTAAGTTTCACGATGATCTCCCGAATTTCATTGACCTTAATCCACGCAGACCTTAACGAATGTCAGTGAAGTAAAAGTAAAGCAGTTTTCTAGTTTAGAATGATTCTAGATTACATACGCTCATCAGTCAAGAAAGACATCACGACAAAACTTTATTGAGGACAAACATGCCCGAAGTTATATTTCCTGGACCGGATGGTCGAATACAAGGAAGATACCATCCCAATAAAACAAAAGATGCCCCTATAGCTCTTATACTTCATCCTCATCCAAAATTTGGTGGCACTATGAATCAGAGGGTCGTTTATAATCTGCATTACAAATTCTATAGTATGGGCTTTAATGTTCTAAGATTCAATTTTCGGGGTGTTGGAAGAAGCCAGGGTGAATTTGATGAAGGCATAGGGGAGCTTTCAGATGCTGCGGCAGCGTTGGATTACCTGCAATCCCAAAATCAAAACACGAAACATTGCTGGATAGCGGGTTTCAGTTTCGGTGCCTGGATTGGAATGCAACTTCTAATGAGAAGACCAGAAGTGACAGGTTTTATAAGCGTAGCACCACCCACGAACTTATATGATTTCTCATTTTTAGCTCCGTGCCCAACCTCTGGTTTAGTTATAAACGGGCTCAGTGATAGAGTTGCTCCGCCGGAGCATACAGTCAACATGGCTAGTAGACTCCATGAACAAAAAGGGATCACAATTACCCATCAACAAGTCGAAGGCGCAAACCATTTTTTTGAAGACGAATACCTTGATGTATTAATGGAATCGGTTGAAATCTATGTAAAACGCCGTCTTATTGAAAATACACGCTAAATCTTATGATTAAAGTCTTAGACGCCTGCAGGATTGGCAATGTCTCGACCAATAGCCAGTAAATCAGAGTATCTATCACCAATGCGATGGTGCGGCCTCCCGCCAGTTGCTGCTCCGAGAGCCGCGACCACCTCATCACCAACTGGGGCATCGTGGATTGCGAATTGAACCGTTAAGTAATGAGACCGTCGACCGGTGTCATGCTTATCCATCAGAGGTATCTGTACTTGAGTATTTGCCGGTCCCCTTGTGTTTGTAAAACCTAAGTAAGACTTAGCTCCGACTGCTTCTCGATAAAAATTACCGTATTGCAAAGTATGTATGAGTCCCGAAGCATGTTCCAGTTCACAATCAACCCCAGAGATGCAAGCCTTTCCATATGCCTCAATTGTCTCTCCTGATCCTGCAAGATCAATTAATCTATTAGTCAAAACCATCCCTAGAACAGGCCCTATTCTTTGAATTTCAGGCGAAAGGTCTTCAACAAAGCCCTTTCCAGCTCAAGGATTACGGAGGACAGCTGCTACACCAATTATCCTTAGGATAGGGTTGGCGTCTTTTACACCCTCTCGATGAATATGCTCTTCGTATGTAACAATTTTTCTCAACTCTGGTACGTTATCCATTAATCACCTTTTATTTCGTATGGCTTGTAACTTCTAGAGAGTTCCCGAACAGTTCCCTCTTGCTCACTACCTTCGTAAAAGCCAAAGGAGCCGTGCCTGAATTCGTCAATATATCTTTCAAGCATACTTCTCTCCGCAGGTAAAGTAATCCTTCCCAAAGGAATTTTATCCAATTTATAATACTTTAAACCTCTAGACGCTTCACCTTCAACCTGACCTTTATAAAAAATACTATGTACACCCGTTTCAGTGTCCCTGTATATTGCGTACACAAAATTCAATTGGGTACTTAATCCCATTCCCAATAATGCTTCAGACAATCCATTCTTAGTCATATTACTTCTTGGAGCCGAGGGCACAGTCAATGAATTATCTGAGTTAATTAAAAGTAGCACCTCATCCCCACGAGAGAGCACTCCTCCAATTTTGATTTCTCCACTTAGCGTGGCTGCATCTACCAAAGAATGTTCATTACTAATCGAAAAATAGTTTCCGCTAAAATACCCTAAAGGATTCCCTTCAAAAAGTTCATGATCAAGAACTCTGCCTATAAGGACGACATGGTCGCCAGCATCAACCGAGCGATGCATCTCACAAACAAAATTCGCTATAACACCTGCTAAAAGTGGAACCCCAGAAATTCCACACTTCCAACCTATTTTTTCAAATTTTGTGACCTCTTTAGAAGCAAATAAACCTGAGACGTTCTTTTGGGCCTCGCTCAGAATGTTTATAGCAAAGTGCTTAGAATCTATAAAAGTTGAGAAACTATGAGCAGTCTTATCTATACATACTAAAAGTAATGGTGGATCTAAAGAAACCGACGTAAATGAATTTGCCGTAAAACCGCGGGGCGTTCCGTCGTCCTGGCTTGTAGTCACGACAGTAACTCCGGTAGCAAACTTACTAAATGCTTCTCTTAAAGCATATTGTTTTTGATCAGCAGCCTTTCTATTAACCTTAAGTTTCTTTTTTAAAATTACTTTGTTATTCTCTCCAATCCGTGGAGGCGTTTTGGCATCAGGCGTAGGCTTTAAACTGAATTTGAGTGGGTTTGAGGCCACACGCCACCCACGTTTTTCTTTGGTGAAGTGAGGTACCGTAGTGATCATTTCTCTAATTTGAGTATGCGGATCATCATATATATCTTTAATAGTATTTACAGGTCCAAAGGGAATTTTACCCCCAAGGATTTTTGCGAGTTCTTGCTTGGTGAACAATATCGTCCAATCTGCAACAGTCTTATTTACCAATAATGAATTTTCTTTACGCCCCATTCTCGTTCGAAATTTAACGTCTGTTATTAAATCCTCTCGATCCATACAGATTACCAATTCATTCCAAAAAAAGTCGTCAACTATACCAATTGCGATCTGACCATTAGCGGCCGGAAAGATTCCAAATGGAGCTAATAAAGGATGCCCAATTCCCTCCGGACGAGGTATACTACCATCAAAATCATGTTGATAAACTGCTCTTTCACACAAACTAAGTACTGCATCAGACATACCAACATCTACAAATTGACCTTGGCCTGTTGCCTCAGCATGCCGAAGAGCAGCCATTACGCCAAATGACATCATCAAGCCAGTAAAGATATCGCCAACACCTGGGCCAACTTTTGTTGGTGTCTTCGCATCAGGTCCTGTTAGACCTATTATCCCCCCCATAGCCTGCGCCACTACATCATATGAAGGCCACTCAGCGTAAGGACTCTGGCCAGATCTCGGGTCACCAAACCCCCTAATCGCTGCATAAACAAGACGCGGGTTAATTAGAGCAAGGCTTTCATAAGATAAACCTAAACGCTCCATAACATTGGGCCTAAAGTTCTCTACAATTACATCAGCTGTTTTTACAAGCTTCTGAAAATTGTGTTTTCCAACGGGTGTTTTTAGATCAAGTTGAACACTTTTTTTAGATCTATTAAGGCTTATAAAATACCCCGCCCATTCTCTATCAGGATCATCTTCACGATAAGGTCCATTGGCACGGCTAGTATCACCAGTTTTACTCTCAATTTTAATTACTTCGGCCCCGTGATCTGCTAACATCATGGTGCAATATGGTCCAGAGAGCATACGGGTTAAATCCAGAACAGTAATGCCATTTAAAATTCCAGGTTTGTGTTTAGTGGCCATTTTTAGATCTTCCAACCAATTGGTCCAAAAAACTTTTAATAGGTTCATTTACTAGACTAGGACTTTCAACTAGTGCCATATGACGTATGCCATTTAAAATTAGAACTGTGGAATTTGGCATCTCTCTTGACATAGCATATGCCATTTCAGGCCCATTTCCAAAATCTTCATCCGACGTTACAATTAATGTCGGACAAAGAATTTTTGGTGTTGGGTTAATTATTTCCATTACACCATCTGCTAGAACTTGATAAATCGACGGGTATACTTCTGGATCGTTAGCCACCACCCAAGATCTCACCAAATCCATTAATTCTGAATTTTCTTTTCTATATTCATTTGTAAACCATCTTATAAGAGCATCCTCAACTGTTGAAGCCGGACCATCTAAATACGCTTGATTCACACGTTTAAGAATCGCGTCCTGAGCAGCTTCAGTTCTAAGATGCGGTGAATTCAAAATCACCAGCGCATTTGTCTTTTCAGGAAATTTTTGAGCAAATTTTCGGCAGATCATACCTCCCAGTGAAAAACCCACTAACGTTATCTTATCTAAATCGCACCAATCTAACAATTCTCGGATCTGATAAGCAAAAAGCGTAAGGCTTGGTTTCTTTGGAGGCTCTGAAGAAGACCCATGCCCAAGAAGATCATATGCTATTACGTAATATCTCTCTGTAAGACTGGGTAATAGCCATTCCCAAATCTCTTTATTCAAACCCAAGCCATGAATTAAAACTACACCCGGCATCCCCTTTTCTCCATAGCATTCAAAATTTGTGCCCAAGGGTGTTTTTTTTAACATATACTCCACCTACTTAAGTGATTTAAACGCAACGACTTCTATTTCGACCCGGACATCCACGAGTAATTCACTTATGACTGCTGATCTTGTCGGTGGGTCTTCCGGGAAATATTCACCATAAACTGAATTGAAACCTGCAAAATCAGACCTTTCTCTAAGCCAAACCATCGACTTAACAATGTCTTCCAACCCGCAACCCGCTAACTTCAATGTCTGCTTTATCTCCTCCAAAGCTACTTTGGTTTGCTCTTCAACTGTACCAGTCGTCATTGGTTGCCCATTTTTCATTGGTATTTGACCTGTTAAGAATACAAAGTCACCAGCCCTAATAGCTTTTGACAAAGACAGAATCCTTCCACCAATTATTACTTGATCTCCTATTATTTCTCTCTTAACAACCATCAGTTAGATCAACCTTTATATAAAGCTATGTGCTTATCTAAGCACTGGTTAATATTCTATTTATTCACATTGGTATATATTATTCTTTAATATCAGATATCAATAAGAATCATAAGTGCGAGAGGGGAAAATGGAAGAAGTTCAATCCTACCAGATGCTAATAAATGGACAGTGGCTTAATGCCTCTGATGGAAAAGTTTTTAATAGTATTAATCCGTCAACAGGAAAGATATGGAGCCGAGTTCCAGAGGCCACAGTAGCCGATGTAGACATGGCTGTCAAAGCTGCTCATAATGCTTTCACTAAGGGGCCATGGGCTTCGATGACGCCAACGGAGAGAGGCAAATGCCTAAGAAATTTAGGAGACCTTTTGGCCGAACAGTCTGAAAATCTAGGGACCATAGAGAGTATCGACACCGGAAAAATGTTCAAAGAAACTCGTTGGCAAGCCAAATACATAGCTGAATTCTTTAATTTTTATGCAGGCTGTGCTGACAAAATCAGAGGCGAGACTCTTCCAATAGATAAACCAGATATGTTTGTTTTTACAAATAGGGAACCGCTAGGAGTTGTAGCAGCAATCGTTCCGTGGAATTCTCAACTTTTCTTAGTTGCTGTAAAAATGGGCCCTGCATTAGCGGCTGGTAATACAATCGTTTTGAAGGCCTCCGAACATGCCTCAGCCGCAATGCTAGACTTCGGAAAATTAATTGAAAAGGCCGGAATTCCACCCGGCGTAGTAAATATAATTACGGGACATGGTGATCCCTGCGGAAGGGCTCTTACCAGTCACCCTTTGGTTGCTCGAATTTCTTTCACAGGTGGGCCAAATGCCGCTCGACACGTTCTTTACAATTCGGCAGAGAACTTCGCCGAAGTTAGCCTCGAATTAGGTGGGAAATCACCCTTTATAGTCTTTGATGATGCAAATATAGAGAGCGCTGTTAATGGTTCCATCGCTGGTATTTTTGGGGCAACAGGACAAAGCTGCGTTGCAGGTTCTCGCTTATACTTGCACGAGAATATTGCGGACAAATTCTTAGAAAGAATGGTTGCTATAGCTAAAGGAATTAAAATAGGGGACCCACTCTTAGAAGACACTCAGATGGGACCACTCTGTACTCTGGGGCAGTTAGAGAATATTGAAAAGGAAGTTGCTCAGGCCATCGCCGAAGGCGGGGAACTGCTTCATGGGGGTAAAAGACCAAGAGATATGGCCGGGTTATTTTATGAACCCACGATTATCTCCTGCCCGAGGCAGGATATGCGCATCGTCGATACCGAACTGTTTGGGCCAGTTTTAAGCGTGTTAAAATTCAAAACAGAAGAGGAAGTTATCGAGCTTGCAAATGATACCGTGCATGGACTCGCTGCAGGAATATTTACCTCTGATAGTGGTAGATCATTACGTGTAGCAAAAGCAGTAAGAGCGGGTATCGTATGGATTAACACATACAGGGTAGTATCCCCAATCGCTGAATTTGGAGGAGTTAAAGGTTCTGGTTATGGCCGAGAGAGTGGGTTTCAAGCTATGTATGACTATACCCGGCCTAAGACGATTTGGATCAATACATCGGATGAACCTCTTAGCAATCCCTTCGTTATGAGCTAAATTAATAAAGGAGATATTATGAAATTTCAATTGGCTATCAATCTAGAAAGAATGGATCCGAGTTGGGATCTAAATCAAGTAATGCGACATACCCTTGAAATGGTGCAGCTAGCAGAAAAAGGAGGGTTTAATACTGTTTGGGCAGCTGAGCACCATGCTTTAGAAATGACCATTGCTCCAAATCCTTTCCAAATTTTAACTTGGTTGGCTGCAGAAACAAGTAAAATAAGACTTGGTACAGCGGTGGCAACAGCAGCTTACTGGCATCCTATTAATCTGGCTGGGGAAGCCGGTTTTCTAGATTTAATTAGTGGTGGGCGTTTGGAATTTGGTATCGGTTCAGGAGCATACCAACGAGAATTCGATCGGATGAAACCCGGGTTAAAACAATCAGAGGCTTGGGAATATATGCAAGAAATTTTACCGGCTGTCTTAGAACTTTGGAAAGGGGACTATGCGCATAACGGACAGTTCTGGCAATTTCCAGTATCCACCTCTGTACCTAAACCAGTGCAAAAACCCCATCCCCCATTATGGGTTGCTGCAAGGTCTCCGATAACTTTTGATTACGCGGTAAAAAACAACTGTAATGTAATGAGTTGGCCGCTAACTCGGCCGTTCTCAGAGGCAGAGCTCTATAAAAAGCAGTTAGATGATGCAATTAAGAAAAACAATGACAAATTTAAACCAATTTTTGCTATGATGCGTCATACTGCGCTTTATGAGACTCCTGCTGGTAAAGATCAGGCAATTACTGCAATTCAGAGAGTATTAGGTCAATTTGAAAACTTGTTTCGGAATCTGGATGATGTAAAAGAAGGCTTTCCAAAGAATATCCTTCTTGACGACCTAAAAGGGAGAAAAGAATTTGATCCCATTATGCTTGAAGAAAATTTAATGTTTGGATCGCCAGACACAATAATTAAAAAATTAAAAAGATACGAATCCCTGGGGGTGGATGAATACATTTATTATGCCTCAATGGGATTGGATATGGATGCTCAAAAAAACTCAATGCAGCTTTTTTGTGATGAAGTCATTCCAGCTTTTTCTTAAATTAAATCAAGGAGATTAATGTGACTGATGGTGTAAAAATAGCCCGCAATGGTCAGATTTTAGAAATAAAGATGAATCGACCGAAGGTAAATGCAATAGATATCCCAATGAGCCAGGCATTGGGATCAGCATTCGCTGAGTTAAGGGATAATCCAGAATTACGAGTTGGCATTCTTACGGGAGAAGGAGATCGAATTTTTTCTGCAGGCTGGGATTTAAAAGCACTAAATTCTGGTGAAATGACGCTAGACAATTGGTGGGAAGCTGCAGATTATGGCGACGGCGGTTTTGCAGGATTGACCGAAAATTGGAATTTAAATAAACCTGTCATAGCCGCTTTAAATGGACTTGCAATCGGGGGTGGGTTTGAACTGGCCATGAGCTGCGATTTAATTATAGCAGCAGAACAAGTTGAATTTGGGTTGCCGGAAATGCCCCTGGGCATTGTTCCAGATGCCGGCGCCCTACAGCGACTACCAAGATTAATCCCACACAACATTGCTATGGAGATGTTTTTATTGGGGCGTCGTATGAAAGCAACTGAGGCCGCTCATTATGGTTTGGTGAACAAGGTAGTAGCACAAGATAAATTAATTGAAACAGCACTAGAGTGGGCAGAAGCTATTGCTTGGTCAGCTCCGCTAGCGATGCAAAGTGTAAAAGAGGTTCAGCGCGCTATACAGTGTATCCCATTAGAAAAAGCATTTAATAAGATTAGAACGGGAAACCTCCCAACCTATAAAAAAATGTTAAAGTCAGAAGACGCTGCGGAGGGCGTTGCTGCATTCGTAGAAAAGCGAGAGCCAAATTTCAAGGGGAAATAAACGTGTTTTGTGAAATTACGGAGGTAAGAAATGTTACTAGTTTAGGTGCAGGACCTATTGGAGGTGGCTGGACAGCTCACTTTTTAGCCAATGGTTACGACGTTAAAGCTTATTTACATGACAAATCTGAAATCGAAGATTTCTACAACATTTTGAAAACAGCCTGGATTAGCCTCAAAGCTTTAGGTTTGGCCCAAGGGGCTAGCCTAGATCGACTTACAATCTTTAACGACCTAGAAAGTGCGGTCGAGGGTGCGCAATTCATTCAAGAGAGTGCTCCCGAAC
>Ga0114996_10010543_pt1 | contig 10021 bp, 6 predicted proteins | sample ArcticOcean_MG_C_4_FD_87039 | JGI IMG/M metagenome (GOLD analysis project Ga0114996, IMG submission 87039) | Marine microbial communities from western Arctic Ocean - ArcticOcean_MG_CB4_134 | ecosystem: Environmental > Aquatic > Marine > Oceanic | place: Arctic Ocean: Canada Basin | collected...
TTTTTCTATCAAAAAATTTTTCTGATAATAAATAAGTCATTAATTCTTTCTTGAAGGAGTTCAGGGAATCGCTAGAAAAACTTACTTCTGATATCATCTCTACATTTTTTCTAAATATATCTAAATTTCTCATTACTAAAAATAAAATAGAAAATTCTTTTAACTCAATTTCTTCAAAATTATTTATTTTTTTATATAAATCTTTTGTTTGTTGAAGAGGATTGCTCATTTTTTTAAAATTAAAATAATTATTCTTTTTAAAATTTATATTAGGTGTAAGTTCTCTAATTCTTTTAATAAAGCTTTCAAGAAAATACTTTCCTAATGTTTTGTCTTTTAGGTTATTACAAAAAATTTTAATTTTCTTTTCAAATAAAGTTAGTGAATGTGGGCTGTTTTTGTCTACCTCCTTATAATAAGAATCCCAAATAAAATTATGAATTTCTTTTTTGTTTTGTGAAAATTTAATAAAAGATTCTTTTCCTTTTTCATTTATATAAGCATCTGGATCTAAGTTTTCAGGCAAAGTTAAAAAATAAATATTAAAATCTGGTTTCATTAATGGAAATAATCTCTCTGCAGCTCTTATTGCAGCTTTTCTACCGCTAGCGTCTCCATCAAAACAAATAATTGGGTTTTTAAAAAAATTCCAAATTAAATTAAGTTGTCTTTCTGTCATTGCGGTTCCTAAATTTGCTACAACATTTTTAATACCGAACTTATGAAGATTTACAACATCCATGTATCCTTCAACAATAAAAGCTTGATCATTATCAACCTTTGATGTTTTGGCTCCATCGATGTTATATAAATTATTTCCTTTTTTATAAAATTCAGTTTCTGGGGAATTTATATATTTTGCAAAAGCATTTTTAGAAAGAGCTCTTCCCCCTAAAGCAAAAACTGAACTGTTTAAGTTTTTTACTGGAAATATAATTCTATTTCTAAATCTATCTACATATTTTTTTTTATTTTCATCAAAGTAATAAATTCCTGAAGAAATAATTTGTTTTTCATCAAATTCTTTTTTTAGTATTTCATAAAAATCTTTTTTTTCTGACGCGTAACCAATTTTGAAAAAATCAATTTCTTTTTTTGTTGTTTTTCTATTATTTAAGTATTCTAATACTTTAGGATATTGACCTGATATTAATTCTTCATGACAAAAAAGTGCATATTTTTCTAAAATTTTTTTATAAATTTTCCATCTATTTTCTTTTTCTTCATCTTGTTTAGTAAATCTAAACGGTTGCATTCCAGCATCAGATGCTAATTCTCTTACAGCTTCTCCAAATTTATAATTTTTTGTTTTCATCAAAAAATCAAAAATATTTCCGTGCTCAGCTGAACTAAAACAATGATAAAAACCTTTCTCATCATTCACGGTAAATGAAGGTGTTCTCTCATTAGAAAAAGGTGATAGGCCAACAAATTCTTTGCCACGTTTTTTTAATTTTACTGATTTGCCCGCAACTTGAGACACTTTTAATCTTAGTTTAATTTCGTCAAGATATTCTTTTGGGTATTTCATTAGTTTAATAAAACTTTAACTATTGAACTTACTTTTGAAAAATCAATTGAGTCAGAGTATTTTTTTTTAAGCTCTCCCATAATTTTCCCCATATCTTTTATACTTGAAGCCCCTAGTGTTTTTATTATTTCTTCGCAAATTTTTTTAGTTTCTTCTTCATTGAGCTGTGCGGGTAAAAATGTGTCTATAATCTTAATTTCCCCCTCTTCAATTTTTAATAAATCGACTCTCTCGCCTTTTTTATATAAATCGGCAGAATCTTGTCTCTGTTTTTTCATTTTTCTTAAAACTTTTACAATTTCTTCATCAGTAACAATCTCTTTTTTTTCGCCAGTTCTATTGGCAATATCTTTGTCTTTAATAGACGACAAAATTAAACGTAAGGTAGAAACTAAAGTTTTATCCTTATTCTTTAAGGCTGAATTAAACTGATTATTTATTTTTTCTCGTATGGACATGAATTATAAAAATATTAATTTACTTCACTCATCAAATTTCTACAAAAGAAAAAAGTTCTATTGTGAGGAGATAAAAATTTTTTATACACATGTTGCGCAAAATCACGTTTTATAGTAAAAGCCTTTAACTCATGAGTTGTATTTGGTGGTAAAAACAAATTTAACCCATACATCACAAGATAATCTTTTAAAGATTAATCCTACAGGAATTCTCGTTTTAGAAAACGGAAGTTTTTTTAAAGGATTTGGTTTTGGTTTTGAGGGAAGCTCTACAGGAGAAGTTTGTTTTAATACATCTATTACCGGTTACCAAGAAATAATTTCAGACCCTTCTTATGCGGATCAAATAATTAATTTTACGTTTCCACACATTGGAAATGTTGGAACAAACACTGAAGACCAGGAGTCTGACAAAATTTGGACTAAAGGTGTAATCTTTAATTCTGAAATTTCTAACCCTTCAAACTATAGATCATTAAAACACTTAAACGATTGGTTAAAAAAAAATAAAATAGTAGGGATTACTGGTTTTGATACAAGAAGTTTAACAAACTTTATAAGAGATAATGGAGCACCAAAAGGTACAATTTCTTTTTCAAAAAAAGGAAAATTTAATCTAAATGAACTAAAAAATTTATCAAAAAAATGGAATGGTTTAAAAAATTTAGATTTAGCAGAAATAGTTACAACTAAAAAAAATTATAAATGGATGGGATTTAAAACTTGGAAAAAAGAAGGTAGATTTTTGAAAAATAAAACTAAATTGCACAAAATTGTTGCAATTGATTATGGTATCAAAAAAAATATTCTAAGATATTTTTCTGATTTTAAATGTGAAGTTAATGTTGTTTCTTGTAAAACATGTGCTAAAAAAATATTGGAAATGAAACCTGATGGTGTTTTTTTATCTAATGGACCTGGAGATCCTGCTGCTACAGGAAAATATGCAATCGAAATAATTAAAACATTAATTAAAAAAGAAATACCTATTTTTGGTATTTGTCTTGGACATCAAATACTTGCTTTGGCGCTTGGGGCAAAAACAAAAAAAATGAAACTTGGGCATAGAGGTGCTAATCACCCAGTTAAAAATTTAATTAAAAACAACGTGGAAATTACATCTCAAAATCATGGTTTTGAAATCATTAAAAAAAGTTTACCAAAAAATGTTCAAGTAACACATAAATCTTTATTTGATGATTGCATTGAGGGAATTAGATTAAAAAATAAACCTGTTTTTTCTGTTCAATATCATCCCGAATCTAACCCTGGGCCGCAAGATAGCGTTTATTTATTTGAGGAATTTATTAAAAATATTAAAAAAAATGCCAAAAAGAAAAGATATTAAAAAAATTTTAATAGTTGGAGCGGGACCAATAATAATTGGTCAAGCGTGTGAGTTTGATTATTCAGGAACACAAGCTTGTAAAGCTTTGAGAGATGAGGGGTATGAAATTATTTTAATTAATTCAAATCCCGCAACAATTATGACTGACCCAAATGTTGCAGATAAAACTTATATAGAACCAATAACTTTAGAATTTTTAGAAAAAATTTTAAAGAAAGAAAAACCTGATGCTATTCTACCTACAATGGGAGGACAGACTGCTCTAAATTTAGCAATGGAAGCAGAAAAAAAAGGTATTTTAAAAAAATATAACATTGAACTCATTGGAGCAAAACCTAAAGCAATTTTAAATGCTGAGGATAGAAAAAAATTTAGAAAAAATATGTTAGATATAGGTTTGGATTTACCTAAATCAAAAATTCTTAACAATATTAAGGAAGCTGAAAAAGTTCTAAAGAAAATTGGTTTACCAGCAATAATTAGACCTTCTTTTACTCTTGGAGGTCTTGGAGGAGGTATTGCAAAAAATAAAAAAGATTTTTTTAAAATAGTTAAAGATGGTTTACATGAATCTCCGTCAAATCAAGTTTTAGTTGAGGAATGTTTGGAAGGTTGGAAGGAATTTGAAATGGAAGTAGTAAGAGATAAAAAAGATAATTGTATAATCGTTTGTTCTATTGAAAATATTGATCCTATGGGAATACATACTGGTGATTCTGTAACTGTTGCTCCCGCTTTAACTTTAACTGACAAAGAATACCAAGTTATGCGCAATGCCTCAATCGCATGTCTTAGAAAGATTGGTGTTGAAACTGGCGGATCTAATGTTCAATTTGCGATCAACCCTCAGAATGGAAGAATGGTAATTATAGAAATGAATCCAAGAGTTTCCCGATCTTCAGCTTTAGCATCTAAAGCAACAGGCTTTCCAATTGCAAAAATTGCTGCAAAACTTGCTGTAGGATATACATTGGATGAGTTGAAAAATGAAATTACAAAAACAACACCAGCTTCGTTTGAACCCACAATAGATTACGTTGTTACAAAAATCCCTCGATTTACTTTTGAAAAATTTGCAACTTCACCAGAAATACTTGGAACATCAATGAAATCGGTTGGTGAAGCAATGGCAATAGGAAGAAATTTTAAAGAATCTTTACAAAAGGCATTGTTTTCTTTAGAGGTAGGTTTTACAGGTTTAGATAAAATTTTTAAACTTAACAAAAATCAAATAGAAAAAAAACTTAAAGAAAATATTCCAAATAAAATTTTGTTAGTTGCTGAAGCTTTTAGAAAAAAAATAAGTATTAAAAAAATACAAAAACTTTCAAAAATAGATAATTGGTTTTTAGAACAAATAAAAGAGATTGTGGATGTAGAAAATGAAGTTATAAAGTTCGGCCTACCTAAAAATTATATTAAATTTAACATAATTAAATCAATAGGTTTTTCGGATAAAAAACTTTCAGAACTAACAAAAACCAACGAGTCATCTGTTAGAAAAAAAAGAATTGCTCTTAAAGTTCTTCCAGTTTTTAAAAAAGTAGATACTTGTGCTGCTGAATTTAAATCTTTTACACCTTACATGTATTCAACTTATCAAAGAAATGTTGACATTAAATCAGAATGCGAAGCTAACCCTTCTTCTAAAAGAAAAATAATTATTCTTGGTGGTGGCCCAAATCGTATAGGCCAAGGAATAGAATTTGATTACTGTTGTTGCCAAGCAAGCTTTGCTCTTCAAGAAGAAGGTTTCGAAACTATTATGATTAACTGTAATCCAGAAACAGTTTCTACAGATTATGATACAAGTGATAGGTTATATTTCGAGCCTCTTAAAGAAGAGTATGTTAACAACATTATTAATAGAGAAAAAGAAAAGGGTAATTTAGTTGGAATAATTGCACAATTTGGTGGACAAACACCTATTCGACTTGCTAAATTTTTATATAAAAATAATCTTCCAATTTTAGGAACACAGTATACATCTATAGATCTTGCTGAAGATAGAGAAAGATTTAAAAATCTTTTAGATAAATTAAAACTAAAACAAGCTAAAAGTGGAATTGCAAAAAATTACACTCAAGCAATAAAAATTTCTAAAAAAATTGGTCTTCCATTAATTGTTCGACCCTCGTACGTTTTAGGAGGTAGAGCAATGGAAATAGTCTATGAAAAAAATCAATTAAAAAAATTTGTAGAAGAAGCTTTTAAAGCTGCGGAAAATAATCCAATATTAATTGATAAGTTTATTAATAATGCAATGGAAATTGACGTAGATGCTATTTCAGATGGTAAAGATGTATTTGTTGCTGGAATAATGCAGCATATTGAAGAAGCAGGTATTCATTCAGGTGATTCGGCTTGTTGTCTTCCTCCGATTTCAATTAAAGAAAAATTAATAACTGAAATTAAAACCCAGACAAAAAAATTAGCTTTAGCATTAAAAATAAAAGGTTTTATGAATGTGCAGTATGCAATTAAAAATGATGAAATTTATATAATTGAAGTGAACCCAAGAGCAAGCAGAACCGTCCCATTTGTTTCAAAAGCTAAAGGAATTCCTTTAGCAAAAATTGCGTCAAGGGTAATGACTGGTGAAAAATTATCAAAATTTAATTTAAAAAATAAAAACAATAATATGTTTGCTGTAAAAGAAGCTGTATTCCCATTCAATAAATTTCCTAATGTTGATGTTTTATTAGGGCCTGAAATGAAATCTACAGGAGAGGTAATGGGATTTGATAGAGATTTTGGTCTTGCATTTAGCAAAAGTCAAATTGCTGCTGGAAATTCACTACCTACAAAAGGGTTAGCTTTTATTTCTTTAAAGGATAAGCATAAAAATGAGGGTATAAACCTAGCAAAAAAACTAATTGAATTAAATTTTTCACTATGTGGAACTCCAGGTACAGCAAATATAATTAAAAAAAATGGTATAAAATGTAAAAAAATTAATAAAGTAAGTGAAGGCTCTCCTCATATTATTGATATTCTAAATGCTAAAAAAATTGCTTTAGTAATCAATACTGGAGGTGGAAAACGTTCTTCTCGTATTCAAGATTCTACATCCTTAAGAAGGGCAACTCTAATTAATAAAGTCCCCTATTGCACTAATATGTCAACTGCTTATGCTTGTATCGAAGGTATTAAATCCCTTAAATCAAAAAAAATAACAGTCACTTCTCTCCAAGATATTAAATAAATAATATTAAAATTTTTTATTGTAAGTAAACGGCAACAAAGATGAATTCATGTCATCATGTTCATTTTTGAAGCAAAAGCACTAATTCATAGTAATATTATCCCAATAATTTAAGGCTATTTTACTTGCCAGTCTGTGGGGAATGTAACATAATTTACTTGCAGGCATCTTCTTTCTTTTTTAATTTCTTTTTTTTCCATACCGTGCCATGTGTTTGATCCACTCGTAAAAAAATATCCATAATTATCTTTATAGGGAACCGTTTTAACTTTATTTAATTTTTCATCATAAAAATCTGTTCCTAAATTTTCCGATTCATTAAATGGATTTACGAAAACAAGACCTGAAATTAATTTTTCTTTTATATCGCAATGAGGTTTGAGCCAAAATCCTTGACGGTCGCAAATAATCTCTATTCTTACATAAGAATTAGTAAGATCTTTTTTTATTAAATCACTTATAAACTGATAAGTAGTTTTCGATCTAAGCTGATCTATTAAGTTTGTTTGATGAGGAAAGTTTTTAGAATTACCTTTATCAACAAAACATCTAAATTTTATAGCTTTTCCACCTTCTTTTATTCCTTCTCTAAATTTCCCTTCTCCTCCATCAATCGCCCTTGTTCCATCATAATTTATATTAATTTTATTTAAATCTAATATTTCAGTTTCGCAAATTTCTTTAATTGACTCATCAGTTAATGGTTTATCTAATTCCCAGTGATTAAATGGTGAGCTATAATGTGTTAATCTTTTTTTTAAAGAGTTTAAAAATTCCATAAATTTAATTTTTTATTTTATTTTTAATTTCAAAAGCTATTCTTTCAGCTTCATTGAGTTTATTATAACGCCAACTTTCATCTTTACTACCCAGATCTCTAATAATTCCCATTTCTCTAAATAACTTATAGAATTTTTTAAATCTATAGTTATCTTTTTTTGCTTTCATGTGAGCAATAAATATGGGTTTGCCCGATGAAGCGGCTTCTGAAATCATTGAAGTAGAATCGCAAGTAACAACTATATTAGTTGCTAATGCAAGCGCTGATAAATAAGCTTGTTTATCTACAGAATTTAAAACATAACCATCTTTTTCAAATTCTTTTAAAGCTAAATTAATTACTTTTTTTGGAGTCCTCATTGATGGAATTACTATTATTTGGTAACCTTTTTTTATAAAATTATATCTTACTTCATTAAAAATTTTAATTAATTGATCTTTATTAAAATCATAATATTTATTTGGGCCACCCAATATTAATGAAACTATTTTTTGACTTTTAATTTTATTTTTTAAATATGATTGAGCATTATTTATTTCAGACTCTGTGATATAGTGAATTGCTCCTTTAGAGCTTAATATATTTATTCCATTTAAATTATCGTGTTCAGGTGCAATAATTATATCGAAATTTTTTGAATTTACTTTTGGATCTTGTATATGAATCGTAAATATTTGTGGATTTTCTCTTTTTAGTATAATAGATGGAACTACACTTTTTCTCCCACATGAAATTATTAAATTAGGAGTATTTTCATTCAATAATATTTTTTCTTTTAAAATTATCTGAGAAATTGGAGTAAATTTAGGTGGCACTAAGTTCCAAGGAAATCTTAGTTTTATAAATTTATGGCTATATTCAGCTTTTAAAGCTTTAGCCATGCCCTCTACTTGACTTATCATGCCATGCATGCCCTCTGTTAAAAGTAAAGCTTTTGGTTTTTCCATATCTACTTATATATATTTCAAAATTTAATTTATCCACAGCATAATAAATTTGTTTTCTTTAAAATAATAAACCTTTATACATCCTCTATGGAAATATGCGTATTGAAGAAGATATCAAGTTAGACTATGCGGATGTGTTGTTTAGACCTAAGCGCAGCACTCTATCAAGTCGTAAAGACGTAGAACTTAAACGTACCTACAAATTTAAATATAGTAATCATCAATGGACAGGAACGCCCATTATTGCAGCTAATATGGATGGCGTTGGTGAGCTAGAGGTTGCAAAAAGTTTAGCTAAATTTGAAATAATGACATGCTTAACTAAACAACATGATTACAAAGTAATTAAACGTAACTCAGCAATTAAAGATATTTTTCCTCATCTTGTATTAAGTACTGGTACTAGTGATAAGGATTATAAAAGACTAAATGAAATTTTAAAAGAATTCAGTTTTTTCGAATTTATATGTATTGACATTGCTAATGGTTATTCAGATCACTTTAGTAAATTTGTTAGATCTGTAAGAGAAAAATATCCAACAAAAACTATAATAGCAGGTAATGTAGTTACAGCTGATATGACTCAAGAATTAGTAATGAGTGGTGCTGACATAGTTAAAGTTGGTATAGGGCCAGGAAGTGTTTGTACAACACGCATACAAACAGGCGTTGGATATCCTCAGCTTAGTGCAGTTATTGAATGTGCAGATGCAGCTCACGGACTAGGAGCGCATATTATTGCAGATGGAGGATGCACTTGTCCTGGTGATGTGGCAAAAGCATTTGGTGGAGGAGCTGACTTTGTTATGCTGGGAGGTATGTTTGCTGGACATAAAGAAGGTGGAGGAAAAAAAATTAAAAAAAATGGATCACAATTTATAGAATTTTATGGATCTAGTTCTGACACAGCATTAGATAAACATTATGGTGGTCTTGCAAACTATAGAAGTAGCGAAGGGAAAAAAGTTCAATTAAAATATCGTGGTAAGATAAATGATACTGTTTTAAATATTCTAGGTGGTGTTAGAAGTAGCTGTACTTACGTTGGGGCACCTTCTCTTAAACAATTGAGTAAATGCACAACTTTTATTAGAGTTAACAAACAATTCAATGATACTTTTGAATAAATTTAAAAGCTTTAATTTTATTTTCAAATACCCATATATATTATAAATATGAAAAATAATTCCACCAAACATTCGAAGGTATTAATTATAGGGTCTGGTCCCGCTGGTTATACTGCTGCCATTTATGCGGCCCGAGCAATGCTAAAACCAATTTTAGTTTATGGATCTGAACCCGGTGGTCAATTGAGCGCCACAACCGATGTACAAAATTATCCTGGTTATTCTGATGTAATCCAAGGACCTTGGTTAATGGATCAAATGAAAGAACAGTCAAAAGCTGTCGGAACAGAAATGATTGAAGATCATATTAAAGAAATTAATTTAAAAGAAAAACCATTTAAAGCCATAGGAGATAGTGGACAAGAATATACTGGTGATACAATTATAATTTCAACTGGCGCACAAGCAAGATGGTTAAATTTAAAGTCTGAACAAGAGTTTAGGGGGTTTGGCGTTTCGGGTTGTGCTACATGTGATGGATTTTTCTTTAAAGATAAAGAAGTTGCTGTAATTGGTGGAGGCAATGCTGCTGTAGAAGAAGCAATGTTCTTAACTAAGTTTGCTACTAAAGTTAAACTTATTCATAGAAGAGATAAGTTGCGTGCAGAAAATTTGTTGCAAAAA